>OLOY01001079.1_pt1 | contig 12224 bp, 7 predicted proteins | sample 1672771 | NCBI WGS metagenome assembly OLOY01 (sample SAMEA3136722, study PRJEB25190) | human gut metagenome
ATATTCAGAAAGCAGACCCGGAATGGAATGTAGTTCTTCTTCGTTACTTCAACCCAATCGGTGCTCATAAGAGCGGAACCATCGGTGAGAATCCAAACGGTATCCCGAACAACCTGATGCCATATATCACACAGGTTGCAGTTGGAAAACTGAAAGAACTGGGTGTATTTGGAAATGACTATGATACTCCGGACGGAACTGGTGTCAGAGATTATATCCACGTAGTTGACCTTGCAAAAGGACATGTAAAAGCTCTTAAGAAAATCGAAGATAATTCCGGTTTAAGCATTTACAACCTTGGTACAGGAAAGGGCTATAGCGTTCTTGATATCGTAAAGAACTTTGAAGCTGCTACAGGTGTTAAAATTCCATATGTGATCAAGCCACGTCGTCCAGGCGATATTGCAACATGCTATTCCGATGCTTCCAAAGCAGAGAGAGAACTGGGATGGAAAGCAGAGAACGATATTAAAGAAATGTGCGCAGACTCCTGGAGATGGCAGTCCAATAACCCGAATGGTTATGAAGAATAATTAATTAAATCAACTGAATGCAGGTGCATTTAGCAACTTACCTGCGGAAAATCAATATCCCCCACACATGGAAGGAATGTTCATGCGTGGGGGATGTTTTAATGTAGGATTGGCGATGTGATTTTTTTCGGCTATAATAGATAAAAAAAGGAGAGGATGCACATGAAAGTAGCAGCAATTCAGATGCCTACAGTAAAAGATAAAATACAAAATATCCGCACTGCAGGCACTTATATAGAAAAAATAAAGGCGGAAAATCCGGACTTTGTAATCCTTCCGGAGATGTTCTGCTGTCCGTATCAGACCGAAAACTTCCCAATTTATGCAGAAAAAGAAGGCGGTCCATCCTGGCAGGCAATGTCTGAGTATGCCAGAAAGTATCATATTTATCTGATTGCAGGCTCCATGCCGGAAACAGATGATGTGGGAAAGGTTTACAACACTTCTTATATTTTTGACAGAGATGGAAAACAGATTGGTAAGCACAGAAAAGCTCATCTCTTTGATATCAATGTAAAAAATGGCCAGTACTTCAAAGAATCCGATACTCTGACTTCGGGAGATCATGCCACAGTGTTTGATACAGAATTTGGGAAAATGGGTGTCATGATCTGCTACGACATCCGTTTCCCGGAGTTTGCCCGCACAATGGCACTGGACGGTGCAAGGATGATTTTCGTTCCAGCAGCATTTAATATGACTACAGGCCCGGCACACTGGGAACTGACTTTCCGTGCAAGAGCCCTTGACAATCAGATCTACATGCTTGGATGCGCTCCTGCCAGAGATACACAGGCAGGATACATTTCCTGGGGACATTCTATTGTAACAGATCCCTGGGGACAGGTCATGAGACAGCTGGATGAGAAAGAAGGCATTTTAATAGAAGAAATAGATCTGGACCGAGAAGACCAGGTCAGAGAACAGCTTCCGTTATTAAAACACCGCAAATCTGCAATGTACCATTTATAGGAGAACACATTTTTTTCGCAGACTGACCATAGATCAAACACATTTGTCATATATAGTAATACCATCAATAAAAACAAAAGAAACAGAGAAAATTTTAACATAGAAAGAACAGAGAGGTATTACTATGAAGTAGAAAGACCGGAATCACTGTAAGAGTATGAAGCAGAACAAGTATAAAAAAATCACGGTCTTTGCCGTGATTTTTTTATACCTCTAGAGAGTATAGATTTAAAAAACTATTTCTGAAGCTTCTTAGCATGCTCAGATTTCGGTTCGCAGGTAAGCTCTATGCCCAGTTTACGGAACTGCAGAATATCTACCTGAGAAAGAAGTACAGAAGTGTGAACCTGGCATCCTTTTAATTTCGGAATCTGCTGCAAAGCCAGTTTGGCATCTTCATTATCAGCAGCACTGATGGAAAGTGCAATCAGAGTTTCATCGGAATGAAGTCTTGGGTTTTTGCTTCCGAGATATTCTGTTTTAAGAGCCTGGATCGGTCTTAAAGCTTCCGGAGAAATAACATGTTTGCTGTGGTCAATTCCGGCAAGTTCTTTTAGGGCATTCAGCAGCAATGCGGAAGAAGCACCCAGAAGTTCAGAAGTTTTTCCTGTAACGATATGTCCGTCAGGAAGCTCCAGAGCTGCAGCAGGTGCGCCTGTTTCTTCCTCGCGTTTCAGAGCAGCAGGAACAACCTTGCGGTCTTCAATATTAACATGAGCTTGTTTCAGCAGAAGCTCAATCTTGTAAACCTCTTCTTCACGTCCTGTTCCGCGAACCAGAGCTTCCATACTCTTATAATATCTGCGGATGATCTCCTGGCGTGCTGCCTCTTTGCAGGCTTCATCATCAATGATGCAGTTTCCTGCCATGTTTACGCCCATATCTGTGGGAGATTTGTAAGGACACTCACCCATGATCTTTTCGAACATGGCCTGAAGAACAGGGAAAACTTCTACGTCGCGGTTGTAGTTGATGGTAGTTTCTCCATATGCTTCCAGATGGAACGGGTCGATCATGTTCACATCATTTAAGTCAGCAGTAGCAGCTTCATATGCCAGGTTTACCGGATGCTTCAGAGGAATATTCCAGATTGGGAAAGTCTCAAATTTAGCATATCCTGCCTTGATACCACGTTTGTATTCATGGTAAAGCTGGGAAAGGCAGGTGGCCATTTTGCCACTTCCGGGTCCTGGAGCAGTGATGACAACCAGTGGTCTTGTTGTTTCGATATAATCATTTTTGCCATAGCCTTCATCGCTTACGATAAAGGAAGTATTGTTGGGATAACCAGGGATCAGATAAAGCACGTATACTCTGATACCAAGCTTTTCCAGACGTTTCTTAAATGCGTCTGCGCTTTCCTGTCCTGCATACTGGGTGATGCAGACGCTTCCTACATAAAGCCCGCGCTCTGTAAATACTTCCATAAGGCGGAGTACATCTTCATCATAAGTGATACCCAGGTCGCCTCTGACTTTATTTTTATCAATATCAGCAGCACTGATCACGATGACGATCTCCGCCTGATCGGAAAGCTGCATCAGCATGCGCAGTTTGCTGTCCGGCTCAAATCCCGGAAGAACTCTGGAAGCATGGTAGTCATCAAAAAGCTTGCCGCCGAATTCCAGATAAAGCTTGTTGCCAAACTTATTGATACGTTCCCGAATATGTTCGGACTGCATTTTCAGATATTTGTCGTTGTCAAATCCTATCTTCATTTGTTCGTTTCCTTTCCTCTCTCTATTATTTCTATCTGTTCCTATGTTTAAAAATACTTTGCCATTAGTATACTACAAAAGAACAGGTTTGTAACGATAAATTTAAATTAAAAATAAATATATTTTTCTATTTTTTTCAAAAACAGACAGGATTTCCAAATATCCAGGTTGATTTATAGGAAAATTCTCTTTATAATAAAATAGATAATAAATAGGAGGAACAAAATGGATAATCACATGGACAATAACCCAAATGGCAATGGTCCTGATAATAAGGGTCCGGGTAAAATGGATCCGAATAAAAATCATCAGTCGATTCTTGCCTTTCTGGTGTGCCTTCTGATCACTCTGGTGTGTTTTGCTATGTTTACCAATATGCTCAAAGATAATTCCAGTGAGATCAGTTATGATAAATTTATCAAAATGGTAGACAACGGAGAAGTGAAAAAAGTCACACTGCAATCAGATACCCTGACGATTGTGCCCAAGCAGCAGGATTCGGACTTTTCGGAAAAGGTTTATTACACCAATCAGATGGAGTCAGAGGATAAGCTTACGGAACGTCTGGAAGGGACGGGAATTAAATTCCAGTCACAGCCTCCGGATGCTGTCAGTGAAGTAGTGGCTATGCTGGTAAGTGTTCTATTGCCAACGTTGTTGCTGTTTGCACTTCTCATGGTATTTATGCGCCGGATGAATAAAGGCGGCGGAATGATGGGAGTTGGTAAGAGCCGTGCCAAAGCTTATATCCAGAAGGATACAGGAGTAACTTTCAAGGATGTGGCAGGACAGGATGAGGCCAAGGAATCCTTGCAGGAGGTAGTGGATTTTCTTCATAATCCCGGTAAATATACAACTATTGGAGCTAAGCTTCCCAAGGGAGCACTTCTGGTTGGACCTCCCGGAACAGGTAAAACCCTTCTGGCAAAGGCTGTTGCAGGAGAAGCGCATGTGCCGTTTTTCTCTTTATCAGGCTCTGAATTTGTAGAAATGTTTGTAGGCGTGGGTGCATCCCGTGTTCGTGATCTGTTTGAGGAAGCAAAGAAAAATGCTCCCTGTATTATTTTTATTGACGAAATTGATGCCATAGGAAAGAGCCGTGATTCCCGTTACGGCGGCGGAAATGATGAGAGAGAACAGACCCTGAATCAGTTACTGGCGGAGATGGATGGTTTTGACACTTCCAAGGGTCTTCTGATTTTGGCGGCTACCAACCGTCCGGAGGTTCTGGATCCTGCTCTTCTCCGTCCGGGACGTTTTGACAGACGAGTGATCGTTGACCGTCCGGATCTGAAAGGCCGAATTGAGATTCTGAAAGTACATGCCAGAAATGTCAGTCTGGATGAGACTGTGGATTTTGAAAACATTGCATTGGCAACTTCCGGTGCAGTTGGCTCAGACCTGGCAAATATGGTCAATGAAGCTGCGATTCTGGCAGTAAAAAATGGCCGGCGTGCAGTATCTCAGAGAGATCTGTTGGAAGCAGTGGAAGTAGTTCTGGTGGGCAAGGAGAAGAAAGACAGGATTCTCAGTGCTCAGGAGCGAAAGATTGTTTCTTATCATGAGGTGGGACATGCATTGGTCAGTGCACTGCAGAAAGACGCAGAGCCAGTACAGAAGATTACCATTGTACCCAGAACCATGGGAGCGCTGGGATATGTTATGCAGGTACCTGAGGAAGAGAAATATCTTAATACCAAGAAGGAACTGGAAGCTATGCTTGTAGGTTATCTTGGCGGCCGTGCAGCAGAAGAGCTGGTTTTTGATACAGTGACTACAGGTGCGGCAAATGATATCGAACAGGCTACCAAGGTGGCAAGAGCTATGATTACGCAATATGGTATGTCTGAGAAATTTGGACTGATGGGACTGGCTACACAGGAGAATCAGTATCTAAGCGGAAGAGCTGTGCTGAATTGTGGAGATGATACAGCAACAGAGGTAGATCATGAAGTAATGATACTTCTTCATAATTCTTATGAGGAGGCGAAGCAGCTTCTTGGCAGTCACAGAGCAGCACTGGACAGGATTGCTGAATATCTGATCCGAAGGGAAACAATCACAGGCAAAGAGTTTATGAAGATTTTTCGTGCTGTGGAGATGGGAATGGATATTCCGGAGAATCTGGACGAGTTTGAACTGCAAGATAAAACAGAAGAATAGGTGAAAAATGGGCTGTTACGTTAAAAATGATGTAACAGCCTTTATTATGACTCTCTAATGAATGCTTCTGATATTATGGTAAGTGAAAGGAACAGGTAATAGATATTGTTTCAGATAGAGGAAGAATTAAAGAAGCTTCCGGGGAAACCGGGGGTTTATATTATGCATGGTGAGAAGGATGAGATCATTTATGTGGGAAAGGCAGTAAGCCTGAAAAACCGGGTTCGGCAGTATTTTCAGAGTAGCCGGAATAAAGGGGCCAAAATAGAACAGATGGTAACACATATATCCAGATTCGAATATATCATTACAGATTCTGAACTGGAAGCCCTTGTGTTGGAGTGTAATCTGATCAAGGAGCATCGGCCAAAGTATAATACCATGCTTAAGGATGACAAAAGTTATCCTTTTATCAAAGTAACGGTAAATGAAGAGTATCCCAGAGTACTGTTTGCCAGGAGAATGCGTAAGGATAAAGCTAAATATTTTGGCCCTTATACCAGTGCAGGGGCAGTAAAGGATGTGATCGAACTGGTGCGTAAGCTGTATAAAGTTCGTTCATGCAGCCGTGTTCTTCCCAAGGACTGTGGAAAGGACAGACCATGTCTGTATTATCATATGAAACAGTGTGCTGCTCCCTGTCAGGGATATGTAACTTCTGAGGAGTACAAAAAGAGCATCAGTAAACTGTTGAAATTTTTAAATGGAGATTTTCAGGATACCATTGACATGCTTACAGAGAAAATGATGACAGCATCCGAAGAAATGCGGTTTGAAGATGCTATGGAATACCGGGATCTTATCCGTAGTATTCAGAAGATTGGGGAGAGACAGAAAATTACAAGCTACGGGGAAGAAGATAAGGATATTATTGCAGTTGCCATGGATGACAGTTTGGATCTGCGTGAGCAGGACGCGGTAGTGCAGGTGTTTTTTGTCCGAGGAGGTAAACTGATCGGCAGAGAACATTTCTTTCTTAGAGTGGCAAGGGGAGATACCAGATCGCAGGTGTTATCCAGCTTTATCAAACAATTTTATGCAGGGACACCTTTTATTCCTAGGGAGATCATGCTCCAGAGAGAAATAGAGGACGCTTCGATTATTGAAGAATGGCTGACTTCCAGGAGAAAACAGAAAGTATATATCCGGGTGCCGAAAAAAGGAACCAAAGAAAAACTGGTGGAGCTTGCAGAAGAAAATGCAAGAATGGTTCTGGATAAAGACAGAGAACGTATCAGACGTGAGGAGGGCAGAACCATCGGTGCTGTCCATGAGATAGAGACCTGGCTTGGACTTTCCGGGATCAGAAGGATGGAGGCTTATGATATTTCTAATATCAGTGGATTTGAATCTGTTGGCTCTATGGTAGTTTATGAAAAAGGAAAGCCAAAACGTAGTGATTACCGTAAGTTTAAGATTAAGTGGGTGCAGGGCCCCAATGACTATGCCAGCATGGAAGAGGTATTGACCAGACGTTTCACCCATGAAGGAAAGGATGAGTTTGACAGCTTTTCTATTTTGCCGGATCTGATTCTGATGGACGGAGGCAGAGGACAGGTGAATATTGCACTGAAGGTTCTGGAAGAACTGGGAATTCATATTCCGGTATGTGGTATGGTAAAGGATGAGCATCACAGGACCAGGGGGCTTTATTATAACAATGCGGAAATTCCTGTTGATGCAGGAAGCGAGGGCTTTCGTCTGATCACCAGAATTCAGGATGAAGCCCACAGATTTGCTATAGAATTCCATAGGTCTCTGCGAAGCAAAGAACAGGTACATTCTCTGCTGGATGATATTCCGGGAATCGGAGAAACCAGACGTAAGGCGTTGATGCGGAAATTCAAATCCCTGGAAAATATCCGGGATGCCTCCCTGGAAGAACTGACAGAGACAGAGAGTATGAATGCAGGAAGTGCACAGCAGGTATATGATTTTTTTCATGTGTCAAATAGTAAGTAATCAGGTTAAGGGTTACATTATATATAGGAGTGTGCTATAATAAAAAACAGGAGATTTTAACTGAAAAGGAGAAAACAAATGAAGGGTGTACAGTTGACAAAATTAGTACAGGAGCTGGGACTTCACAATCTTACTCCCGAAATTGATCTGGCTGAGATCTGGATAAAAACTGCTGAGATCAACAGACCGGCACTTCAGCTTACAGGGTATCTGGAGCATTTTGCAAATGAACGTGTGCAGATTATCGGATATGTGGAGTATACTTATCTGATGCAGCTCAGTGACGAAGAACGTAAGTTTAAATATGAGAGGTTTATTTCAAGCAAGATTCCGTGTGTGATTTTCAGTACTATGACCAGACCATCTCAGGATATGATTGATCTGGCGTTGAAATATCATGTGCCTACATTTGTGACAGAGAGAACAACATCAAGTTTTATGGCTGAGATTATCCGCTGGCTGGGAGTTCAGCTGGCACCCTGTATTTCTATTCATGGTGTTTTGGTGGATGTATATGGTGAAGGTGTACTTATTACAGGTGAGAGTGGAATCGGTAAAAGTGAAGCTGCGCTGGAACTGATCAAGCGAGGACACCGTCTGGTAAGCGATGATGTGGTAGAACTTCGAAAAGTTAGTGACGTTACTCTGGTTGGCTCTGCACCGGATATTACCAGACATTTTATTGAGCTTCGGGGTATTGGAATTATTGATGTAAAGACTCTTTTTGGTGTTGAGAGTGTTAAGGATACACAGTCGGTGGATCTGGTGATCAAGCTAGAGGAGTGGGACAGAGATAAAGAGTATGATCGTCTGGGACTTCATGAGGAATACACGGAATATCTGGGCAATAAGATAGTATGCCATTCCCTGCCAATTCGTCCGGGACGAAATCTGGCAATTATCGTTGAATCTGCGGCAGTTAACCATCGACAGAAAAAAATGGGTTATAATGCGGCGGAGGAGCTTTATAAGCGAGTACAGGCTAATATTGCCAAGAAGCGGGAGACTAAATAATACATGAGTATGACCGGGCAAAAAGGTACGGTACAAATACTGAAAAAAGATAAATAATGGAGGCTAATATGGGAAAGTATTGTTTTGGAATTGACGTAGGTGGTACTTCGATAAAATGCGGACTTTTTCAGACAGATGGTATTTTGATGGAAAAGTGGGAAATTCCTACGCGTAAGGAGAATAACGGCGAGGCCATTCTTCCGGATATTGCGAAAACAATTTTAGATAAGATCGAAGAACGAAAGCTGGATAAGGCAGAAATCGATGGCGTGGGAATTGGCGTTCCGGGACCGGTCAATGATAAAGGGGAGGTTTTGTGTGCAGTAAATCTCTTCTGGGGATTTAAAGCGGTGACCAAAGAGCTGACAGAGTTGACAGGTCTTCCATCTATGGCAGGCAATGATGCCAATGTAGCTGCTCTCGGCGAAGCCTGGAAGGGCGCGGCAGCAGGAGCCAAAAATGTAATTATGGTTACCCTTGGTACTGGTGTTGGGGGCGGAATTATTTTGGATGGCAGAATTATTTCTGGTTCCCATGGAGCTGGAGGAGAGATTGGTCATGCTGCAGTCCAGCATGATGAGACAGAGAAATGCAACTGTGGAAACAGGGGCTGTCTGGAACAGTATGCATCTGCAACAGGCATTGTACGTGTGGCAAAAAGAGCTATGGAAGCTAGTGATGAAGAGAGTGTTCTTCGTGGCTTTTCCAGACTTTCTGCGAAAAATGTTCTGGATGCATACAAAGAAGGGGATAAGCTGGCTGCAAAAGTTATGGATGAGGTTGGAGAGAAGCTGGGAAGTGCCCTTGCTGTGTTTGCCTGCGTTGTTGACCCGGAGGCAATTGTAATAGGTGGTGGCGTTTCCAGAGCAGGACAGCCTTTGATCGATTGTATTGAAACACATTATAAAAAGTATGCATTCTCAGCATGCAAGGAAACTCCGATCATTCTGGCAAAGCTGGGAAATGATGCAGGAATTTATGGATCTGCCAGAATGGTGATCTGATAAAGAAGATATAGATAAAATTAGAAAATTAAAAAACCACATTCTGTTTTTGCAGAATGTGGTTTTTTTGAAGAGTAATTAATAATCAATCTGATACTGACTATCATCGTCATCATCACCGGTATTACCAGTATTATCATCTTCACTGGTGTTGTTGTCACCGTCAGTGCCATCCGTGTTTTCAGTGCCATCGGTGCTATCATCAGAAGTGTCTGTATTTTCGGCATCAGAAGTGTCTGTGCTGGAAGAATTTGTCTGATCTGAAGTATCATAATCATAACTGCTTTCATCGTAGAAGTGTTCTTCACAGTATTCTGTTGGCATAGTACCTACATCGAAATATTCTGTGGTTACAGGACAGCCGGCTCTTGGAAGAAGTCCAGAGATAGCACAGATGCTCAGTTTTTCTACACTTGCAGGTTTCTCAAAATCTTTTTGAGGCAGTCCCTCATGGATTCTTGTCATAACTTTTTTCCAAAGATTACGGTGATATTTACGTGCGTAATCAGGAAGCTTTTCGTTGTTATCATAACCGGACCATATTGCACAGGTATAATAAGGGGTATATCCCACAAACCAAACATCGTTATAAGCTTCAGTAGTACCGGTTTTACCGGCTACAGCCATATTATCAAGCTGGCAGGCGGTACCTGTACCGTATTTGACAACATCCTCCATAGCACTTGTAAGGAGATAAGCAGTGCTTTCCTTGATTACAGAACGCTCTACAGAAGTATTCTCGATCAGTACATTACCGTTATGATCCAGGATTTTGGTATAGTAAATTGGTTTGATATAATTACCGCTATTTGCGATAGATGCATAGGCAGCACATAATTCTACATTTGTGACACCCTTGGTAATACCACCAAGTGCTGTGGCAAGGTTTGCATCACTCCAGATATTGCCATTGGCATCCTTATCTGCTTCTGTTCCGTGAGCCAGGGTGGTAAATCCAAAGTTATCCAGATATTTCAATCCCAGATCAGGGGTTACTTCTTCCAGACATTTTACCGCAACAACGTTAACAGAGTTCTGAATAGCTGTACGGATAGTAGTTGTTCCTTCGTAGGAACGTGTACTGTTATTGACTGGAGATCCATCCGGATAGGTATATGGTTCATCTTCAAAAGTAGTAGCAAGTGTCATGCCCTTTTCATTTAATGCAGGCGCATAGGTAGATACAATTTTGAATGTTGAACCTGGCTGGCGGGTAGTGTCTGTAGCTCGGTTTAGGGTCAGGCTGGCTGTTTTTTCGCCACGTCCGCCAATCAGGGCTTTTACATAACCTGTATGCTGATCGATGACACTCATAGAGGACTGAGGCTGTGGTGCGAAATTTACACGTTCTGCAACTATTTTGCTGCCGTCAGCCAGAATATTCTCTTTATAACGATCTACATAAGTCTGGCCTTCTTCAGGAGAGTCAAAGAGAAGATCAAAATTCGGATCCTCATTCTGGAAATAAAGCTGCAGCATTTCTTTGCTGTAGTTAACCTGATTGCCCTCAGGATCTGTGACAGTAAGGGCAAAATCCAGTTCGTACTGTACCTGATCCGGGAAATTGGAAGGATCGGAATATTCCTCATCCAGAATATTCTGGATAGCAGAATCCTGGGTGGTATAGACTTTAAGACCGCCGCTGTAAAGCAGGTTGGTAGCCTGGGTTTTTGTATAACCCTTAATATTCATAAGGTCATTAATGATCTGGTCTGTCAGTTCATCCTCGAAATAGGTATAAATGGTATTGGAATTGCCGGAGTGTTTTTCCTGGGCAGCCTGAATCCTGGAATATACATCATCTTCAAGAGCTTCTTTATACTGTTCTTCAGTAATATAGTTCTGATCAAGCATATGTTGCAGAACTTCTTTCCGACGTTTTTTGTTACTGTCAGGATTAAGGATAGGATTAAATTTTGTAGGATTCTGGGTGATACCTGCTAAAGTTGCACATTCAGAAAGGTTAAGATCCCATACGTCCTTATCAAAATATTGTCTGGCAGCAGCCTGTACACCATATGCACCGGCACCAAGGTTGATCGTATTCAGATAGTTTTCAAGAATGGTATCCTTATCAGTTTTTTTCTCCACCTGAATGGCAAGATACTGTTCCTGGAATTTACGTGTGAAACGTTCAAGCTGGGTAGATTCACTGGTCCAGTTGGTGAAAACATTATTTTTAAGCAGCTGCTGGGTGATCGTGCTGGCACCTTCAGAAAAATCGCCGCTTGTGAGAGCTTTTACGCCTGCGCGGAGAATCCCTCGGACATCGATACCATTATGTTCATAAAATCGTTCATCCTCGATAGCAACCACTGCATGCTGCAATTCTACCGGAATCTGTTCCAGGGTTACAGGCAGTCGGTTGGCATCGGGAGCAGCCAGTTTACGGATCTGATTGCCCTGATCATCGTAGAGAAATGTTGCATAACCTAAGGGCATGATATCAATGTCATCTACATCAGGAGCATTATCAATAACTCCTTTAAAAGATCCGATTCCCAGACAGGTCACTCCGATACAGAGTGCGATCAGAGATACAAACAGCAATCTGATGAACGAAACCCTGGCACGTTTTCCCATCATGGAGGAACGGGAAATCAGAGAATTTCGCTTCTGCGCTGCGGATTTTTTACCATAGTTCATGTTAGACCTCCTTTATAATCCGTTTAATTATATCAAATAAGAATAAGTAAATAAAGCATAAAATAAAAAAATAGAGATAATCTGTTATCAAGTCTATCGTTTTATCTGTTCATTAGTATATACAATACTGGCTTTTTTTTGTAATCCGTGATACACTGTAAATCGTTACTGTTCACTCCGTTCACAGTAACGTAGCCAAAATTCATTCCAGA
>OLOY01001095.1_pt1 | contig 12020 bp, 10 predicted proteins | sample 1672771 | NCBI WGS metagenome assembly OLOY01 (sample SAMEA3136722, study PRJEB25190) | human gut metagenome
GGTTCGGATACTCAATACTGGGGTGTTTGCCCACAAGCCATCGACTTTAGCCGATAGTGGTTGACGAATACTTCTTCAACGTTATCAACGGCATACTGCTGTTTCAGATCAAGCGGCGTGCTGGCAGCAATCGCCTCGTCATTTCGAATCATCAAAAGCTGCGCGGCCTGTTCAGCATCCTCCATTACATGCGTTGTCATCAGAATCGTTTTGCCGGCTGCTGCCAGCTGCTTTAACTCCTGCCAGATCTGGATCCGCAGCTCAGGGGCAATCCCCACGGTCGGTTCATCCAAAATCAAAAGCTCACTGGTTCCCAGCAGCGTAATTGCCAATGAAAGCCGCCGCTTCATACCGCCAGAAAAGTCAGCCACGCGTCGATCCAGAAACGACTGCAGCCTGACCACCCGTACGACTCGCTTAATCTCAACGGCAGTCTGCTGACGCGTCATTTTGCGCAGGCTGGCAAAGAACTGCAGATTTTCGCGGGCCGTAAGCGTATCGTATAGGGCATCCGTTTGTCCCATATAGCCAATCTTTTCCAGCAAGTGTCGATTCGGCATGGCTTGGCCAAAAACGCGTACCGTGCCGCTCATTGGCTTAATCATCCCCATAATTGCCCTAATCAAGGTGGTTTTGCCCGAACCACTGGGACCAAGCATCCCAAGAATCTCACCAGGACGAACGGTAAGATTGATGTTTTTGACTACGGTTTTTTGCTGATAGCCAATTTGGAGGCCGGCAATTGCAATCGTATTTTCCATTGTTTCCCTCTTTTCATTAAGTGAGTTGCAACTTACTTTTCAGCAAAAATTAAAACGGCTGGTCGCCGAATGCTTTAATCTAGCGAATCGCTCAGCCGGCTTGATCAGCAGCAGGTTTCTGTTGACTTTTTCTGTTGACCAAAATAAAAAAGTAGCCGGAAAGCCTTTATATCAAGGTTTTCTCTAGCTACTCTCGGAATTAGGAAATTTGAAGTGTGCCAGCGCTTGCCGACGCTGACAGCTAATTAGAAGTCTACGTTCGCAGATAGATTTCTAACTATACGCAATATTATACGAATAAAATCACCGCTTGTCATTAGGCATGTCAACTAAAATTTTCCATTGCACTTGTTTTATTCGCCTAATTCGCCTGGGTCATCATTGCCGCGCAAAAGCCGATGGACGCCTAAAGCCTGGTAGAGCTCGAATGATTCAGGCATGACGCCGGGAACAAAGCCATATCGATTGCTGATCTTATTCAGCCGGTATTTGATCGTATTTCGGTGAACGTAAAGCAGATCACCAGCCTGCTCTATATTCTGTGGCGTATCAAGCAAAAAGGCCATTAGTGTTTCTACCAGATTATGCTGCATGGAGTCCAACCGTTTTTGCCAACGAATGACCTCAGTGCCTTCTTCCTGCAGCTCTCTTTGACAGCCCCGCGCAAACTCTAAATCAGCCTGATTCAAAAACAAGCGATATGGCAAGATCGTACGGGCCGCTGGCAAGTATTGACTGACCAGCTGATACAGTCTTTGAATGCCGCCAACGCCATCAACCAGGGCGGCTTCGACTACGACACATTGAGCAGCCAATTGATGATCGTCCTTCTTAAAGTCAGTTTCCCAATTCTGCCAGTTTTGATAGGAAGGCGTCTTTTCCAACAATACGATCAATTGGTCATTATACCAGTCACTGATCAGCTGGTCGGTATATTGCTCAGTAAGTTGATCAACCCATTTTTTCATCTTAGCTTTGTTAACGTCATTCGGACAGCTGACAATCAAGGCAGCCTGCGTATTTTTAGGCTCAAAACGGTACTGGCGACCAAGTTTGGCGGCCCGAACGATCTGTCCTTGAATGATGGCGCGAATCAGATTTTGATCATCCCGATTCTGCCCGCCCCAAAGATTCAAGGCCGTCTGCAGCGTTTCAGCCACTCGCTCGCACGTCAGATTGGTTACCGTCTGGCGGCCAACGAACAAAACCGTCTCCTCACTGTTTGGCAAGCGCCAATGCGTAATCTTCATACCATCAGATGTAGTTACCGGCAGCTCGCCATTCATATTGATTTTTTCAACCACGTTCAAGAGACTTTCCCAGTTGACAACCGCTTCTTTAGGCCAATTTTCACGATACACGATCTCGCCTTGGTCATCGATAACTGCCAATGAAGCCTGTATCTGTTCGGCCAAAAGCTTTAGGACCTCGCCAACGTTGCGCCGATATTCCGGCATTGCCGAAACGCGACCGATAATTGTCGGTGCAAAGCTGGGATGACGCATCCGATCTTGGAAAATCGCAAACATGATTTCAGAGATAACGGCACTATAGGTCATGTTCTTTTGCGTTTCCTGGGCAAAAATCATCAAGAAGTTGAGACGATCAGCCGTTTCCTTGATTTCAGCAGGGAGACTTGGTACCCGCTCACCAACATAATAAATTACCACGCCAACACAACCAGTTTTGGCCAGCTGTTCGATTTTAGTGCAGTCCGTTACCAGATCATAGTTGTCTTGTTCAATTGAGGTCAGCAGCAGCTGTTCATTAGCCGAATTTTCCGGCTGATAGAGTTCTCGTTGGGCCACCGACGTCGCTGAAAAGTCGATTACCGATACCGTTGAAACTATTCGATCCAGCCCTGCTTCGCCTGCTGCAATGTGTGATCGCGACAGGGTTGGCAGTTTCAATAGGTCGCGAACCCGGACACTCATATTCTCCACTCCCAATTCTAAATTAAAAAAATATTAGAATTATGATACCATATTCTAAATAAATCCGCAATTTCTCATTTAATAATAAAAAAAAGACCGTTAATTGTCAATTTAACCAGACAAGTACGATCTTTAACATTATCGTTAATTTTTAAAGCTGTGAACCGGTGCCGGAATCGTGCCGCCGCGACTGATCATGGCTGCTGAAGAGGCGTGACTGACATCCATGATTGGCGCATAGCCCAGCAGACCACCAAATTCAACCGTATCGCCAACCTTTTTGCCAGGAACTGGAATGACCCGGACTGCCGTCGTTTTGGCATTGATCATCCCAATTGCGGCTTCATCGGCAATCATCCCGCTGATGGTTGAAGCTTCGATATCACCCGGTACTGCAATCATATCAAGCCCGACCGAGCAGACCGCCGTCATGGCCTCCAGCTTGGAAACGTTCAAGTAGCCAGCATTCACAGCTTTGATCATCCCAGCATCTTCAGAAACCGGAATGAAGGCGCCGGAAAGTCCGCCGACATGACTGCAGGCCATAATGCCGCCTTTTTTTACAGCATCGTTAAGCATCGCCAAAGCCGCGGTCGTTCCATGCGCGCCAACGCTTGAAAGACCGATTTCTTCCAAGATTTCGGCAATTGAGTCGCCAATCGCTGCCGTGGGGGCCAATGAAAGGTCAACAATTCCAAATTTAGCGCCTAGACGCTTGGCCGCCGTGGTACCAACCAATTGCCCCATCCGAGTAACCTTAAAGGCCGTCTTTTTGATGGTTTCGGCTACGACGTCCATTGATTCGCCCTTAACCTTTTCAAGGGCTGCCTTGACAACCCCTGGACCCGAGACTCCACAGTTGATGACGACATCCGATTCGCCAACGCCATGAAAGCCTCCTGCCATAAACGGATTATCTTCGACCGCATTGCAGAAGATCACCATCTTGGCATTGTTCATGTAATCCAGTTCGGAAGCTTCTTTAACGACTTCCCCCATTTCCTTGACGGCATCCATGTTGATCCCCGTTCTTGTGGAGCCAACATTAACGGATGCACAGACCAGGTCAGTCTGCGTCAAGGCTTCAGGCAGCGACTCGATTAGCGTCTTGTCGCCATTTTGGTAGCCCTTTTGAACCAGTGCTGAATAGCCGCCGATAAAATCAACGCCTACCGTTTTGGCAGCTCGATCCAAAGCCAGGGCATACTTGACATAGTCGTGATCACCAGAGGCCGCGGCAATCAATGAAATCGGCGTCACCGTGATACGCTTGTTGGCAACTGGAATTCCGAATTCAGTTTCGATTTCCTCGCCAACCCGCACCAGATCCTTGGCCTTTTTCGTAATCTTGTCGTAAATTTTTTGACAGGCCCGATCACTGTCGCTGTCGATACAATCAAGCAGCGAGATCCCCATCGTAATCGTTCGCAGATCCAGTTTTTCATCAGAGACCATGCGAACCGTTTCCATAATCTTTTCAGTTTCCAAAACAGGCCTCCTATAGCTGGTGCATAGCGTCATACATTTCTTGGTTGCGAATGTTGATGTCGACGCCCAGTTTGGTGCCTAAAGCATCCAGTTCTTGGGTCAGCTTTTCAAAATCAGCAGCGGCATCGTCTACATCGACCATCATCATCATCGTAAAGTATCCATCCATAATAGTTTGAGAGACGTCTACGATATTAATGTCATTTTGAGCCAGATAGTTGCTGACCCCTGCAATGATCCCAGTTTTATCCTTGCCAATCGTGGTTAAAATCGCCCGCATAATGTTCCTCCTAAAATCTGCTTAGAAAATGATTATATTTATCTTAACATATTGAACGAACATTTTTAACCATTCAATCATTAATCGAAGTGAATTTTAATGATTTTTAATAGCGTTCCGATATTTCAGACAGTTAAATCAGAAAAACACGAATATTGTTGCTATGAAAGACTACTCACCTTTAAAACGGCGAAACGCTTGGCCAAACCGCAGCTTGAACCTAGCCAATAGCTTGGGATCCAGCTGCATTGTTGAAATCAGCGGACTGGCTGGATCATCAGCATCTAAGGGCGCCATAATGCCGGTAGTCAATGGCCAAAAAAGCGCAATCTCATCGGGCAGATTCGGATCATCGGGATGGCTGGCCACGTACTCATCGAAAAACAGCGCGATTTGCTGCGTCTGCTCCATAAAATCATACATAGCGGATTCAACTGCCTGCTGCTCGGCATTCTGACGATAGATCACCGCACTGCGCTCCCAGTCATAAAGTCCTGATTTGGTAATCTCATTGAATAAAACAGCCAGCCCGGCCAAAAAGTCAGCATCATCATCGATTGCTACGCGCATCCCCAAAATCTCAGCATAGGAGAGCTCCGATACGCCAATCATCTCTTCATCTGCAACCGGATTATAGATCGTGATCGTCCAGCGAGAATCAAACTGATCCGGCTTGGCACGATAATCAACCTTTAAAATCTCATCACTGGCAACCGGCTCTTGATTGATCAGTTCCGCAATCACGCAGCGCGCCATAAAAATACCAATCAAAGTTGCACTGTCAGGCAGCGGCAAGCTCGTGTCGTCCGCCAGATCATCCTGCAGATCCAGCAATTCGTTTTGATATTTGCGAATCATGGCAGCCTGCTGTTCGGAAGTTAAAAAATCGTTTCCCCATTTACGACCTAATTCATATAAGTAGACATCACTGTTAAGCATTCGGATGATGTCTTGCCAAGTTATCGTTTTCAAAGCTTTCACCATTTTCTTTTCCCAATTCTGGATTGGTATCTCATTTTAACACGTTTCTCAATTGCGAACAAATGTTTGAGAAGTAAAAAACCAGACCGCTCTTTTCGATCTGGTTTGAATTTAATAGTTTTATCGCTGATAGACAACCTTACCATCAACCAGCGTCAGATCAGCCGTGCCATAGACCTGCTCACCGGTAAACGGATTGTTGACGCCTTTGGAAAGATAATCAGCTTCATTAAGCGTTCGCTGCGTGGTCAAGTCGAAAATCACGATATCGGCTGGCTTGCCCGGTTCCAGATGCCCAGCTTCATGCAGACCAAAAATGTCAGCTGGGTTGGTGCTCATCCAGTTCAGCAGCTGTTCCAAGGTGCAGATGCCGCCCTTGACGAATTTGGTATACATCATCGGAAAAGCCGTCTCACTGCCAGTAATACCGTTAGCTGCCCCCCGCATGTCATCTTTTGGCTTTTCAGCTTGTGAATGTGGGGCATGGTCAGTCGCAATCATGTCAACCGTACCATCAAGCAGTCCCTCAATCAGCGCCTGCCGATCATCTTCATGACGCAGCGGCGGATTCATCTTGTAATATGAGTTATTGGCCGGGATGTCTTGATCAGCCAGCAACAGATGATGTGGTGATGCCTCACAGGTTACGTTGACGCCCTGTGACTTGGCAAACCGTACCATCGCAACGCTTTCCTTGGTAGAAACGTGACAGATATGGTAGTGAACCCCCGTCGCGTTGGCTAAGACCAGATCCCGAGCCACCTGAGCCGATTCCGAAACGCTGGGTGCACCCGGCAGTCCCAGTTCTTCAGCTCGTTTGCCAGCATTCATGATCCCGCCAAACAGCAGCGAATCATCTTCAACATGCGCCGCCAAGATCATCTTTTCTTTGGCGATGCCTTCCATGGCTTGATACATGGTGCCAGCCGTCTGGACACCGCTGCCATCGTTGCTGAAGGCATAAGCGCCTGCCTGCTTGAGGCCATGAAAGTCAACCAGTTCCTCACTGGTCCGTCCATGCGTGATTGCACCATATTGAAAAATATGGATGACCCCTTCTTTTTGATTCAAAGAAGTCTGTGCTTGCATGCGTGCTGGCGTGTCCGGTACCGGATCAACGTTTGGCATGGCGCCAACCGTGGTAAAACCACCATGAGCAGCTGCCTTGCTGCCAGCTTCGATCGTTTCCTTATAGGTTTGGCCCGGTTCTCTGAAATGCACGTGAACGTCAACCAGTCCTGGTGCTACTAATTTATTGGTGGCATCAATCGTTTCATCGGCGGCCGGCAGATCGTTGCCAATTGCCTGAATTTTGTCATCAGCAATCCGGACATCCGTTTTAACCAATTGGCCGTTTACAAAGACCGTACCACCCTTGATCAGTTTTGTCGTCATCTTATTCCAAACCACCCAACTTACGACCGCGCAGAACTGCTTCAATCATTGCCATCCGCATGAAGACCCCGTTTTGCATCTGACGGAAGAAGACGGATTTAGGTGCTTCAACCAGTTCACTGGCCAGTTCAACGCCACGGTTGATTGGGCCTGGGTGCATGATGATGGCATTGTCTTTCATCTTATTGTAGCGATCTTGGTTCATGCCGTACTTTTCATGGTAGGCTTCTTTGCTGAAGTCCTTTTCGTGAGCATCATCATTGGAAAGCCGTTCATGTTGAACCCGCAGCAGCATGATGGCATCCATCTCGCCAACCAGTTCGTCAACCGGCTTGTATTGACCATACTGCGTAAAGTCTTCATTAAACCAGTATTCTGGACCAGAGAAGTAGACTTCAGCCCCCAGCTTATTGAGCAGCTGAGCATTGCTGCGGGCAACGCGGGAGTGGCTGATGTCACCGATAATGGCAATCTTCAGGCCCTTAAAGGTACCAAACTGTTCATGGATCGTCATCACGTCCAGCAGACATTGTGATGGATGTTGGCCAGAACCATCACCAGCATTGACGATTCCAATGTTGGCCTGTTCGCCTTCCTTGGTGTCGATAAGTGGCTGATAGTAGTTGTTTTCACTGTGACGAATAACCGCCAGATCAATTCCCAGCGCCGTCATCGTCAGCATCGTGTCGTACAGCGTCTCACCTTTTTTAACTGAAGAATGCGTTGGATCAAATGGAATCTCCGTCAATCCCAGCTTACGTTCAGCTACGGCAAAGCTGGTGTGCGTCCGCGTGGAGTTTTCAAAAAAGCCGTTAACGACATAGACTGGTTTGTTCAGCTTTGGTACGGCACCACCACGCTTGAAGTATTCAGCACGAGCAATCAAAGCGTTGACTTCATCAGCCGACAGATCTTCTACGCTGACAAAGTTTTCTAAGCGGACAAGGTTCATAGGTTCTAACATTTTGACAAAATCCTTCCTTAAATTCACGAGTAACCGTTTGGACGCTCACTGTCGTCCTTTAAATGGCGGATCAAAAATCCTCCTTTGTGAATTTGTCCTTAAAAAAAACACCACCCTTATTTGAGGGCAGCGTTCAACGAAAACAGCATTCACCATGCCGCAATTTAATTCGTTTCCTTGCTAGCCTCTCTGGACTAAACTTAAAGGACATTCATTCATTGCAAATAAAGATACTCGCTGTTGGTTGCTTTGTCAATTGCGTTTTTTGGGTAAATCGTTATGAAAATTCAGCTTTCTCGTCACCAAATGCCGTTATGTCGGCGATTGTAACTAATTTGCAAAAAATTTAATCACAGCGGCCAACTAATACTGACCGTTTCATTAATCGCTTTATCATCTTTTTTTAATATTTTTCAGCATTTAACTGTACTTTTTCTGATTAAGTATGATAAGTTCATTCTAATAAGATTTTTGCAAATGGGGGATTTTTCTAATGAAACCAAAAATTGCGATTCCAGCCGCAACCTTGACTGAAGCCACCAACGTTATCAACGAGCGCAATGCTCCATTTGCGCCGCGGCCGATTATTGAAGCCGTTGTTAAATCAGGGGGCGTGCCGATTATTTTTCCAAGCGTGCAGCCCGACTTAGCGCCTGAATATCTCGAGACTTTTGATGGGATTGTCTTTGCTGGCGGGGCCGATGTTGATCCAACATTTTACGGTCAAGAGCCACACATGAATCTGGGAATGACCTACCGTAAACGGGACCTGTTTGAGATTGCACTGCTCAAGGGGGCGGTTCAGTCCGGCAAGGCCATTTTAGGAATCTGCCGCGGTATGCAGCTGATCAACATTGGGCTAGGTGGAACCGTGTATCAAGACCTTTCTGAGAATCCAGACGCTCATTTAAAACATGTTCAAGGTGCCCCAGGCAATCTGCCTTCGCATCATATCGATGTTGACCTGGACAGTCGCCTCTACAAGCTGATCGGCAAGCATCCTTATATCAATTCGCGACACCACCAGGCCATTGATCGGGTAGCGCCTTCGCTTAAGGTCGCTGCCCGCGCGCAGGATCTAGTCATTGAAGCCCTAGAATCGAGTGACAGTGATCAGATTCTGGCCGTGCAGTGGCATCCTGAAAATATGTACAAGCATTACCGCGAATCACAGGCCTTGTTTGGCGACTTTATCCGCCGCTCAGCCAAGGTTGCAGCCAAGCGTCATCATACCGATAATCAAAACAACTAGCATAAAAACGACACTGCGCAAGCTTCAAGCTGGCGGTGCCGTTTTTTATGTCTAATCTTAAATTCGTCTATTTATCAAGTTCTCGCTTCAGCTCGTCGGCATTTGGAATATGATCACCGGCAAATCCCTGGAACGGATGCAGCGATTCCATGGCCGCTTCTTGATAGCGACGCGCCCGCCGCAGTGCATAGCTTTCTAAAGAACCATTTTCGACATAGTTCATCAGCTTAGCGCTCGGTGTGGTTTTAGGATTGATAACCCGGTCTTCCAGATCCTCCAAAATCTCGGAAAATTCTGGTCCCAGTTGAATCTGGTTGGCATAGCGCTCCAGACTCTTGATCATTGCCAAAGCCTTGTTTTGATAATGGCAAGGTTCAGTTGGCAGTTCTTTAGCCACCACATCATTCATCTCGTCGGCATTATCCAGGACTCGATTAACCTCTGCAAGCGGCAAGGCTGGGTGCATAATAAAATAACTGGCCAGCAGACGAATAAAACGCAGCGTATCCGTTCTGACACCAACTGAACTGCTGGGATCCAGATCCAGCATGCGCAGCTCAATATATTCCACCCCAGTCTTGGGCAGCTCTTTTAGGTTGGCATTGCCCTTGAACCGCACGCTGCCGTGAAATTCATAATCTGAGGTCAAAATTCCCTGCTTAACCCCGTCTTCAATTCGATCAACGTAGCTTTGGACATCCGTATAGTCACCTTGAAATTTGGTCCCAAAACCATATGAGCTTTGGCGAATGCTGCGAACTGGATGGTCAATCCCCTGCCCTTTTTCAAAATAGTTGGCCTCAGCAATTGGGCTGGCACCAAACAGATAGGTAATAAACCAGCGATAGCGAACGAATCCTTGCGCCAAAACCGCGTACAGATAGTTGCGTACTGCTTTTTCGTCCTTAAACTTATCGGGAAAGCCTGCTTTGACCAGATCGATAATATGCTGATCAATGCTTAGATTAATGTGTACTCCGCATGGCGTTCCCTCTGAATAGCTGTGACGCTTGGTCCATTCTTTCAAATAGGCCTCTTTTTTTGGTCCCATCTTTGCCAAACGCAGCTGTGATTTATCAGCTGGCAGCTTAGGCGGCATTGACAGTGGCCAGAGCAGTTCACCAGGAGCCAGGGCCGCACGCAGAGCATTATTGATTTTATAAAGATAATGCATTGCATCCAATGAGTGGCTGGCAGCCGGTGTTACCATTTCAGGCATCGTCTCCAAATAGTCATTGGTCAGCCAAGGATTGGTCTTTTCATCGCCAATCGCGGCCGGATACGGTTCTTGACTGACATTGCCGGTTTCATCCACGCGCTGCATCTCGACTTCCAATCCCATTGTAAAATCAGAAGTCTTAGCAACGGCCTCATTATTAAAAATGAGTTCACCAATTTGACTGAACATAATTAGAATTCCTCTCTTAAATTAAAAAATTCTAATATTATACAATCAATCTTCTTAATTTTACAAGTAATAATTAGTCACTTGATTAACTTTAATAACTATAATATTTTTAATTCTATGGATACTAAATCTGATTTTTAATTGCTCAATTAGTTGATTTAGCATATAATCTTACTGTTGCTCTAAGAATAACAGGAGATACTTTAATGAAAAAAACGTTGCAGGAATTCAAGGAATTTATTTCACGCGGCAATGTCATGGATATGGCCGTCGGGGTAATCATCGGCTCGGCCTTTACGTCAATCGTCAATGCGCTGGTTAAGAATCTGATCAACCCATTGATTGGGATCTTCTTAGGCAAGATTGATCTTTCTAATCTGGTCTTTAGTTTTGGCGACGCGCACTTCCGCTATGGGGCCTTTTTAAACTCGGTCATCAACTTCTTAATCATTGCCTTTGTTGTCTTTTTATTGGTGAAGTTTGTCAATAAGCTGATGCCAAGTCACGATGAAGCACCAGCTGATCCTGAACCAAGTGCTGAGGAAAAATACTTAGCTGAAATCGTTGAGCTTTTAAAAGACAAGCAGAAATAATCCAGCAGCCAAAAACACGCTGTTCTAGCCATACCAAGGTTAGGACAGCGTGTTTTTCATTATGTTATCGTGCAAAAGCTGCTGATGGATACTTCACCTAAACTATTTAACGAAAGCTTTTGGACATCAATCTTTCATAGCAAATTCGTATTTGACGCTTTCATAAGCATAAAAAACATCAGTGATCATTTACTGACTGCGTCGTTTTACAATTTTTGGAGAAAAAGAAAAAATCGTTCAGCCCCATTATCATAACGTGGCTGAACGATAATAAAATGGCTAGTGGCGCGGGACGGAATCGAACCGCCGACACACGGAGCTTCAATCCGTTGCTCTACCAACTGAGCTACCGAGCCATTTACGGTCCGTACGAGACTCGAACTCGTGATCTCATCCGTGACAGGGATGCGTCCTAACCAAAACTAGACCAACGGACCAAAATTGCGGGGGCTGGATTTGAACCAACGACCTCCGGGTTATGAGCCCGACGAGCTACCAGGCTGCTCTACCCCGCGATAATGAAAAGGAGGATAAGAGATTCGAACTCTTGCGCCGCTCTCACGACCTAGCGGTTTTCAAGACCGCCCCCTTCAGCCACTTGGGTAATCCTCCATAAATGAAAAGCTGTCGAGTGTTATGAGGCCCAATGGACCTTGTAGGACTCGAACCTACGACCGGGCGGTTATGAGCCGCTTGCTCTAACCAACTGAGCTAAAGGTCCCTAACAGCCAGTCAATCGCGGCGGGGGGGATCGAACCCTCGACCTCCCGGGTATGAACCGGACGCTCTAGCCAGCTGAGCTACACCGCGATAACAATTTTCATTGTTAATCGGGAAAACAGGATTCGAACCTGCGACCCCCTGGTCCCAAACCAGGTGCTCTACCAAGCTGAGCTATTTCCCGAAAAGTGCACCCAGAAGGAGTCGAACCTTCAACCTTCTGATTCGTAGTCAGACACTCTAT
>OLOY01001103.1_pt1 | contig 11947 bp, 10 predicted proteins | sample 1672771 | NCBI WGS metagenome assembly OLOY01 (sample SAMEA3136722, study PRJEB25190) | human gut metagenome
TCGCTGCCTTTCTGCTTACATCATAATAGTCTTTACCTGCATAAATAATCATACCAATTCTCCTCTTCTGGTTATTTTTTTAATATCCACTCTACCATTTGTTTCATCCAGATTTACTTTATCTGTTATCCATTTAAGGTAAACCCATTATAAGTGTCATTGAATTTATTTTCAATGAATGGCAGGGTTTTAGATTCTTCTTTCAATTCCTATCAAATCATCCTGCATTCTATATCCATTTCAGATATTTTTATGAAAATACTTTCTTGTTCTATTTTTATGTTGAAATTATTTACATCATATCTTGAGAACCGTTTTCTAAAATGATATAGTATATCTTAATCAAACAACACATACTGTATTTTCCCCCTATTGCTTGTCACTTTTCGCAATTGAGGCAGGAGGCTTACCTGATTCTGTTAAATAGGTAGTCAATCCATATACCATTACTACGAAGGGAACTAATTATTTATGGCACTCAACAAGCACAATATCATTCCGTTGATTGAGTCTTATTATCATACATTTACTCCACTTGAAAGAACTATCGCGGATTTCTTCATTCATAATACAGACGAACAGGATTTCTCGTCCAAAAATGTTTCCAGACTTCTCTATGTTTCAGAAGCATCCCTTTCCCGTTTCGCACAGAAGTGCGGATTTCATGGGTACAGAGAATTCATTTACGAATACAAGCAAAGCCTGATTCCTGCCCCCGAAGAAAACATTCCCAGTTTCGAAATCTCGGAATTCAATACCTATCAGGAGCTTCTTAACAAATCCAACGCCTTACTGGACAAGGCTCAGATTGCACGAATCACTAATCTTCTGGTATCTAAACCACGTGTTTATGTTTATGGCAGAGGCAGCTCAGGACTCGCAGCTCAGGAGATGAAGCTGCGTTTCATGCGTATCGGACTGAATATCGAAGCTGTTACAGACAGTCATATTATGAAAGTAAACTCCGTTATTCTCGATGAAAACTGTCTGGTTATCGGAATTAGTGTCAGCGGACAGACAGATGACATTATCTCTTCCTTAACAGCCGCGCATCAGCGAGGAGCTTACACTCTCCTTATGACCGCCAGACAGGACAAATCCTATCAGGAATTTTGCGATGAAACACTGATCTTCGCCAGTATGGAGCACCTCGAATATGGAAATATTATTTCTCCGCAATTTCCGATTTTGCTGGTTTTGGATGTACTCTATGCACACTATCTTCAGATTGACAGGAGCAAAAAAGAAGCGCTGCATGAATATACCATACAAACGCTTCAGTCTCATCTGAACAAATAAGCCCGGCAAATATTCGCCTCAAAAACAGAATCTCTACCTATATCAGCCAAATAAACAGATACCATCATTATATAGCCAAAAATAACAGGACTGTATGTTTTTTCATACAGTCCTGTTGTTTTTACTTATTTTCAGGTATGCAAAATCTAAATTTTTACTTAATTCTCATCTTTCACCAGACGAATCACGTTCCATGAAGCTTTGTGAAGCATACTTGTCAGTTCTCCGTTGTCCATAGTTGTCTGCTGTGTTGTTTTTGGTTTTACATTTTCCTGTCCAAATGCGTTAACTACTTTCAGGTCGTCGCTTTCGAGCACGATATGCTCAGCTACTTTGTAGTCTTCGAAACTTCTTACATCTGTGTTCAGAACGACATCTTCTTTCAGGTTTCTGTTTACTGCGAAAATAGTAACTTCTTCTTTTTCTTCATTATAAACAGCAACTGCTTCCACATCTGCGATACTTCCATGTCCGCTTGTCTCATGCTCTGTGGATGAGATTACTGGCTGAAGGGCAACGCCACGGCCATATTTGGAAGCATGCATAAACGGATAGAAGATTGTCTGTTTCCAGGAACCACCACCATTTGGATCTGTCATGATCGGAGCAATAACATTGATCAACTGTGCCAGGCACGCTACTTTAACTCTGTCAGAATGACGAATAAGCACGATCAGCATCAGACCTACCAGCAGGGCATCTTCAAAGTTGTAGATATCCTCAAGAAGCGGCGGTGCCACCTGCCATGGATGGTTCTCTGTAATGTCATTGTCAGCTGCATTGGAATGATACCATACATTCCATTCATCAAAGCTGAGATACATATTCTTTTTGCTACGTTTTTTCGCTTTTACATAATCACAGGTTGCGATGATCGTGCGGATAAATTCATCCATATCATCAGAGCATGCAAGGAAATCTGCAGTATCATCATCACGATTTCCATAATATTGATGCATAGATACATAGTCTACATAATCATAAGTATGACTCAGTACATGATCTTCCCAGAGCGCAAAAGTAGGCATTTCCTGATTAGAGCTTCCACATACAACAAATTCGATGGACGGGTCGATCAGTTTCATTGCTTTGGCAGTTTCTTCTGCCAGTCTGCCATACTCATCCATAGTCTTATGTCCGATCTGCCAAGGACCATCCATTTCATTTCCAAGACACCAGGTTTTAAATCCATATGGATCTTTCTGTCCATGTTTGATACGAAGATCGCTGTATTTTGTTCCGCCCGGATGGTTGCAGTATTCCAGAAGGTTGCAGGCATCTGTGATTCCTCTTGTTCCAAGATTTACTGCCATCATTACTTCTGAATTGGCTGCATCTGCCCATTTCTTAAACTCATGAAGACCTACTTCATTTTTCTCAAGGCTTCTCCATGCAAGTTCCAGTCTGTGAGGCCTTTCCTCAACCGGACCTACGCTGTCTTCCCAGTAAAAGTTAGATACGAAGTTTCCACCTGGGTAACGTACGATCGGTACATCCAGTTCTTTTACCAGATCGATTACATCTTTGCGGAATCCGTCCGCATTGGAAAGCGGATGTCCCGGCTGATAAATTCCATCGTATACAGCTCTTCCAAGATGCTCAATAAAAGAACCGTAAATTCTCTTGTCAATTTTTGAAATGGAGAACGCTTTGTCCACTACCATTTTTGCCTGTTTTGCCATAGAACTTGAACCTCCGTTCATTAAAATAAATTCAAAATTAACCCTTAACCGCGCCAGATGTCATACCATCAATCAGGTATCTCTGGAAGATCAAGTAGATAATCAGGATTGGAAGAATACCGAACATAGAACCGGCAATCAGCAGGTTGTAGTTGTTTCCGTAAGGTGTCAGCAGTGTGTTCAGACCGATCTGAAGTGTAAACTTGCTTGTATCACGGAATACTAACATCGGCCATAACATATTGTTCCAGGAACCCATTGCACACAGGATTGCCATAGATGCGAATGCCGGTTTTGTGATTGGCATCATAATTTTCACACTGATACCATACTCTGTACATCCGTCAATTCTTCCTGCATCCAGAAGTTCTTTCGGAAGACTCTGCATATACTGCTTGAAGAAGAAAATCGTCGAGGCTCCACATAGTCCGGGCAGGATAACGCCAGCTCTTGTATTGATGATTCCCAGCGTTGTAACTTCATTATAAAGAGGAAGCATCAGAATTTCAAAAGGAACGCACATCGTTGCAATTACCAGGAAGAATAAGAATCCCTGAAGTTTAAATTTGTACATGGTCAGTCCATATGCGATGAAATAGCATACCAGCAGTGTCAGAACTACTGTGATCAATGTAAGGATCAGACTGTTTTTATACCACATGAAGTATTTACGGGAGTCTTCATTTCCGGAGAAAAGGTATTTGTAATTATCCAGATGCATCTTGGAAAAATCAAGATTCAGGGACATACCTTTCATAACAACTTCACGGCCTTCCTGGAAGGAAGCGAAGAATCCGGCAAGAAGCGGGAACGCAATCAGCACACACAGAACAGCAAACAGTCCTGTGGACAATACAGTCGCAACTTTATGATTTGATGCCATTGTTTTTGGCGCATCTGTTTTTACCATATCACTTTTCCTCCTTCTTGAATGTTCCTGTTGCCACAAGCTGGACAACATTGATAGCCAGGGCAATGACCAGAAGTACCATGCCTACGGCACACGCATAACCCATATCGTTTTTCTCAATACCACGTTTATACAGATATCCTACGATTGTAAGACCAATGTTCTTTGGTGAGGAGTTACCATTCCACAGCATAAAGCTCTCAAGGAACATGGAAAGACCTGCGTATACGGAGATTGTGATAACATAGATAGTTGTTGGTTTCAGAAGCGGTAATGTCACATACCAGAATTTCTGTTTTGCATTGGCACCGTCAATGTCTGCAGACTCATAAAGAGAAGTATCAATACTCTTTAATCCAGAAATAAAATACAGCATGTTAACACCGGTCCATCTCCACATACAGAGTAATAGCAGTGCTACCCATCCGGTAGTTTTTGCTTTTAACCACGGAATGCTTGCATTGCCCAGTAAATGCATTAACTGGTTCATCTGTCCGTTATCACCTTCTGAGAACATCAGTCGGAATAACATACCGGAAATAACTACAGATGTCAGTGCCGGAATGTACATGATCACTTTCCATACACCTTTTGCTTTGGTCAGACGGCTTTCCATCAGTACCGCAAGCATCATTGGGATGGGAATCAGCAAAAGCAGTGTCAGAAGCATATATTCCACACTGTTGAATACGGCTGTTTTAAAGAACTTATCAGAAGCAAGTTTCTGGTAATGTTTTAATCCAACCCACTGAGAACCACCAAAGGAAATATCCTGAAAACTCATTACAATACCGCTGATGAGTGGATATAACCAGAAGATCAGAAGGCTGACAACAAACGGAAGTACGAATACGTACGGTGCTACCTTCTGAGAATAGAGCATCTTTTTCACTTTATTCACAATGAATTCCTCCTCTTCCTTTTCATTATTTTAATGATTTAAAATTGAACTGATTCAAGACAGAACGTTGTCTTTTTATCTTACAGTCATCCTGACAAAAAATCAGATCCTCATACAGAAATTTCCATTATTTAGATTATTGTGGATCTCATTTTCTGTCAGGATAACAGTAAAGGAGGTCAGGGAATGCGATTCCCTGGCCTCCCATATCACTTCGGTTTCTGCAGTTTTTTGCAATCATTCAGTATCTTCACAATTGCAGATTTCTTACAGTTCCCATTTCATTATTCACTTAATCAGTGAACAGTTATCTTATTATTCGCACTCGAAATCAAGATAATCCTGAGCATCCTGAAGTGCTTCATCTACATCCATGCCATCCTCTAATACATTGTTCAGAGTTGTTGTGCACATGTAGTCATTCAGTGTCGGTGAATTCTTTGTTGTGTAAACAGTTCCGATTGCATCGTTTTCAGCAAGTTCATTCAGAACTTCGTAAGGTTTTACACGGAAGAATGTGTTGTAAGTATTGGACTCGTCATAAGCAAATGCTTCATCAGACCATAATGCTGTGTTACAAACGTCAAATCCAAGTTCATTCCAGATCAGGTTTTCACCTTCTTCAGAGCATTTTGCCCATGCAAGCCATTCAGCTGCAAGTTCCGGATTTTCACACTGATTAGTTACAACTGTACCTGTACCGCCGATACCAACGGAGCATTTCTGTCCTTCTTCAAATACAGGGCATGTTGTGATGTCATATTTGCCTTCCATTTCCGGCATGTAATCTTTGAAACGGCTCATATACCACATAGCTTTCGGGAAGGAAGCAATCTTGCCGTCCATGATGTTGGAGAAACCAGCTTCAAGGTCAACATGTCCGTCTGTGGATACCATTGCGATTCCATCGTTTAACCAGTTCTGCTGCATTGTAAGCATTTCTTTTACGGAATCAAGCTGAACATTTACTGTTCCGTCCGGACCGCCTGTCCAGTCTTCACCGTTCTCAGCCATTGCAAGCCACATCCAGTCAACACCGCCTGTATCAACAGATGTTAAGTACACTTCACCGTTGGAAGCTTCTTTTAATTCTTCACCAAGTTTGGTGTAATCATCCCATGTCTTTACAGATTTGTAATCTAATCCATAAGATTCAAGAAGATCTGCATTCCAGTACATAACTGTTGCACCTACATGGAAAGGAACGCCAAGTCTTGTTCCATCAGCCTTGGAATAAACATCAAGTCTGGACTGTACCATTGTGTCTTCATATGGAGCAAGTGCATCATTCATGGAGTACAGAGGGCTGTCATCACCAGAATAGTTCGGGAACTGTCCGATCTCGATGTCGCAAAGGTCAGGAGCACCTGAACCAGCCTGTAAGGACATCATTAATTTGTTATGCATGTCAGAGTATGGATAAGTACTGAATGTAATCTGAATCTGTTTGTCAGGGTTCTCCTCATTCCATTTCTCTACCATTTTGCCGTAGAATTCGTTATGCAAGTCTACGAATGACCACATCTCGTATTTTGTTCCATCATCAGGACCTAGGGTTGTAACTGCAGTAGGTTCTCCCTCAGCCGGTTCTTTGCTGTCAGCAGCTTCTTCTGTTGTGTCTTCTTCTGCGAAGACATTCACTGCCATACTCATGCTGGATACTGCCATAGCTGCAGTCATAAGCAACGCGAACAATTTTCTTCTCTTCATAAAAAAATCCTCCTTTTTTTGGTTTCTTTGCGCTCTTCCGGTTCCAATGATGCTATTGTACAAACTTCATAATCAATTCGTGTTTTTTTAAAATATGCAGTCCACTGTTTCGTTATGGGCATTTTGCACAACTTTTTTCTTTTTCGCTCCGGTTTATGTTGATATTATATAATTTATTCCTGTAAATATCAATATATTTTTTGATTTATTTTTATTATTTCACTCAAAATCACTTAATTTGCCATTATTGTAAATCTCACTTTTTTTTATTTACAAGCTTATTTTCTAAAATTGCAACTACTTCATACATTATAAATGCAATTACTGATAAAATAACAATACTCATCATAACCATATCTAATTGAGCAATTTGACCTCCATATATTATTAAAAAGCCTAATCCTTCTCTTGCCACCAAGAATTCACCCATTATTACTCCTACCCATGAAAGTCCTACATTTATTTTCAAAGCAGATATAATTACTGGTATTGATGCTGGAAAAACTAAATATCTTAACTTTTGCCATTTATTTGCTTGAAATGTTGTCATCAATAGCATTTTACCTTCATCAACTTCATTAAAACCAGTTAAAACACTTATTATAGTTGTAACAATCGATATTAATAATGCAATTGTAATAATTGCTGGAGTTCCATTCCCAACCCAAAATATAATAATTGGAGCAAGTGCAACCTTTGGCAAAGCATTTAACACTACTAAATAAGGATCTAATACTTTAGATGCTGTCTTAGATGCCCATAATATTATTGCAATAATTACCCCTAAAATAGTTCCTAACATAAATCCAATTATAGTTTCATAACAAGTTACCCATATATGCCTAAATAATGTACCTCCATTAACAAAACTAATTAATGATTTTACTATTCTGCTTGGACTTGATGTTAAAAATGGGTCAATCAATTTTAATTTAGCTGCAACTTCCCAAAGTGCAATAAATATAACCAATATTGCAATTCTTATTATTCCTATTTTCCACTTATTTCTTTTTACCTTTTTTAAATATACTTCATGTTCTTTTTCCATATTAATTATCCAACTCCCCCCATAACTTTCTAAAGTACTCATTGTACTCTGGTTCCTTTCTCTTATCGAAAGGAGTTGCATCTTTATTTTCAAATTTTATATTTACATCTTCTTTAATTGTTGCTGGTCTATTACTTAAAATTATAACTCTATTAGACATTACTATTGCTTCACCTAAATCATGAGTTACCATTATTGCTGTTTTCTTTTCTCTTTTAATTATTTCATACACATCATCTGTCATCTTTAATCTGCTTTGATAATCTAAAGCAGAAAATGGCTCATAAAGCAATAATATTTCTGGTCTTAATACCAATGTTCTTATTAAAGCTACCCTTTGCCTCATTCCTCCTGACAACTGCTCAGGTTTATGCTCTTCAAATTTATTTAACCCATAACACTTTAATAAGCTTTCTGCATATTTTATGTTTTCTTTTGTATATATCTTTTTAATCTTAAGTCCTAACAATACATTTTCTCTAACTGATAACCAAGGAAATAAATAATCCTTTTGAAACATATATCCGATTTTCCCATTTATAATTACATCTCCACTAGTAGGTTTTAAAAGTTTAGTTAGTATATTTAGTATAGTTGATTTTCCAGAACCACTAGGTCCAAGAATGGTTAGAATTTGACCTTCCATTAGATTAAAGTTTATGTTTTTTAAGACTTCAAGTTCTCCATCTTTGGTATAAAAGGTTTGATTAAGGTTTGATATTTTGACCATATCTTTCATATCGTCACCTCCAAGAAGTTTTTTAGTATATATTATTGTATTAATTTGTGGAAGGATTTGTACCAGTTTTTAAGAAAAGATAAATTTTAATGTCTTAAAACAAGGGGTCTTGATTCGCTACCCATGGGTAGTGAGGATATATATATTAACTTTGGTATTTACTAAAATAGAAATTTACTGAAAATATATGGAGGAATTATTATAAAATTAAATTTTTACGTCTAGGATATAATAATTATTAAGCTCCAACATATAGTAGCCTTTCTTTAGATTAATGGTTATAATCTTAGGTTACTATATTTGTTGGAGTTTTATTATTGTAAAATTTAACTAGCACAATGAGTTATTTATAATAATTTTTATTAATTTAATGAAATACCAACGCTATAATAATAAATAGCTTTCATACATTCAACAAATTAATTGTAAACAAATATTTTTTTTGCTATAATTATATTAAATTTATGATAAGGGGGATTTTACAATGGCTTACATGATAAACGATGCTTGTATAAGCTGTGGTGCTTGCGAAGCTGAATGTCCAGTTGAATGTATATCTTCAGGAGATGACAAATACGTTATAGATGCAAACACTTGTATAGAATGTGGTTCTTGTGCAGGAGTTTGTCCAGTTGACGCTCCTCAACCAGAGTAATAAAAATAAAAAGCTATCTTAGATGTATATTTATACATAAAGATAGCTTTTTTATTTATTCATTTTCTTTCATTAAGTATGATAATGTAAATAAACTCTCTGTTAGATTTACATTTTCTACTATCACACCTTTAGGAACATCTAAATCTATAGGTGCAAAATTCCAAATACCTTTTACTCCTACATTTACTAATCTATCAACAACATCTTGTGCTCCATTTTTAGGTATACATAATATTGCTATATCAATATTATTCTCTTCAACAAAAGATTCTAAATTTTCTGAGTCTAATATTTCAAAGTCCCTTATTTTTAGTCCGAACATTCTAGGGTTTGCATCAAATAGTGCTTTAATTTCAAATCCTGATTTTCTAAATCCAGCATAGTTAGCTATAGCTTGACCAAGATTTCCAGCTCCTATAAGTACTGCATTGTATATTTTGTTAAGACCTAATATATTTCCAATCTCATTATGTAAGGCTTCTACATTATATCCATATCCTTGTTGCCCAAAGCCTCCAAAATTATTTAAATCTTGTCTTATTTGAGATGCTGTGAATCCTATTATATCACTTAATTCTTTAGAAGATATTCTTTGAACATCTTTATCTAATAAATCACCTAAGTATCTATGGTATTTAGGTAATCTTCTTATTACTGCCATAGATATGTTTTTTTCTGCCATATTGTCACCTCCCGATAGTTAATTTTTAACATTTTTTTTATGTTTCCCAAACAAAAAATATATATCCTTGATTATATTATACCAAAACATTATAATTTTAGGTAGTTTAAGGAGGTAGAAATTTATGATTGTTTTGTCATGTAATAACTTAAATAAAAGTTTTGGAATAGATTCTATATTAGAAAACGTAAATTTCACAGTAAATGAGTACGATAAAATCGGTATAATTGGAGTTAATGGTACGGGAAAAACTACTCTATTTAAAATAATTTCTGGAATATATGGTTATGATAGCGGAGATATATATACTTCTAAAGATTGTGAAATTGGCTATTTAGAGCAAAATACAAATTTCCATTCTGAAAATACAATCCTTGAAGAAGTTCTTGAAGTTTTCAAAGATGTAATAGAAATGGAAAAATACCTAAGGGATTTAGAACACAAAATTTCTGAAGAAAGCTCAAATACAAACTCTACCACTCTAGAAAAGCTTATGAATGAGTATTCTAATAAATTAGAGGCATTTTCTGATATGAATGGGTACGGATATAAATCAGAAGCAAAGGGTGTCTTAAAAGGATTAGGTTTTAGCGATGAAGATATGGATAAACCTATTAGTATTCTTTCCGGAGGGGAAAAAACTAGAGTTTTATTAGGTAAACTTCTTTTAAAGAAACCTACTTTACTTTTATTAGATGAGCCTACTAACCACCTTGATTCGGAAGCTATAGAATGGTTAGAAGTTTTCTTAAAGCAATATAAAGGGACTGTAATATTAATCTCCCATGATAGATATTTCTTAGATCAAGTTGTAAATAGAATTTTCGAAATTCATAATAAAAAATTAAAAACTTACAATGGTAATTATTCTGATTTTATTAAAGCTTCAGCTATAGAAAAAGAACTAGATTTAAAGAAGTTTGAAGATCAACAAAAGGATATAAAGAAACAAGAAGAATCAATAGAAAGACTTAAAGCTTTCGGTCGAGAAAAACATTTAAAGAGAGCTAGAAGTAAAGAAAAAGCTTTAGCAAAAGTTGATGTATTAGATAAACCTGAGGCTTATAGAAAAAAAGCTAAAATAGAGTTTAACCCTTCTGTTACTAGTGGAAATGATGTTCTACAATTAAGAGATATATCTATGGGGTATGGAGAAAGAATTTTATTTAAAGATCTTAATTTAGATATATACCGAGGAGAAAAGGTTGCTCTTATCGGTGCTAATGGTATTGGAAAATCAACTTTATTTAAGATAATTATGAATGAGATTACTCCTTTATCTGGAGACATAAAGTTCGGAACTAATGTTAACGTATCTTATTTCCACCAAGAGCAAAAAACACTTAATCTAGATAATACTATTATTGATGAAATTTGGGAAGATAACAAACAATTAACTCAAACATCTTTAAGAACTATGCTTGGTGCATTTTTATTTGAAGGTGAAGAAGTATTTAAAAAGATATCAACTTTAAGTGGTGGTGAAAGAGCTAGAGTAGCTATACTTAAGCTTATATTATCTAATGCAAACTTATTATTGCTAGACGAACCTACAAACCACTTAGATATAGATTCTAAAGAAGTTCTTGAAGAAGCCCTATCTAGTTATACAGGAACTATATTTACAATCTCTCATGATAGATATTTCTTAAATACTGTTGTTGATAAAGTATTGGTTTTAGATGAAAATGGAATTACTGAATATCTTGGAAATTATGATTACTATATAGAAAAGAAAAAACAAGTTCAAGAAATGAATACAGTTGAAGTAATAGAAGAAAAAACAAAAACTCAACTTAAAGAAGAAAAAAGAAAAGAAAGAGAACAAAGAGAAGCTGAGAAAAAAAATAGAGTTAAACGACAAAATATAGAAAAAGAAATAGAAGAAACTGAAGCTAAGATAGAAGAGATGGATGTTCTTTTATGCCAAGAAGAAGTTTACTCTAATCCTGAAAAATCTAAAGATGTTAGCCTGCAAAAAGCTAGTCTAGAAGAAAAATTATCAGCTCTTTACGAAGAATGGGAGTCCCTAATGTAGTAAAAAGAATCTCAGAATAATATTAAATTATTGTTCCGAGATTCTTTTTTAATTATAGTCTTTATATAGTTACATAAAACCATTATTATGTTATGATTTATATCATAAAAATTTATATAAAGAGGTGACGAAATGGAAGGATTATTTACATTAAGTGATAATAATAAAAAGTTTTATAAATTACTTATTTCCTTATGTATTCCCATAATAATACAACAACTTATATCTACATCTGTAAATATAATAGATACAGTTATGATAAGTAGTTTAGGCGAAACTT
>OLOY01001107.1_pt1 | contig 11923 bp, 9 predicted proteins | sample 1672771 | NCBI WGS metagenome assembly OLOY01 (sample SAMEA3136722, study PRJEB25190) | human gut metagenome
AGACTTTCGCTTGGGTCAGCTGACCCAAGTGAATATAGTCGCAGTTAGTGGCTAGCTTAAAGTTGCTCTGCCCACGTTCCCGCACCCAGGCTCCCAAGCCATGCCGGCGTCCCCTTGAAAATCAAAAAAAGAACTACCGTCTTCAAAACACTTCATTTTGAAAACGATAGCCCTTTTATAAAAAAGCAATATACGCTCTTAGCAGATCACTGTACCCGTCCGTCCAAGGTACGCATCCACTGCCTTATCGATTGAAGTAATCACAGCCTTCTTTCCTTCGCCCTGTTCCACGAACTCGACAGAAGCCTGGATCTTCGGCAGCATGGTGTTGGCTTCGAACTGTCCCTCAGCCATATATTCTTTCGCCTGTGCAACAGAAATCTCGCCCAGTTCTTCCTCATCCTGCTTATGGAAATTCACAGAAACCTTCTCCACACTGGTCAGGATCAGCAGTTCATCTGCATCCAGCTGCTCTGCCAGACGACCGCTGGTATAATCTTTCTCAATAACCGCACTTGCGCCCTTCAGTTCCGTACCCTGCTCGAGAACCGGGATTCCGCCACCGCCGCAGGCGATAACGATCTGTCCGGCATCAAGCAGTGCACGGATTGCATCGATCTCCACGATCTTCTGTGGCTTCGGTGCGGCTACGATTCGGCGGTAACCGTCACCGATCTTGGTAACGTAATTACCCTTATTTTCTTCCTCTTCCGCTTCCTGCTCATTCAGCACACGTCCGATGACTTTAACAGGTTCAGCAAAAGCTTCGTCATACGTGTCTACGGTTACCTGTGTCAGGATCGTGGATACCGGTTTGTAGATGCCTTCTTTCATCAGTTCTGCACGGATCGCATTCTGCAGGTCGTATCCGATATAACCCTGGCTCATGGCAGAACACACGGACATTGGTGCGTATGTATAATCCGGATGATACTTTCCGAATTCATTCATTGCCATATGGATCATACCCACCTGGGGTGCATTACTGTGAGAAATCACGACCTCTGCGCCCTCTTTTACCAGCTGCGCAATGATTTTTGCAGTTCTTTTTGTAGCTTCTTTCTGCTCCGGCAACGTATTACCAAGTGCCCGGTGTCCCAGAGCAATGACAACTTTCTTCTTCTCCATGTTACGCCCTCTTACTTTCTCTCATACATAATCGGGTAAAAATACCTTTTTCGAATTTCACCCGTCACTGTCACGGTATTTACCGAATTCCATACAGACATGGGTTTCGGTTTATGATCTGCCGATACCGGTTTCTGTTACAGATCAACACCTCTATCGTTAGTTTATTCCTGTTTTCTACTTTATGCAAGCAGGAAATAAGCAAGTACCACAACACCAAGAGCGATCCGGTACCATCCAAATACCTTGAAATCGTGTTTCTTGATATAACCCATCAGGAACTTGATCGCTGCAATAGAAACGCCAAAAGCGACAACCATACCAAGCAGCAGATATACAACCTCTGTTCCGGTAAAATGCAGACCAAATTTTATCAGTTTCAGAAAGCTTGCTCCAAACATAACCGGGATGGCAAGGAAAAAGGTATATTCCGCTGCCAGTTTTCTGCTCATGCCGAGGAGAATACCCCCGATGATGGTTGCACCGGAACGGGAAGTACCCGGAATCAGGGCAAGCAGCTGGAAGATTCCGATAAACAGTGCATCTTTGAAAGAAATATCACTGAGCTTTGTTCTGCTGGGCTTCCGGCTTTTATTGTAGTTTTCGATAACAATAAACAGTACACCGTATACGATCAGCATCACGGAAACGACCCAGTAATTCATGAATGTTTTCTCGATCCATTTATTAAACGGAAGTGCCACGATGATTGCCGGCACACAAGATACCAGAATCTTTAACCACAGCACGATCTTATTCATGTTGATGTATTTGTCTGCAAATTTCTGTAATTTCCCGATACGCTCATTCGTACTGATATAGTTCCAGTTACTCTCTCTGGACGGATCATTTTTATGAAATGGCCATAATTTTTTAAAATCCAGTACCACAACCGCCAGTACGGCTCCCAGCTGGATGACCACAAGGAACATCTGCCAGAATTCCTCACTGACTTTCAGTTTCATAAACTGATCCACCAAGATCATATGGCCGGTACTGCTTACAGGAAGCCATTCGGTGATTCCCTCCACAATACCGAGAAAAATTACTTTCAGTAATTCGATAATATCCATATTTTCCCCTTTATTTAGATCTGTGCGATATCAATCAGCGTAAGCTTGTTCAGATCTGTATTTTCCAGACTGGTTACCAGTGCTTTGGCTGTATCCATAGCGGTCAGAACGTTAACACCTGTCTCGATAGCATTTCTTCGAATCAGGAAACCGTCTTTTGCGTGTTCCACACCCTGAGAAGGTGTATCGATGACCAGATCGATCTTGTGACCCAGGATCAGGTCCATCAGGTTTGGTGACGGCTGTTCGAGCTTATTGGTACGGATTGCTTTTACGCCGGCTTCCTGCAGCGTTTTAGCTGTATTTCTGGTTGCATAGATCCGGTAACCCAGTGCTTCAAACCGTTTTCCGATCTCAACTGCTTCCTCTTTATCCTCATCACGAACGGTCATGATCATATTTTTATGTTTCGGCAGATTGATACCTGCGCCAAGAAATGCTTTGTACAGTGCTTCGTTGAAGCTTTCTGCGATACCCAGGCACTCACCGGTGGACTTCATCTCCGGTCCAAGACTGATATCCGCACCACGGATCTTCTCGAAGGAGAATACCGGCATCTTGATCGCAAAATATTTTGCTTCCGGCTGCAGTCCCGGTGTATAACCCATATCTTTCAGTTTGTATCCCATGATGGCCTTTGCTGCCAGAGGAACGATCGGGATACCGGTTACCTTGCTGATGTACGGAACGGTACGGCTGGAACGTGGATTAACCTCGATGACATAGACTTCTTCACCGCATACGATAAACTGAATATTGATCATACCGATGACATGCAGTGCTTTGGCCAGACGTTTGGTGTATTCTTCGATGGTAGCTTTTGCAGTCTTGCTGATGGTCTGTGCCGGATATACAGAGATACTGTCTCCGGAATGGATACCGGCTCTCTCGATATGCTCCATGATACCCGGAATCACGATGTCTTCACCGTCGCATACCGCATCAACCTCGATCTCTTTGCCTACCAGGTATTTGTCGACCAGGATCGGATGTTCCTGTGCGATCCGGTTGATGATACCGATATACTGTTCCACATCTTCATCGTTGATCGCGATCTGCATACCCTGACCACCCAGAACGTAAGAAGGGCGAACCAGAACCGGATAACCCAGTTCGTTGGCAGCTTTCTTAGCCTCTTCAGCGGTAAATACGGTCTGTCCCTTTGGTCTCGGGATCTGGCACTGTTCCAGGATCTCATCAAACAGCTCACGGTCTTCGGCTGCATCTACATTTTCTGCGGATGTTCCGAGGATCGGCACACCCATCTTCATCAGTGCCTCGGTAAGTTTGATAGCGGTCTGTCCACCGAACTGCACCACTGCTCCGTCCGGTTTCTCGATATTTACGATGTTTTCCACATCCTCCGGTGTCAGCGGCTCAAAATACAGTTTGTCAGCGATATCAAAGTCTGTACTTACAGTTTCCGGGTTGTTATTAATAATGATGGTCTCATAACCTTCATTTGCAAAGGCCCAGGTACAATGTACGGAGCAGAAGTCGAACTCGATACCCTGTCCGATACGGATCGGACCGGAACCAAGTACCAGGACTTTTTTCTTGTCCGGTGTACGTTCTGCTTCATTTTCTCCGCCATATACAGAGTAATAATACGGTGTGGTGGCTGCAAACTCAGCGGCACAGGTATCTACCATCTTGTAAGCTGCGGTGATACCGTATGTTTTACGCATTTCTTTTACCGTTTCTTCTGTCTTTCCGTTCAGTTTTGCAATCACATAATCCGGAAATTCCATGCGTTTTGCTTCTCTCAACAGATCTTCGTCCAGTTCTCTGGTCTTCAACGCATATTCCATCTCGGTCAGGATCGCGATCTTATCGATAAACCACAGATCGATCTTGGTGATCTCATGGATCTCTTCCTGAGAAATTCCGATACGGATCGCCTGTGCAATTCTCCAGATTCTCATATCATCTACAATATGAAGAGCTTCCAACATCTCTTCTCTGGACAGATTGGAAAAATCGTAGGACATCAGGCTGTCTACATGTTGTTCCAGGGAACGAATGGCTTTCATCAACGCACCTTCAAAGTTATTGCAGATACTCATAACTTCACCGGTGGCTTTCATCTGTGTGGTCAGAGTACGTTTTGCACTGATAAATTTATCAAATGGCAGACGCGGGATCTTGACAACACAGTAGTCTAACATCGGCTCGAAACTTGCATAAGTTTTTCCGGTAATAGCATTCGGGATCTCATCCAGGGTATAGCCCAGAGCGATCTTTGCAGCTACTTTTGCGATCGGGTATCCGGTTGCCTTACTTGCCAGTGCGGAAGAACGGGATACTCGCGGATTTACCTCGATGACACAGTATTCGAAGCTGTCCGGATTCAGCGCATACTGTACGTTACATCCACCGGTGATGCCCAGCTCTGTGATAATATTCAGTGCGGAAGTTCTCAGCATCTGATATTCTTTATCCCCCAGTGTCTGCGACGGTGCCACAACGATACTGTCACCGGTATGTACACCAACCGGATCCAAGTTTTCCATATTACAAACGGTGATGCAGTTGCCTGCACTGTCACGCATTACTTCGTATTCGATTTCTTTCCATCCGGCGATACATCTTTCTACCAGAACCTCGCCCACACGGGAAAGACGCAGACCATTTTCCAGGATCTCGATCAGTTCCGCTTCGTTATGAGCGATACCACCGCCGCTTCCACCCAGCGTATAAGCCGGACGAAGAACAACCGGATAACCGATGGTATTGGTAAATGCAATACCGTCCTCTACGGTTGTAACCACCAGGGAAGCTGCAACCGGTTCACCGATTTTTTCCATGGTATCTTTGAATTCCTGACGGTCTTCTGCTTTTTTAATTGTCTGGGAAGTAGTACCGATCAGTCTTACATTATGTTCTTTTAAGAATCCTCTCTCTTCCAGTTCCATCGCCAGGTTCAGTCCTGCCTGACCACCCAGTGTCGGAAGTACGCTGTCCGGTTTTTCTTTCAGGATCAGCTGCTCCACAACTTCTACAGTCAGCGGCTCGATATAAACTTTATCAGCGATATCTTTATCGGTCATGATGGTTGCCGGGTTAGAGTTTAACAGGACAACTTCCACGCCCTCTTCTTTCAGAGAACGGCAGGCCTGTGTTCCCGCATAGTCAAATTCTGCTGCCTGGCCGATGACAATCGGACCTGAGCCAATCATCAGTACTTTTTTAATCTCTTGATTTTTTGGCATTACTCTTCTCCTCCCATCATTTTGATAAACCGGTCAAACAGATAACCGGAATCCTGTGGTCCCGGGCATGCTTCCGGATGGAACTGTACTGTAAAAATATTTTTTCCTGTATATTTCAGTCCTTCGTTGGTTCCGTCGTTGACATTGATAAATGCCGGAACGGCAACTTTCGGATCCAGATTGTCGGTGTCTACCACATATCCGTGGTTCTGAGAAGAGATATACACTCTTCCGGTTTCCAGATCTTTTACCGGATGATTGCCTCCTCTGTGACCGTATTTCATCTTATGGGTATCCGCACCGGTTGCCAGTGCCATCAACTGATGTCCCAGACAGATTGCAAAGATCGGTGTGTCGGACTCGTATAATTTACGGATCTCTTTGATCACTTCCGTACACTCCTTCGGGTCTCCAGGGCCGTTGGAGAGCATGATGCCGTCCGGGTTTGCAGCCAGGATCTCTTCTGCTGTGGTGGATGCCGGATAAATGGTTACCTCGCATCCTCTCTGATTCAGAGATTTTGCGATATTGTTTTTTGCACCCAGATCCAGAAGGGCTACTTTCTTTCCGCTGCCTTTCAGCACGGTCTTTTCGGAGCAGGTTACTTTCTCCACTACTTTTCCTGTAGTATATGCTTTCAGTCTCGGAATGATAGCATCCAGATCATAATTTTCATCCGTTGTGATCATACCATTCATGGTTCCTTTTTCTCTCAGGATTCTGGTCAGAGCGCGGGTATCGATCCCTGCGATTCCCGGAATGTCAAATCGTTTCAGAAAGTTCTGAATTGTATCTTCACACCGGAAATTGCTTGGTGTTCTGGAAAGTTCTCTTACAATATATCCATCCGGCCATGGTCTCAAAGACTCCGTATCCTCATAGCAAATACCGTAATTGCCGATCAGCGGATAAGTCATACATACAGCCTGTCCTGCGTAAGACGGGTCTGTCAGTACTTCCAGATAACCTGTCATGGAAGTATTGAACACGATCTCGCTGATGACTTCTTTTTTGGCTCCAATGCTGGTTCCGGTAAATACATGTCCATCTTCAAGTATTAAAAAAGCTTTCATCATTCCGTTTCCTTTCTTTTTTTCTTATGTAGGCTGTTTACAGCCTGTTTATATCTTTTTCCGCATAAAAAGGGAGAAATTTCCCGTGAAATCACTCCCCCTTGCGTAATCTTAGAAATTTTACCACAAAGTCTTTTTCATTTCAATACTCTATTTTAGAAAAGTGTCGCTTTCTGCGGGAGAAATATTTTTTAATCTTTTTTTATAAAAAAGTATTGACACTTCGTGTTTTATACTGTATAGTATCACTTGTCGCTGACGAAGCGGCAAACAATTTCATAATTAAAAGTTGTGCAGGAATGGCGGAATTGGCAGACGCGCAGGCTTCAGGTGCCTGTGGTAGCAATATCGTGCGGGTTCAAGTCCCGCTTCCTGCACTATTTTTTTGTCTTTGTACAGACTGACTTCTGTTCTATATTTATTTTCTGCAATCGCAAAAAGATCGCTGCATTCACGTTTTTCTGTAAACACAGCGACCTTTTCTTTCATCTCTTATTATAACTGTTCAATACCCTCACAGTTTCCTTTTATTTTTCAAGCACAAATGCTTCATACGGGCGAATCGTCATCTGTTCTTTGATTTCTCCTTCCGGATAGTTTGCGATCAGATAACTTCCCTTGCAGAATTCCTCCGGAATCTCTACTGCTACTTCTTTTTCACTGAAGTTACATACCACCAACAGTTTTTCCTCTCCCAGTGTTCTTGTATACATATAGATTTCTTCGGATTCCGGCAATAACAGATCATAAGTTCCGTATACGATGATCTCTTTTTCTTTTCGCAGTGCGATCAGCTTTCTGTAATAATTAAATACAGATTCCGGATCGTCGACCTGTTTCTTCGCATTGATCTCTTTATAGTTCGGATTGACCATGATCCATGGTTCTACAGTGGAAAATCCTGCATAAGCACTGTCATCCCACTGGAACGGTGTTCTCGCATTGTCGCGGCTCTTACGGCACAGATAACGCATCATTTCTTCCGCGGTAAATACATGCTGCTCTTCTACCAGTTCTCTGTAAGCATTGATGCTGTCCAGATCCCGGAACTGATCGATCGATGTGAACGGAACGTTCGTCATGCCAAGTTCTTCTCCCTGATATACATAAGGAGTTCCCTGCATCATGTGAATACAAGTTGCCAGCATCTTTGCAGATACATCATGATATTTTGCGGAATCATCGGCATATCTGGATACCGAACGTGGCTGATCGTGATTCTCCCAGAACAGACTGTTCCAGGCAATATCCTCCAGACCTTTCTGCCATTTGGTCAGAACAGCTTTCATCTCGCGCAGATCCATCTTTTTATCGGTCCATTTGTTATCCGCATCAGCATCCACATCCATGTGTTCAAACTGGAATACCATATTCAGCTCTTTTTCATCGCTTCTTGCGTATTTTTTAGCTTCTTCCAGAGTCACACCGGAACACTCGCCTACGGTAATGGTATCCGCATTGTTTAATACTTTTTCACGCATCTCCTGCAGATATTCATGGACATGAGGACCGTTTGCCGGCTCATTAAAGCTTGCGTATCCATTGATTCCCGGCTTTCCATCCGGCAGATCCGGCTGTTTGGAAATCAGGCTGATAACATCCATACGGAATCCATCTACTCCTTTTTCCAGCCACCAGTTCATCATGTCAAATACTTCTTCCCGGACTTTTGGATTATCCCAGTTCAGATCCGGCTGTTTTTTCGAAAACAGATGCAGATAATACATATCCGTTTCTTCATCATAATCCCATGCCGGCCCGGAGAAACAGGAGCCCCAGTTATTCGGTTCCTTTCCATCTTTTCCATCTCTCCAGATATAATAGTCACGATATGGATTGTCTTTAGACTTTCTACTCTCTATAAACCATGGATGTTCATCGGAGGTATGGTTGACTACCAGATCCATCACGATCTTGATTCCATGTTCATGAGCTTTGGCAAGCATCCGTTCAAAATCTTCCATTGTTCCGAACTCGGTCATAATTGCACGGTAATCGCTGATATCATATCCGTTATCATCATTCGGGGACTGATATACCGGGGATAGCCATACAACATTCACTCCCAGTTTTTCCAGATACTCCATCTTTTCCGTGATACCGTTCAGATCACCGATTCCATCTCCGTTGCTGTCCTTAAAACTTCTCGGATAAATCTGATATACGATACTTTCTTTCCACCATCTTTTTTCCATAGTTTTATCTCTCCCTTTTACATTTATCATTTTGTGTTTTTACCAAACACCAGATACTCTCATCATAACCGAAAAAAGGGCGAAAAACTTCCGTTTTTCTCCCCTTTTTCTATACTATTCTGACTTTTCATGTTCACCGATTCTTCGGATCACTTCCGTTACCAGCGCACGGAATTTCGGTGCGGCAAGATCGGCGGCTTCCTGTACCTCTTTGTGGGACAGCGGCTGTGTACTCAAACCTGCTGCCAGATTCGAGATAAAGGAAATTCCAAGAATTTTCATTCCCATATGGTTGGCTGCGACAGCTTCACACGCGGTACTCATTCCCACTGCATCTGCCCCCAGTGTCCGTACCATGCGGATCTCTGCCGGAGACTCATACGCCGGACCGGTAAACTGCAGATACGTTCCTTCCTGAAGATCAATGTTCAACGCTTTGCTGCTCTCCCGGATGATCTTCCGGTACTCCCTCCGGTAAATCTCACTCATATCCGGAAAACGCGGTCCCAGATCTTCTCTGTTGGCTCCGATCAGCGGAGACGGTACAAAACTTGAAATCTGATCGGTGATCATCATCAGATCCCCGGCATGAAAGTTCTCGTTGACTCCACCGGCTGCATTGGTCAGAAACAGGATCTCTGCACCCATTTTCTTCATCAGCCGTACCGGAAGTACCACATCCTGCATCGGATAGCCTTCATAATAGTGTACCCGTCCCTGCATCATAACAGTCGGTACGCCTTCTACCTTTGCAAATACAAACTGCCCTTTATGTCCGGCTACCGTAGACCGTGGAAATCCTTCGATGCTCTCATATGGAATGGTTTTTTCCACTGTTACATGTTCTGCATAATCCCCCAGACCGGATCCGAGGATCAGCGCCAGTTTCGGTACAAATGGGAGCTGATCTTTCACTGCCTCATAACACTGATCCAGTTTTTCTTCACTCTTCATCGCCGTCCTCCTTCTGTGCACAGGCATCCCATACTTCCTGCTCTGCATCCTGTTCCGGCGCTGTTTCTTCCTGGGGGTCTTCGGTTTCTTCTTCAACTTCTGTTTCCGGCTCTTCGCCTTCTTTCTCTTCCTGGTCTTCCGTCTCCTCTACCGGTCCCTGGGTAAACCATTCCTCTTCTTTTTCTTCCTCTTCCCCCGGAAGTTCCGTACCGCAGTACATGCAGAATACGGCATCTTTCGGATTGGAGATTCCACAGGCTGGGCATACATTTTTTCCCTGTTTGGCAGCCATGCTTTCTTTACACTCTGCCAGTTCTTTCTGAAGACCCATAACCACTTCACAGTGACCGGTCAGCTCTTCATCCGGTGTATCGCCATCTACGTAACGCCGGTATACGATTTCACCGAGATCTGCATATTTTTTCCGTATCTCTCTTTGCAGTGTCCGCACTTTGTTTCGCATCTTCTGTGTCTCAACAAATTCCTCTGTTTTCTTTCCTACAGCCCCTGCTGTTTCTGTAATCGTCTGTTTAATGCTGCCAAATAAATCTTCGTTCATAAGTCATACCTCCTTGAATATAAAACCCCATTTGTATCCGTTTTACTGCAACAACAGTGGCTCCTGTCCTCTTAAAAGGATCTTCGGACCACCGGTGTGTTCAATATATTCTTTGGTGATGATCACCTCTCCAATACTGTCGTCCTTTGGAATCTCGTACATAATATCCAGCATGTATTCTTCCAGAATCGCTCGCAGTGCTCTCGCACCGGTATCTTTTTCCAGTGCTTTTTTTGCGATTGCACGCAGCGCATTTTCTTCAAATTCCAGTTTGACTTCGTCCATCTCCAGTAGTTTTTCATACTGTTTCAGGATTGCATTGCGTGGCTCTTTCAGGATCTTCACCAGCATGTCTTCATCGAGTCCCTGCAATGTGAAAATGATCGGCAGTCTTCCAAGAAATTCCGGTACCATACCGAACATTCTCAGATCCTCCACCGTTACCTTATTCAACAGATTTTTATCATTGTCATATTTATCTTTCAGATCTGCCTGAAAACCAATTGCTGCCTTTTTGTTTAACCGTTCTTTGATGATTTCCTCCAGATCCGGGAATGCACCGCCACAGATAAATAAAATATTGCTGGTATTTACTGTAGTCAGTGGTACCATGGCATTTTTACTGTTCGCTCCCACCGGCACTTCCACATCACTGCCCTCGAGAAGCTTTAACATCCCCTGCTGTACTGCCTCACCACTGACATCTCTCTGGTTCGTATTCTTCTTTTTTGCAATCTTATCGATCTCATCGATAAAGATAATTCCATGCTCTGCCCGCTCCACATCATTGTCTGCTGCCGCAAGTAGTTTGGAAACTACACTTTCGATATCATCACCGATATAACCTGCTTCCGTCAGCGAAGTCGCATCCGTGATCGCAAGTGGCACATCCAGCAGTTTCGCCAGCGTCTGCACCAGATAAGTCTTACCACTTCCGGTCGGTCCGATCATCAACATATTGGACTTTGCAATCTCTACTTCACCATTTTTCTGCTCTGCGCTGAGTACTCGTTTATAGTGATTGTACACACCAACCGAAATCACCTTTTTCGCATGTTCCTGACCGATCACATATTCATCCAGTTTTTCTTTGATCTTATGTGGCGGCGGAACATCCTTCATGGTAAATTCCTGCTTCTTTTCTTCCGTTTTCTTTTTCTTCTTCACTCTCTGTTTCTCTGATACCTGATTCGGAATACTCGACAGATCCATCATGCTGATATTGGGCATGTGGCTCATCAGATCCCCGTAATTCATATTGCTGTTATTCATGGTATCAAAACTTTTCTGCATACATTCCGTACAAATATGTATATTCTGAGGAAGCGTGATCATCGGTCCTGTCTTGCTCTCCGGTCTCCGACACATAAAACAGACTTTTTCGTATTCATCTTCCTTCGTATTTTCATCAGAAGTCTCTCGCCCCTGCTTTTCTTTTTCCAATAAATCCTTGTCTTCTGACATCCGTTTATCCCTTTCTCATCCCACATTTTATGAGACACTGTCCCCGAAACCACCTGTCACTCCTATGTACTTCCGGTTACTTACCCTATATTATAAAACAGAATCTTCTTGCCCTCAAGTAAACTTTTTCTAAACACAGCTTTCAGCATACTGTTCTCCCCCTCTAAATAAGTTCTATCCCTTCATTCCTTTTATTTCCTGCCATTCCCACCATATTTCAACTTTCTCCCACCGTTAACACACAGCGGCAGGGGTTCCCGCCAGG
>OLOY01001109.1_pt1 | contig 11907 bp, 9 predicted proteins | sample 1672771 | NCBI WGS metagenome assembly OLOY01 (sample SAMEA3136722, study PRJEB25190) | human gut metagenome
CTTGATCGACAATCCAAAAATAATTGAGAGGCTAGGACTTTTGTCCCAGCCTCTTATCTATTTGACTGACAAAAGGGGGGATTGATGGTAAAATGAGGAAGAGATTAGGAGGAGATGGGATGAAGAAGAAAATAAAATGGGGCCTTGTCTTATGTTCGGTACTTATACCAGTATGTTTGAGTGCCTGCAAACAAGGAACTGTAGAAAAACAAGGTTCTTCGAATAAAGAAGTACAGAAGAAAATCGATCGAAAAAACATTCATTTTGATAAGACAGGACCAGCTGCATCATTTGATTGGAATGCTAAGAGTGGTAGTAAATACATAACGTTTGAAAAACTTCCACAATATATGAAGCCAGATGATAGCGATGGTATTTCTATATATAGTCTGCAACAGAATGAAACTCCTCTCGATGAAGAGGGAAAAGTCCAAAAGGCTTTGCAAGTAGTTGAAGCGATTTATATTGACCAAGATGAAATGGACACAGTAGTCAAGGCTAGTGGAGTAATGAGTCAGGAAGAAATGTATAACCGGATCTGGAAGGACTATATTGTTCCTAAAATAGAAGAAAGTAATAGGACCTTTGATTCAAATACTTATTTTGAGTACCTAGGAGAAAAATATCCCCTCAAAATCTATGGTCCCATGTATTTAAAATTAATGACCAATGCTCTCCCTACTGAAAAGAGTTACGAATTAAAGGGATATGCAGTTAAGGGGAATAAGGTAATCCTTAAAATTCAAACACCAGCCTATAGTCCAAATCAATTACCAAGAGGAAAAGGGTACAGATTGAGTGTTGATCCCAATAATCCAAATGAGACCATGTATGCTTGGTTAGATGAACTACACGAGAACTATGCTGAAAAAGACAACCGAGGAGACCATCTTTCTTATATAATGCTTTCTACCATCTTACAACATTTAGTTAAGGAAAATTTTAATGCGAGTTTTTCAACAGGTAATATGATTGGTAGTACGGAAATGACGATCGAAATGGAGGTGACCAACCAAGGTCAAGTCCAAATTGATACTAAAAATTTGGCACTCTTGTTACAAATTCCTCAACAAATGCAGAAAGCTAATCAATCTGGAGATGGAAATGATAATAGTATCTTTTGGCCCATCAATACTGATAGTGCTACTGATGAAGGAAAGAAAAGTGAAAAACTAAAAGATTTTAACCCACAAAATCCAGTCAAAAAATATGCAATTGGAGAGCCAGTTGTATTTGCAAATGGCTTAGAAGTTACACTGAATAGTGTAACAGACGATCCAAATTTGGATGTTCAGGATGATCAAGACCGTATCGATACAAGGAAAAAACAACATCGATTGATCGTCGAATTCACCCTATCGAATACAACACCTCTCCGTATTGAAAGTAGCCCGAATTATTCAAATGTAGATCTCTATGATGGCCATGGCAAATCTGCTTATATGTTGAATAATACTTTAAATTACAAACAGCCAACAGTCCTTGAGGCAGGAGAGTCGGGTAAATATAAAATTAATTATTTAACAGATGGGGATGGACCATTTACGATCGTTTATGGTGATGCAAAATGGGTCGTTCAAAAATAGATAAAAATCCAAATCTTTAATCAGCTTATTTTAAAAGCTAGTGAGTTTAAGAAATTCTAAGAAACTTCAGCGGTCAATAAATTATTAAAGAAATTTATTCATATGTGGTTGGAAAAGTCGGAAGACTTTTAAAGAAAACTGACAAACAAATAAGGTAATAAAATGCGGACAGGAAGTAGAAAAGAGAGAATGAAGAAGGTTTTTAAATCAATTAAGTTTTGGATATTTGTATTACTTGTTACTCTAGCAGGTGGATGGTTTATCCAATATGAAATTCATAAGCGTGATATATCACAATTTGTAACTTGGAAACCTCGTCCAAACATAGTTGACTCCCAATTTATTGCAGGTGGGAAAGCAGTAGCCATTCAATGGGATAATAAAGAGGAAGTGGATGAGGCGCTGGAAGCATATTCGTATAATTCAAAAGTTAAAGTAGAATGGTTTATAAATGGTGGAAATAGTGAACGGTACATTGCACAAGAAAGTTACAAATTAAAATCTGACCCACGTCTCTATTTTCAATATTATATTCGTGGTAATCAAGTTCCTTACCTCACTACAAATAAAGCACAAAAGGGAGAGTACTGGCTCATTGATGTCTATGATACCAAGGACAAGCGCTTAGTGAAGAAGACATATGATGTTTTTAAGTTGGTACGAGACATGAATAAAAATTATATCCCTTTATCTGTTACAGTTTCTTCTATGTTGTTGGATACAGATGATGGAGAAACATACATTCCGATTGATATTCTTGTCGATAAGAAAGACAAATACATTGTAGGTCCTGGAGATATCCATGTTGAAACAGACTATAATTTGCAAACTGGCTTGATGAATGTTAAAAGTGGAAAGATCGCTTGGAAAACCTCATCAGGCAAAGATTATAAACAAGTTCAAAAAGAAAGTCTAGAAAGTTATAAAGAGTCGCATCCATTTGAATACAATTTTGAAGGAGGACGATTGCAGCTCCAACATTCACGTTTGTTATTTACAGATCGTAGTGATGAGGCTAAGGACATCCCATTGAAAACACTCTATCCGAAAGTATATTCGATTTTAAGCAAAGGGAATAATCCAACTACTGTAAAATGGGGTGAAGAATATACAAAAGGGGAGAATGCCTACCTATACTTTCTCGGACCAGAAGATCTCAACTTTGATATTTCATTTTTGGAACTGCTTTATAAAGTTCCAGAGCAGCGTTCAGGTGGCTGGTATGATGTCCTACGGTATCATAAGATACCAGCAGAATTTTCAAAAGATGGGCAAGAGCATCTTGCGAATAATAAAAAAGAATTTTTCCAATATTTTAAAAAGGAATTAAATCAAAGTCAGGATACTACAGAGTTCTCATTGCTGAGACGCTTATATGAAGTACAGAACTACGTGGTCTCTAGAGATTTTGGTCAGTCCTTCGGTGATCTGACCATACCAGCTGGGTATACTAAAGATGGGAAGGTTCATGTCGTTCAAAATGATGAAGAATTCTTCAAATATATGGATTTAGAGAAAATTCCTAATAAAAAGATGAAAGAAGATATTAAAAAAATGTTCTCATACGATATAAAAAATTAATCGATTAGGTTGAATTTCGCAAGGAGGTCAGGCTATGAAGCCCAATTTTTTCAAATTATTCGCAGGAATCCCACTTATTCTATGTTGCCTGTTTCTTTCCAGTTGCAAGATCATGAAACCGAGTGATTATAAAAAGGCTAAGGAAGTTGTTACAGAAGTTTTTAAAGAAAATGATCTTCATGGCAAAGTTACCATCACTAAGTTATCCTGGACTGCCCTAGAATACCCACAGTATCATGTGAGCTACGCATACTCTGAGAAGACCTACGATGATCAAACGGTACAATTGGAAGATGAGGACGTAACTTTTAAAGATGACTGGTCGGGGTCATATAGTAGTTTTCTTCCATCATACAAGGAAGCGTTTTTAAAACAGAAATCTATTAAAAATATCGAGGAAAAACTAGAGACTGAAATAAAGAAGCAATCTCTAGGTCTTCCTATTAGTTTCTTTGGTTTTTTATCTAACTCCAACCGTGATGAGAAGGAGCAAATTCTAGATAGTATCGCAAGTCAAAATCTCAAAGAAGGGAAAAAGGACTTTGCTGGTTACTATCAAATCCCTTTTCAGACCTTAATCGATCAAGAGTTAATCCGTATGACTATTTATATAGAGGATGGTGTATCCGTTAAGGAAAAAGACTTAAAAGCAGCAGCCAAAAAATTAGATGCTAGCAAACTACCGGATGGTGCCTATGATTTCTACTATTCCAAAGGCAGTTACGCAGATTCTATCAGTTACTCATTTAAAGTTAAAGATGGGAAAGTTGTTTTTTATGAAGATCAAAAAGAGAGAGTAGAAGGCCAAAACTAAAGAAAGATCCTACGTATCCGATTAGAACGTTGGTCAATCTAATTATTCAGTATTTTATAGGGAGCCAGGACTTAACGTCTGGCTTCTTTATATTTGATTGAGATTTTACAAGGAAATTAGCTCTGAAGTCTATTTATAGGAAGAACAGATAAAAAAAGAGAACCTTTCGGTTCTCTCTATTTGTTTCAACTTCTATGAATGAGAGTAGAAGTTCCTTCGTTAGGGGGTTGATAGAAGTAAAGACTGTTCCTAATGATACGATTAGTTATCAGTCAATTTCCGTTTGATTCCAACAGCACCTGCTAAGACAAGAATTCCAGAGAAGACAAGTCCAGATGCAACAACTTCCCCTGTATTTGGAAGAAGCGGTTTGCGACGTCCACCATTGTTTCCACCATTTGAACCTGGCGCATTTGGTGTCGTTGTGGTACCAGAATGACTAGGTTTATTTGGATTTTCTGTTGTAGTTGAAGAAGTCTTAGGTTCTACAGTTGTAGTCGTAGTTGTTGTATCTTCTTCACTACTATTATGGTTTTCTGGCTCTTCTGGTGTTGTAGTCGCTTCCGAAGTCTTAGGTTCATCGGTAGTCGTTACTGTGGTCTTAGGCTCATCAGTTGTAGTTGAAGTAGTCGAAGGTTCATCAGTAGTTGTTACCGTAGTTGTAGACTCTTGAGTCGTAGTAGTTGTAGTTGTAGGCTCTTGAGTCGTAGTAGTTGTAGTTGTAGGCTCTTGAGTCGTAGTAGTTGTGGTTGTAGGCTCTTGAGTCGTAGTAGTTGTAGTAGTCGTAGTGGTTGTAGTTGTTGTAGTTGGTTTATTTGATGTGTTGACCACTTTAATCACGTTGTCATCATCAATTTTCTCAACTTTAGAAGTGTAACCTTCTGGAGTGTTGGTTTCCACTACTGAGTACTCAATCTTCTTACCGTCTTTGATACCTGGCAAATTTGTAAATGCTGCTTTCCAGCCAGAAGCTTTTGTAAGGGTTTGTGTCATCCCATCCAAGGCTTTGCCGTCCGCATACAATTGAACCGTAATATCTTTACGGTCAGCTTCCTCATCACCAACCCATTCTTTTTGAACAGTGATAGTTTTGTCACCGCTCACCCAGAATTTCAATTCAGTGTTGTTCCAGAATGCTGGGTCAGTTTGAGGTGTTGTGATTTCATCAGCTGTCAAAGTAGCGTTGTTATCAACACGGATGGTTGTCTTAGGAATTAATGTTTGGTATTCAACGATCAATTCATCGCTAGATGCTGTTTTAAAGACATCACTGACATCTGATAAATTCACGGTAAATCCATTGCCGTCCGCATCGAATTTCACATGTTTCCAGAAGTCCCAACCAGAAGCCACCACTTGTCCACCTTTTCTTAAAGTGAAGGATGGTTTCAAGTAAGTTCCCACAAAGAATTCATTTGCAGCGTGGTTTGCAGCAGGAGCAAAAGTGATTTTTGAGTAATCGACTGCTGGAGCTTGGATTTTATCTGACACAACAGGGTTTGTGATGGCTTGTTTCTTACCATCCCCGTTGATACGGATGAACCATTTTGTTAGATAGTAGTCATCTCCAACATTCATCCAAGCATAGTTTTCAGATACATCTAATTTGAATGTCTTAGCTACATAGTCACCTGTAAGGTTGTATTTATTTAAGACAGATTCAAATACGCCAGGTCCATCAGGACGAGTGATAACAACGGATTCAGATCCAACCTTAGAAGTGGCAGTTTTGTTACCAGGATTTCCTGGTGTGCTATCCCATTCTGCTTTGTATGAGAATCCACCCTTCACATTTTGGTTCATGGACTCGATTGCTTTTTTAAAGGTAAAAGTAATCTTTTTGTTTGTCATCGAAATGGTTGCGACTTCAGCTCCATTAGCTTGGAGTGATTGTGTTGCGATTTCAGTGATATTGACACCTTCTGGAGCGTCAATAGTAAATGTATCACCGTCTTTAACTGATTTACCAGTTAAATCCCAGTCAAATGAAAAGGTAACCTTTTGTCCATTTGTTTGGGCCTTTAAGTTGGTGACGGTTGGTGAAACAGTGGCCGCGCTTACGGGTTTGATCACAGACAAGCCCAAGGCTACCACACCGATGATAGCTACAAATGCAACTATCTTTTTATAAAGAGATTTCAATTGGCCTCATTTCCTTTCTTCTGCCTGCCCTTTCCGAGGCTTTTCTATATAGTGATATATCCTAAAATAGAAAGGCTTCTAATTTCTACTCCATGAAACCAGCTGCCTTAGTCTAAGATAGATTGATGAAATGTTTGCTCCCCTTTAAGCAATAAAAGAAAACAAACCTACCAGCAATATCAGCTCAAACCCTCTAACTACGTTTGTTTAGATAGAAAAACAAGGGAAATGACAAGCGTCATAATGTTAAAGTGATAATAAACGTTACAAATTTTAACAGAATAATCATCCCATTGCATATTTAAAAGATTATTATCAACATTATTATATTCTTTTAGTGTGATAAGTCAAGTTAAATGCAACAAAAATAAGGAAAAATGTTGATTTTTGTTTTTGTATAGGTCGACCCTTTATTTCCCGCCATTTTCGGCTTTCATGATATAATAATCAGATCAGATAAGATAAGAAAAAGAGGAGACCAAAAGCTAGATGATCACTTCAAAATACGATTGGCAGTTAGCTTCGCCAAGTGCAGATGAGGCCTTTTTAGCCCTTGCCAAAAAAGCAGGTCTGGAAGCGTCCGTAGCAACCTTGCTGTATGAGCGTGGCATTCAAACCAAAGAGGATTTAGAAGACTTTTTAGAACCCAAACTAGAGAAGCTACACGACCCTTATTTGCTCCATGATATGGACAAGGCAGTGGAGCGCATCCGACGGGCCATCGAAGATTATGAGCAGATCCTCATCTACGGAGACTATGACGCGGACGGGATGACCTCGGCCTCTATTATGAAGGAAACCTTGGAGCAGATGGGAGCAGAGGTGCAAGTCTACCTACCTAACCGCTTCACAGACGGCTATGGTCCCAATGAGAGTGTCTACAAATACTTTATCGAGCAGCAAGGCATTTCCCTGATTGTCACGGTGGACAATGGTGTGGCGGGCAATCAAGCCATTGCCATGGCCCAAGCGATGGGAGTTGATGTTATCGTGACGGATCACCACTCCATGCCAGAGGTTTTACCGGATGCATATGCGATCATTCATCCGGAGCATCCAGATGCGGATTATCCCTTCCATTATCTAGCAGGTTGTGGTGTGGCCTTTAAGTTGGCCTGTGCCCTCTTAGAGGAAGTACCAGTCGATCTCTTAGATCTGGTAGCAATTGGGACCATTGCTGACATGGTCAGTCTGACAGATGAGAATCGGATTCTGGTCAAATACGGTCTGGGTATTCTCCAACATACCCAGCGCATGGGCTTGCAGGAGCTTTTGGAGATCGTAGGGATTCGTCCGGAGGATGTCAATGAAGAAACGGTTGGTTTTCAGATTGCTCCTCGTCTCAATGCCCTTGGTCGCCTCGATGACCCTAATCCAGCTATCGAACTACTGACTGGTTTTGACGATGAAGAGGCGCACGAGATTGCCCTCATGATTCATCAGAAGAATGAAGAACGAAAAGAGATTGTCCAAGCCATCTATGACGAAGCCAAAACCATGGTCGATCCAAGTTTGTCCGCCCAAGTCTTGGCCAAAGAAGGCTGGAATCCAGGGGTCCTTGGTATTGTCGCCGGCCGTTTATTAGAAGAGCTTCATCAGCCGGTCGTTGTTTTAAGTATCGAAGATGGACGGGCTAAAGGAAGCGCTCGGAGTCCTGAGTCGGTCAATATCTTTGATGCCCTCGATCCCCACCGGTCGCTCTTTGTCGCCTTTGGGGGGCATGCCGGTGCAGCAGGGATGACGCTCGAGGTGGACCAACTTCCTGCCTTGTCTCAGGCTCTTACGGATTACGTTGCAGAACAGGAGATTGATCTTAGCAGCAAATCCACCCTAGCCATCGACGAGGAACTACATCTAACAGAACTAACGCTTGAGACCTTGAAAAACTTTGATCGCTTGAGTCCATTTGGCATGGACAATAAAAAACCAGTCTTTCTGGTCCGTAATTTTAAGGTAGAAGGGGCACGCTCGATGGGAGCCGGCAATACCCACTTGAAACTCAAAATTTCTCAAGAAGATGCGACCTTTGAGGTGGTTGCCTTTGGCTTGGGAAGCTTAGAGGCAGAGTTTGCACAGGCGCAAGACCTAGAGCTAGCTGTGCAGTTGTCGGTCAACCAATGGAATGGCCAAACAACCTTGCAGCTCATGCTGGTTGATGCGCGTGTGGACGGCGTGCAGCTCTTTAATATCCGCTCTAAAAATGCCAGCCTCCCCGCAGGTGTTCCCGTTCTTGATTTTACTAAAGAACTGCCAGATCTGACAGGGGCATCCGCTGTTGTAGTTGGAAATATCCCTGAGGATTTAGAGCAACTACGGCAAATCTTCCAAGAGCATGATTTCCAGGCCGTTTATTTCAAAAATGAGATCGCCAAAGCCTACTATCTGACAGGATACGGTAGCAGGGACCAGTATGCCAAACTCTATAAAACCATCTACCAGTACCCAGAGTTTGATGTCCGCTACAAACTCAAAGACCTAGCGGCCTATCTCAAGATCCAGCAGATCCTCTTGGTCAAAATGATCCAGATCTTCCAAGAGTTGGGATTCGTGACCATTGAAAATGGCATCATGAAGGTTAATAAAGAAGCAGAAAAACGCGAAATCGCAGAAAGCAGCATCTACCAAAACCTCAAACAAACTGTGAAAGAGCAGGAGTTGATGGCCCTTGGAACGGTTCGTGAAATCTACGATTACCTGACAGGGCAGGCCTCATGAAAAAACATCTAAAAAAATTCCTCTGGCTCAGCCCCTTCCTGCTTGTTGCTCTTTATTGGTTGGGAATCTACCTGAGTCTCAAAAACCCCATGGAAGAAATCAACTATGCTGAAAATGGTGGATGGATGCGCTATGTGATGTTTAAGCCCTTTACAGAAACGATAGGAAACGATGGTATCTGGAAAGAAGACGAGGATTTTCAGACCTACCCCTATTCTAAAGGAATTATCGGTGGAAACGAAGAACTGTCTGTGCTAATGTTTAGGGAAACTCCCGACTGGACCTATATGTATGATCTTGAACTGCAAAAAGGTGTGACTCTTGGTTTTATGTTTAAATACAACTCGTCTAAAAAGCTGTTTTTCCAGAAAAGGGGTCTACCTTTCTAAAGAAGATACTACCTACGAGGGCCAAAAACTCCTTGATCAACTTGCCGCCTACGGCAAAGACCGTACTTGGTTGAAAAAGCAAAGTAAGAAAGTGGCCGAGCAATACATCCTTGGCACCTGGTTTAAGAATGGAAGTTCCCGTTATTCCTTGAAAAACTTGGGAGATATGAAAATCGAGTACAACAAATTGATAGAAGAATAGTAAGTTTTTTTGGAATCCAATCCCACATCATTTTTCGGATGTGGGATTTTTGCTATTGACCGAGAGCTTGGGAAAATGATTTGGCAAAAAATGATGCAAGTTAGTGGAATTCATGATATAATGGAATGTAAAAAATTTTTTATGAAAGAAAGTTAACCATGAATTTAAAAGATTACATTGCAAGCATTGAAAACTATCCACAAGAAGGAATTACCTTCCGTGATATCAGCCCTTTGATGGCAGATGGCAATGCTTATAGTTATGCGATTCGTGAAATCGTTCAATACGCGACGGATAAGAAAATCGACATGATCGTTGGTCCTGAAGCGCGTGGGTTCATCGTTGGATGTCCGGTCGCTTTTGAGTTGGGAATTGGATTTGCGCCTGTTCGTAAGCCTGGTAAATTGCCACGTGAAGTCATCTCTGCTGACTACGAAAAAGAATACGGTGTTGATACCCTTTGCATGCACGCAGATGCCATCAAACCAGGTCAACGCGTCCTTATCGTTGATGACCTCTTGGCGACTGGTGGTACGGTGAAAGCAACCATCGAAATGATCGAAAAACTCGGTGGGGTCGTTGCAGGGTGTGCCTTCTTGATCGAGTTGGATGATTTGAAAGGTCGCGAAGCGATCGGCGATTACGACTACAAAGTTTTGATGCATTACTAATATAGTCTAATACTATAACTGGCTACAGAAAAACCATAATTGAAAACTATAAGCTCCTATCATATAATGTTAGTTAAGAACTTGTAAGATGGGAGCTTTTTATGCCAATTACTCTAGATAAAAAATTACCAGCAGTCGATATCCTTCGTTCAGAAAATATTTTTGTCATGGATGATGTTCGGGCGACTCACCAGGATATTCGGCCCATGAATGTTCTCATTCTTAATCTGATGCCGACCAAGGTTGCGACAGAAACCCAGCTCTTACGGCTCCTTGCCAACACACCCTTGCAGATCAATGTAGATTTCCTCTACATGGCAAGTCATGAGTCCAAGAATACAGCGGCAGAACATTTGGAGAGCTTCTACAAGACCTTTGAGGATATCAAGGATAATTACTATGACGGTTTGATTGTGACAGGAGCCCCTGTCGAAAAGATGGACTTTGAAGAAGTGGACTACTGGGATGAGTTGACCCAGGTCTTTGAATGGGCCAAGCGTCATGTTTTTTCCACCTTGCACCTCTGTTGGGGAGCTCAGGCTGGTCTCTACCACCGTTACGGGATTCAAAAAGTAGAGCTCTGTGATAAGCTATCTGGTATCTATGACCAAGCAGTAGTGCGTCCCGATAGTCTTCTTATGAGAGGCTTTGACGATCGCTTCCTTGCTCCTCATTCTCGCTATACGGATATTCCTTTGAAGGAAGTCCTTGAAAAGAGCAATCTTCAAGTGATCGCTCAGGGAAATGAAGTTGGGCTTTCCATCATTGCTAGTCCAGACATGCGTGAGGTCTATAGCTTTGGCCATCTGGAATATGATCGCGATACGCTGGCAAAAGAATACCACCGAGATGTCAAGGCGGGCTTGGATCCAGATGTTCCCAAGAATTACTTTGATGGGGATGACGCTAATACAGAGCCTCGCATTCGTTGGAATCTAGCTGCGACGACCTTCTTTAGTAATTGGATCAACTATGCGGTTTATCAAGAAACACCTTACCGCTTGGAAGAATTGGAAAAAGATATTTCATTTTATGGTTACCTATAAAGGGGAATTATGACATATTCACAAGCATTTAAGTATGGCAACTTGGTTCTTCCAAGTGCCTTGCTTTTTCATTATCATGAGTTGTTTGACCAAGCAGATGACTACTTGGTTTGGCAGTTTTTCTTCCTTCAAAATACGACTGGCCAAGAGGCCTTGACACCCAATCAGATTGCTAGTCATCTGGGAAAAACGGTGACAGAGGTCAATCGGATTATGTCCAATTTGACCACCAAGGGACTCCTTCAATACCGGACCATTGAGCTCAATGGCGAGATTGAAGCCATCTTTGATGCGACCATTGCTCTGGAGCGCTTGGATGAGATTTTAGAAGCCCAATCACAAGGGAAGGCACAAAGCGCGCCAGCTAAGGGAAATGTCATCAAGGACTTGGTGGAAACCTTCCAACAAGAACTGGGACGACTCTTGACGCCTTTTGAGATTGAAGACTTGACCAAGACTGTGCGCGAGGATCAGACAGATCCAGATGTGATCAAGGCAGCCTTACGAGAAGCTGTCTTTAACGGTAAGCCTCACTGGAAATATATCCAAGCCATTTTACGAAACTGGCGGGGTGAAGGCATCAACAGTCTGGCCCAAGTAGAGGCGAAACTACAAGAACGCGAGCAAGCCAACCCACGCAATGTGACCGTTTCAGACGATTTCTTACAGGCCATGGATTTGTGGAAGGATTAAAAAAACTAGCACTTATTTGAGTGCTAGTTTTTGAATGTAGGCAAACTTCTTTTGAATGAAATAACCTG
>OLOY01001114.1_pt1 | contig 11857 bp, 10 predicted proteins | sample 1672771 | NCBI WGS metagenome assembly OLOY01 (sample SAMEA3136722, study PRJEB25190) | human gut metagenome
ATACGAAAACTGATTGTTGGGTATTTGTGTACTCCGCTCATAGCTACTCCTCTCCGTTGGCAATTTCCAACTTCGCTGCCAATTCTGCTTGTTTATTGGGATACAAATGGGAATAAGTATTCAAGGTAGTCTCAATCTTTTCATGCCCCAACCGTTCTGCAATCGCCAATGGCTGAAATCCCATTTCTACCAATAGAGATGCATGAGAATGCCTCAAATCATGCAGGCGGATACGTCTAACACCTGTTGCTTTTATACCCCTGACCATTTCATGTTCCATAAATGATTTTGTAAATCGAAACATTCTTTCTTTATCTGTAATTCCATACAGCATACTGCAATACTCCTTTAGTTCTTCTGCCAAAAATAGGGGAATTGTTATCTTTCGATTGCTTTTAGGCGTCTTGGGCGGCGTTATCATGTCCTTACCATTTATTCGCTGATAGGATTTGTTAATCCTGATACAACGCTTTTCCAAATCTATATCTTCGTAAGTTAAAGCAAGCAGCTCTCCAATTCTCATACCAGTCCAATATAAAATCAGAAATGCCATTCTCGCTTCCGGCTTGTTTTCCATAGATGGCAGAAACTCTTTGAACTCTTGTTTTGTCCAAAAATCCATTTCATCAGCCTTGCTCTTTCCGATACTTCCTGCTTTTCTGCAAGGATTATCTCGCAAATCATAATAACGTACAGCATAGTTAAAAAGAGCTGCCAACTGATTGTTAATGCTTTTCAAATAAGTTGGGGCATATCCCTTTTTAATCAACTCATTCTGCCATGCTCTGATATCTGAGGTTTGAATTTCACACATTTTCTTGTGCCTAAAATATGGAGTTACTTTCAGATCAAACACATATCGCTTATTGATAATTGTGCTTTCTCTCAAGCGATTCTCCATATCTGCAAAATAAATTTCCACGAAATTTTCAAAACTAATATCCAGATTCTTCTGCTGTTGCTGAAGAAAATTTCTTTCCCATTCATCCGCTTCTCCTTTTGTTTTAAAACCTCGTTTGTTCTTTTTTCGGCGTATTCCCTGCCAATCCTTATAATAAAACTGACTGCGCCATAATTTCCCGTCTCTTGTTGCCGGCATATCATCATCCCCTTTCTTCTAAACTACCATTCCATAAAATTTTTCCTGAAAATACTTTCTTGGCACTTTTCCCGAAATCACTCGAAATCCCTTTGCTTTCAACTCATCATTCAGTCCTCGAATAACTTTATATGCATACCCTCTAGATACTCCGAGTAATTCAGCAACTTCATCTGCGGTAATATACATTTTCATTGTATTCTCCATATTCATTTCTCCTTTCCGTTTTAATTCCAGTACACTTTTGTGTTCCTTTTGTTTTGTATTATACAGTACACATTTGTGTTCGTCAAGTATTTTTCATAATTTTTATACACAAATGTGTCCCGATGTGCTAAACTATCTCTATACACACAAAACACAAAAAGGAGAAACACTATGACTGTCGGAGAAAAAATCAAATATTATCGAAATATCCGTGGAATATCACAAGAAATGTTGGGAAATCTTTCCGGCATAAATCCTGCTACTATCAAAAAGTATGAGTATGGTATTCGTAATCCAAAGCCAGATCAATTACTGAAAATCACAAATGCCCTTGGCATTAGCATTAACCTGTTCATGGACTTTGATATAGAAACTGTATCGGATGTGCTTTCTTTACTGTTTAAACTAGATGAGCAGGTAGATATGAAATTTGAAGTGGAAAAGGATAAGAACGGCGAGTTTATCCCTTCTACTGTAAAATTATCTTTTCAGAATGCTGCAATCAATCAGAAACTTTGCACCTATCTGAAAGCAAAAGAAATAAAAGAAAATCTAGAAAACTCTAAAGAGAAATTTAGCGCTGAAAATGATTATACAGAAACTATCAATGAGATTGAGCAGAACATAGAAGATATTAAAAATCATCTTGTAGACGATAATATGGTAGTCAAAAAAGGAACTGACGGAATTACTGTAAAATTATATTCTGACGACTAATGAGGAGATACTAATGAAAAAGATATTTAGAATGCCAACCCCCGTTAAAATTACAGGTCGAACTCCCAGCATTACAAATGCCTTTGTTAATGGAATTATTCCTGTTATTGAACCAACAGAAGAAGAAATTGAATCTGCTTTAGAAACTTTAGGAATGGATAAAGATCACATTGTTTGCGCATACTGTGGAAATCCATATACCGAATGGGATCATTTTCATCCTTTAATAAAAGATAAAATGCCAACTGGATACATATCCGAAATCCATAATCTAGTCCCTGCCTGTGGAAAATGTAATCAAAGCAAAGGAAACAAATACTGGAAAACATGGATGCTAAGTGACGCTACACTTTCCCCATCTTCTCGACGCATTCCAGATATAGAACAACGAATAAAATATCTTGAAGATTACGAACAGAAATATATTCCCCTCAAAATTAACTTTGAAGAAATTGTTGGTAAAGAAATGTGGGAGCAACATTGGGCTAATTGCCAAGCTCTACACGACTTAATGCAAGAGAGCCAAAAACATTCAGATAAGCTAAAGTTGATTATTAAAAATATGCTTTCATAGGAGAATGCTTATGAATAATTTCAAAAATACATTCCACAAAATTACCATTTTATCCTTAATTGTTTTATCATGTTTGAATCTTTATAATTCAATTTTTAGTAACATCAGTTTAATTTTTCTTACTGAAAATCAGATTTTATACATATATTCAGCTTTAGCCCAAATTATCGGTGCACTTCTCGGTCTAATAATCGCTGGATATAGTATCATCGATAGCAAAATCAAAACTCTGGGCGATGAGGATCACACAATAACAGACTATACTGATGAATTAAGGCATGAATACTTTACTGCACTAATTTACATAATTGTCCTTAGCATTATGGACATCCTATTTTGTTTAATTGTACTGAGCATATATAATAATATTTTTCACATTTGTCTTTCCTTTTTTATGACTGAAACAATTATTATTTTCGTTTTTATAATGATATTCACTTTCCATTTTGTGTGTTATTTGAATCCTTCAAAATTACAAGAAAAAGGAAGTATTGAAAAAGAAGATATTGAAAAAGATTATTCATCACTCACAACGGAACAGACAGATACCTTTAGCCCCTTTGTTACCTATTATAATCTTTTAGATAAATTAGTTAAAACATATGCCTGTGAATTAACTGATAACCAAATTTCAGTTTATAAAATACAGATTTTTGAAGCTTTAGATATTCTTTTACGGCATGAAATCATAAACAAGGAAACTTATAATCAGATAAACGAATTGCGGCGCTATCGAAATGCCCTTGTACACAGCCTTGACACAGATAAAACTGTAGAAACCAATATATATAATAATCTAGAAAAAATATATACATTATTAAAAGCTATTTACGATAACCGTTCAGATAATAATCTTTTTGCTCAAAACAAGGCTAAATTATACGAATACTCACATAATCAAGGCTATGGTTCCATAGAAAATGAAATTTTACTCTTTTTATCTACTCACACAGCATCGGCTAATGAAATTGCAAACCACTTAAATATAAGTCGTGCGTCTACTGTAAGAAAACTACAAAACTTACAAAATCTAAATCTAATAGAGAAAACAGGAGCCAACAAACAGCTGAAGTGGAAAGTAAAATAGTTTAAAATAAATAGAGCCAAAGTAGAGCCAAGAGGCATAAAGAAACCTCGGAAACCCTTGTAAAATGGGCATCCGAGGTTTTCTGTCCGTTATTCAAACTCTATTGTTCCAGGTGGTTTTCCCGTCAGATCATACACTACGCGATTCACATGATTTACTTCATTGACAATTCTGCTTGTTACCTTATGCAGTACTTCCCATGGGATCTCTGCTGACTCTGCTGTCATAAAGTCAATCGTATTGACTGCACGAAGTGCAACTGCGTAATCATAGGTTCTTTCATCACCCATAACTCCAACGCTTCTCATGTTTGTCAATGCAGCAAAATACTGTCCGACTGTCTTGTTCATGCCTGCTGCGTCCATCTCTTCACGGTAAATAGCATCTGCATCCTGAACGATTTTTACTTTTTCTTCTGTTACTTCTCCGATAATACGGATTCCAAGTCCCGGTCCCGGGAATGGCTGTCTGAACACCAGACGCTCCGGAAGTCCGAGCTCCAGACCTGCTTTTCTTACTTCATCCTTGAACAAATCACGAAGCGGCTCAATAATTTCTTTGAAATCTACGTAATCCGGGAGTCCTCCTACGTTATGGTGAGACTTAATCACTGCGGATTCACCGCCGAGACCACTTTCTACTACGTCCGGATAAATGGTTCCCTGTACCAGGAAATCAACCGTTCCAATCTTTTTCGCTTCTTCCTCGAATACACGGATGAATTCTTCTCCGATGATTTTTCTCTTCTGCTCCGGCTCTGTCACTCCTGCAAGTTTCTCATAAAATCTCTGCTGTGCGTTCACCCGGATAAAGTTCAGGTCATAGTCACCTTCCGGTCCGAAGATTGCTTCTACCTCATCTCCCTCGTTTTTACGAAGAAGTCCATGGTCTACGAATACACAGGTAAGCTGGTTTCCGATTGCCTTGGAAAGCATAACTGCTGCCACGGAAGAATCCACACCGCCGGAAAGTGCACACAATACTTTTCCGTCGCCTACTTTTGCACGAATCTCTTTGATTGAGTTTTCTACAAACTCATCCATCTTCCAGTCGCCGGCACATCCGCACACATTTCTCACGAAATTGCTGAGCATCTCTTTTCCCTGTACTGTATGAAGTACTTCCGGATGGAACTGGATCGCATACAGCTGTTTTTCTGCATTCTCTGCGGCTGCTACCGGACAGTCTGCCGTATGTGCTGTAATCTCAAATCCCGGTGCGATCTGCGCAATATAATCAAAATGGCTCATCCAGCAGATTGTAGATGCTGACACGCCTTCAAATACTTTTGAAGAGGCTTTATCGATCAACACCTCAGTTTTTCCATATTCTCTGACATCTGCACGTTTTACTTCACCACCAAGTACATGCATCATCAGCTGGGCTCCATAACACAGTCCCAATACAGGGATTCCAAGTTCAAACAATTCTTTTGTATAGGTCGGGGAGTCTGCCTCATAGCAACTGTTCGGACCACCTGTCAGAATGATTCCTTTTGGATTCATATCCTTGATCTTCTGAAGGTCTGTTTTGTAAGAATAAATCTCACAATATACATTGCATTCTCGAACGCGTCTTGCAACCAGCTGATTGTACTGCCCGCCAAAATCGAGTACGATTACTAATTCGTTTTTCACAAATGTTTCCTCCTAATGTTTATCCTAGTATTTTTATTATAATGTAGCACTTCTGAATTTACAAGTTTCTTTTCTTGTAGTTTCACCAGTTTTACTTTCAAATACTCTAATTCTAATCTGTCTGATCAAAGGATATAGCTGTCTGCATTGATCACTTTCGCAAAGAGCAGATCCTGAATTCCGATATTCTTACCAGGCAGCTCTTCTCCATCAGCTTCTCCAATTTGCGCTACATTTTGCGAAATGGCTACAATCACACTTTTCTGTTCTTCATTACACAATACCTGTGCGCAGTTTTGAATCCTGAGGTAATTTAATATCAATTCCGGCGTTACATCTTGTGCAATCTTTACAGTGGCTATATTTCTTACAAGAACTTGATCTGAAGAATTTTCAAGCAATATTTTATCTATACTAATATTAGGCTTATTTTCAATGATTCTGCCCTCCCATTCAAATTCAAGTCTCTGATAGTCCACATTTAACTTTTTAAATGACGCTTCTTGATTTTTCATCAAAACTACCGTTTCCTTTACCATGAGTTTTGAAATCCACTCATCTAATGTATCTAATTTGACATCTTCCGGTACTTTTAGATTTCCGTACACATAGATGCTGTCTCCCTCTTTCTTCAGTAATTCTTCATTTAAAACGGCATCGCCATAATGCAATGTCATTCCTGCAGGGATGACGACAAAATCCACTTTCTCATCAAATAATTCGATACACGATTCCACCATTTCTTCCGGAATGATCAACTGTTCTGTAACAAATCGGACATTTTTTTCGACTAGCTTTTGCATATCTACCGATTTATCCTGAAGAATTACTTTGTCTTTTACATAATATTTGTTACCTTCTTTTGCTCTCAAAGGGAAATATTTATCTACAATGAATGTGTCATTTAATATCATACAGTCATCCGGATAGATCGAAACGGAATTACTTGCGGATAATTTTGTCAGATAACCCGAAATACTTTCCGCGCATCGAACAGAACCGTTCACATGAATTTTCTCATATTTCTCTAAAATTTCTTTTGTACCTGAATGTATATTGAGGGCTCCATTTACGATTAACAATGTATGTTCCTGAACAACCATAGAATCTGTTATTTCATACGATCCATTGATTACTTTTAACTCTGTCTCAACATCATCTGCAATTTCTATTGTATAATCTTGATTTATCGTGACAGGAAGACGATTTAAAATACTTTTACTGGAAGTACTGACGATAACAATATCTGCATTGATTATCATGTTTTTATAGTTGTTGTAATCTTCTTCTTTCATTTTTCTGGCATCACAGATATCACAATTTAATACATAGTTTTTCTTATCAAACATATTTGTTCCCTCCTAAAATTCTTTTTAAATGTTGACGTGCAGAAGAAAGTTTGGATCGGACCGTTCCTGGTGAAAGCAAAAGGATATCTCCAATTTGTTTGGAATTATACCCTTCCAGGTAACGTAACGAAAAAATTACTCCTTCCAGATCCGGTAAAGTTTCCAGCAGCTTCTCCCATTCTAATCGAACCAGTTCTTCAGAATCTATTTGTAGCTGCGAAAACTCATCCGAGATGATTTCCTTCTTGCCATGTCTGAGCCGATCTACATATAAATTTTTAACAGTTCGATATAACCATGAGCGACTTTGCTGTTCTTTCAGTGTGGATAAGGTATCCTCATGAAGCATTGCGCGCAAGAAAGCTTCATGCACCAGTTCCTCCGCGGTATACAGGTTTCCTGTCATACTATGGCACCAATTAATCAATTCCTCATAATATTTCTGATACAGTTCCTCTATCATACCTTGCGATCCTTTCTTTTGCCTTTCACTTATAAGACGGATAACCGGACAAAAGTATTGAAAAATATTTCTCTATCCTCATTTCCTCTATTTTCTATTTCTTTGTATACTGAAAAGGCCAATGCACTTTCGTACATCGGCCTTTGGAATTCTCTCCCTTAGGTTTGCTTAGTTTGGGGAATTTGGAGTCAGATTTTCATCTAACATCATATTTAGGAGGGCTGCCGTCAGGCAGCGTAACGGGAGATTTCCTTTTTCAGTTCTTCGCAATGATCACCGTAAACCTGCAGTGATATCACGTTGTTCAGCCCGAGATTCATGATTCCTAAAATAGATTTTGCATCTACCACAAATCTTCCTCTCTTCATATCCATATCATATGGATACTTTGCCACTGTATTTACAAAATTTAGAATTTCCTCGGGGTTTTTAAAGCTAACTAACATTTCACTCATCATGAATACTCCTCTTCTATCTATACTGATGTCTTCCTATGATGCCTTCCATGTTTTACCCTTACGAGGTTATCACATTCTTTCAAAAGAAACAGGGTGAAATATCTTAAAAAGGGAGATTTTTTTAATGAACCGATTTCCTGAAGTCATTTGGAAGCATCCCAACTTCCTCTTTAAATACCTTACTCATATATTTCGGATCTGAATATCCGGCAAGCTCCGCAATCTGATTCAGTTTCAAATGTGTATTTAAAAGCAGTTCCTTTACCTTCTCTATCCTGTATTTGCGGATCGTCTCGGTAAAAGTACTTCCGGTTTCTTTTTTAAACTGTGCGCTTAAATATTCTTCCGATACATAAAGCTTATTCGCAATCTCCTCCAGCGTAATCCCCTGATCATAATATTTGCGGATCAGCTTTTTCGCCTGTTTTACCAGAACACTTGTCTCCCCGCCTTCCTCTTCCGTCTCAAACTCAAACAAACCGAAAAAGGCTTTCAATGCAGCTTCCAGCTGGTTCCAGCTCACTGCTACTGTAATTTCCTGCAGGATATTCTGCACTTCCAGATCCAGTTCAACCGAAGCTTTTGCCTTATAGATTCCGAATACAGCTAAGCTCAAATGAATGATCGCCTGTTTGATATCTGCCGGTGTATGAAACTCTTCCTGATAGCAGTTCGCCAGTTTCCAGAAACATTTTTTTAATTCCTCTTTGTTCTCCTGTAAAACCGCCTGTTTTGCCTTTTCTTCCAATTCCACAGGATATTTTAACGGTACCGGATGCTGCTGCTCGATCAACTCGTTGGTGATCAGTGTTCCTTTCGGAAACATCAGATTCCATTCTCTCTGTACACGGATTTCCTGCAATGCAGACGGCATATCCAACAGCCGTTCTACCGTTTTCCAGAAGCAGACCACCGGAGTTTCCAGCTGACTGCAAACCATTGGGACAACGGACTTTTCAAATCGCTCTTTCTGGGACGCTCCGTCTTTCACCTGATAAATCACCATCGTCAACAGCTGCCAGCTGTCGGATTCCAAAATGCAGGACTTATAATGTATAGCGTGATCCCCCACCGCTTCCAAAATCTGCCTGGCCAACGACTTCTGTTTTCTGTAACTGTCCCCCAGCCACACACCAAACAGCTCTGCCGGTTCCTTCAGGGAAACACCGTATTTTTGCTGCATCGTTTTATTTAATTGTGAATTCTGTCGCACCTGGCCATGCATGCAGGCCAGCATAATATTTTCCACGGAAAAGATCTGCTTTGTCCCCTGATCCTCTGAAATTTCTCTCTCTGCCTGTTTTAAGGCACTTTTCAATTCCGGAATCTTAATCGGCTTCAGCAGATAGCTGTCTGCTTTGAGTTCAATCGCCTTTTGGGCATACTGAAATTCCGAATATGCCGAAAGGATAATGGCTTTACATTTTATATTTTCCTCCCGCAATTTCTTCATCATGGCAATCCCATCCATTTTGGGCATCCGAATATCCATAATGACCAGATCCGGATTCAGTTCACGAATCAGCTGATAGCCGGCTTCCCCATCCGCCGCTTTTCCTACCAGCTCATATTCCGGATTGATCTTGCTTAGAAGTTTTGCCATTCCTTCACGAATCGGCGCTTCATCCTCAACCACTACAATACGCATGTAGTTTCCTCCTCTATCGGTATAAATAAGTGTACTTTTGTATAGTTTCCAACTTCACTTTCAAAATATAATGCTGCCTGTCCCCCATAATACAATTTCAGGCGCTTTCTTACATTTGCAATTCCAAGATGTCCTTCCATCTCGCACTCGTCCTGATTAAGTTTGGCTACCATGTCCGGATCCATTCCCTGGCCATTGTCCTGAATCAGAATATGCAGCTGTTCTCCGCTTTTCTTCATGCGGATATTCAAAGCACACGTTTCCTGATCTGCAAACGCATATTTGATCGTATTCTCCACAAACGGCTGTAAAAGCAATTTGTGGATTCTGCATTCCTTCACATCTTCCGGCATATGAATCTTTACATCCAGACGCTTTCCGAATTTTGCACTCTGCAGCATAATATATTGCTTCAGCCAGGCAATTTCTTCGCTGATACTCGCCGTTCCTCCTGCATTTTTCACTGTATAACGCAGAATGTCCGCAAGTGCGCCAACCATTCCACTGATCTCATACTGCTCATTTTCGATTGCTTTCCAGTTGATCGTATCCAGCGTATTATAGAGAAAATGAGGATCGATCTGCGCCTCCAGTGCTGACAATTCTGCATTCTTCTGATCCAGAACCGCCTGTTTTACTTTTGCGATCAACATCTCCAGATGTGCAACCATCTCATTAAATCCTGAACTGATCTGTTGTATCTCCATAGGCAGATGCGGGTTCACTCTCACCTGATGATCAAACTCACCCTGTTCTACACAACTCATTACGCCGGTAATTGATTCTACCGCCTGAATGTATGGTCTGCTGAAAAAATGAAGCAATATGAACATGATCACGATCGTCATGCTGATAATGATAAACAGATAAATCCATTGACTGACGGACATTTTCCAGTAATACGCAAGTGGCTGCTCATTGCAGATTGCAAATCCGCTGATTTCATGATCTGCTGTCGTATACTGGTAATTTTCGGAATCCTGTATCTCACTGAGCTTCTTCCCGATCTTCTTTGGATCAGGCGCACTCACAATCACATCGTCGCTCAACAGATATTCTCTGGAACCAATATCCGATGCAATTGCTCCGCGAATTCTCTCCTCATTGACACTTAATACGACCGTTCCCTGAAAATTCTCGATAATACGATAGTCCGTAATATTTCTTGCAATATAAAACATGTAATGATTCTTGTCAGCAATCTTCACTGGCTTTCCATCTCCGAAATAAACAGCCCCCCGTTCTATTTTCGGAATCTCAACCTTATCTGCCCACGTCTCACTTCCAGAAAATGACGAAAGACTCTCATAATATATGATCTCTCCTGTCTTTAACTGTATCGTGATTCCCTCCACTCCGGTAAACTGATTGCAGATATGACTCAGTTTTTTCCTGAGACTGGTGCTGTTCCTCTCACGATCGCCCCGGTTCTCGTTCAATTCTCTCACAATTTCCAGAACATCTTCATCCGTGCTGAAATCATATAAGATTGTCTCGTACTTATCCAGAACCATCTCCAGATTTTTCTCTGCAGTATCCAGATTACTCTTTATTCGGTCTGATAGATTTTCTTTTAACCGCTGCTGTATATTGATCTGCGAGATAATTGCAAAGATCAAAACCGGAATCAATGCTGTCAAAAGAAAATTTGTCATTAATCTGCGTTTCAGGGTGCCTCGTATTTGCCCGTTTTTTCCTTGTCTCAATTAGCTTCTCCTGTATCTTACTTTCTATTCTCAGCATACCTGCTGACTTTCTTCCTTATTATAGCACACATTCCTATGTCAGCTCTTGTTCTTTTCATGCTGGTGTAAATATTTTTCTTTTGTAGCCAGTCCACCGCGTATGTGACGCTCTGATTTATTCATATCCAACACTTTTCGCGCCTTTGCCGCCAGTACCGGTCGAACCTGAAGTAATCTTTCTGTCACATCCTTGTGTTTGGTCGTTACTATTTAGAGCTGTTTTATTTTCACATTCGTCTTCCACTAAAATGCTTTCATTTAATCCCAAATCACCTAGTAAACGAAGGTAAATATCCACATTTCCATCTTTGTCTACTTCTATTTTCTTAATCAGTCTCTTTAACTGTACATTGGTCATCTCATGAACATCTGTAATATCCTCAATCTGCTTAAAGGTATCATTTAAGATTTTTTCCATCTGATCTCCTTTTGTCAAATTACTGGATACCATTTTCAATTCATTTTCCAGACGATCCAGTTCTTGGCGAGTACCCCCTAACTTATCATTCAATTCTTCTCTGGAAATCAAATCATCGGTATACATATCCATATATTTCTGTCGCACTCTCTGTAATCTAGCAATCTGCAAATTCAATTCCTTCTCGTACTCTGCATTTTCATCTTTTGCTTTGTACACTCTTTGGAATTCTTTCACAACATAGTCAATTACTTTATTTTTTTGCTGAAGAACCCGATTAAAATATTCCTGTAAAATCTGAATCAATTCTTCTTCATCTACAACCGTTTTATTTGGACAGCTATCTGCTCCTTTCCCATTTCTTCCAGAGCAAACCCAACGCACATACGTATTTTTGTAGGTACGAACTGTTCTTCGGAAAGACCAGCCACATTCTTTACATTTAATCAATGTAG
>OLOY01001116.1_pt1 | contig 11815 bp, 13 predicted proteins | sample 1672771 | NCBI WGS metagenome assembly OLOY01 (sample SAMEA3136722, study PRJEB25190) | human gut metagenome
CTCCAGGTCGGTGAACTTATCATATAGTTTATCAAAATATAAAAGAAATTGATAGACGTTTTCTTCTGATATTTTCTGTTGCCGGATATTCAGCAGGCGATTCTTAACTTCTTCTATACTGTTCTCCACGCCTTCAATTTCATCATACAGACGGTATAACCTTGTCTCCATATCCTGATATTTCTTCTCATAAAATTTATCCATGATATCCAGGCTATCCATCTGCTGTCCAAGTCTTCCTTTTGCTCCGGTCAGCTGCCTGTGCTGTTTTTCCAGTCTTTCAATCTCTTTTTCTATTTCTTCTGTATCTATTCTTGAACCGATTTTATTCAGAATTGCTTCTTCAAATTTAGGATTCTTCACCAGCTTCCGAATAACTTCTTCCACTGCATTGTTAATCTTCTCCTCACTCCATTGTTTACGATATCCACATTTATGACCATCTACCAGGCGACGATGTTTGCAGGCATAATAGAAATAATCCTTATATAAAGTTCCGTCTTTCTTTTTCTTTCGGTTCACGTTTCCATACATACCACTTCCACATAACGGGCATCTCAATATTCCGGATAAAATATGCTCATGATCGAGACTATGTGTCTTTTCATATTTCACACCTGTTTTTTCCCGTTTTTGATGTGCCAGCTCCCAGTCTGTTTCTGAAACAATCCCTTCATGGATACCATCGTGCAGCATATAATTTTCCTGCTTTACAATGCGGTATTCATTTCTTGTACCAGAAACTTTCTCGTTTTTCCTTCGTCCATAAGCCAGCTTTCCACTATCTTTTGAGCTGTCAATCCCATCTTCAACACAGATCAGATTCACTCCAAAATCCTGCATCCTCTGCAAAGAGTTTAATACATCTGCCGCATTACGACCGAATCTGGAAAGCTTGAACACCAGTACAAACTGAACCTCACCTGTTCCATTCTCAATATTATCCAACATTCTCTGAAATTCCGGTCTACCAAGCCATCCAATCAGGAAAAATTAGCTCATACTATCCACCAGAATCTTCTTCCACTGATGTCTGACTGTAATATGGCTATGCAAGATATTTACACTTTATTCATTCAGGATGACAGCATTTCAGATGCGAAAAAGAAAAACCTGACTCCCTTATATAAACCAGCCAGCTCACGTCTGCTTTTTCTTGCAAAGCTGGTTTCTTTTGGCATGGAGCGACAATTTATCAAACGTGATACTAAAAATCAAAAATTAATTGCCGGAGGTGCCCTGTCACCCATTGTGCTGGATTATATTATGGATAGTGAGGTTCCGAAACCATGCCGTCATTTTATCGGAAGAGATAAAGAACTGGAAAAATTACCTGAATCCGCGAAATTGATTTTCTCACATACACCTTAAACCCTAAGTTTCATGCTTTTGCAATATTTTTTGTCTAATATTGTTATTCACCCACCAGGTGAAAGCAGTCTGTGGTAAAATAAACATAACAAAAGGAGTGATCATATGGGTATGACAAAGATGATTGAGATTGACGGAAAGCAGGTGCCCTTCAAGGCATCTGCCGCCATTCCGCGTATTTACCGCATCAAGTTCCACCGGGATATCTACAAGAATCTCGATGCGCTCGGAAAGGCAGTCGGAAACGGTGATGAGGATTCCTCTCACCTTGAGATGTTCGAGAATATCGCCTACATCATGGCAAAGCACGCAGCCCCTTCCATCCCGGACAACCCGGAGGAGTGGCTGGATGAATTCAGCCCCTTCTCCATCTACCAGGTGCTTCCGAAGATTATCGAGCTGTGGGGGCTGAATGTCCAGACGGATGTGGAGTCTAAAAAAAACTTCACACAACAGATCGGCCGATGACCACACCCTTGTTTCTGCTTCGCTGCGTACAGCTCGGTATCTCCATCCGGGATCTTGACTTACTCACAATCGGGATGGTGAACGATATGTACGCAGAAGGCGGAAATGATGAATATAAAGGCTATTCGCAGATGGCTACGCAATCTGACATGGATGCCTTTTAACAGAAAGTTCACAGCTCATATAATGACACTTTATTGACGTGACACGAGTATGTGAGTATACTGTAAACCATGTGGAGGTTTTGCATATGTCAGCAACAAATCTGAACATCCGAACGGATAAGGAAATCAAAAATCAGGCTGAGGAGATTTTTAATGAACTCGGTCTGAATATGACAACTGCGATCAATATGTTTCTGAGAACTGTGGTTCGAGAATACGGCATTCCATTTGAATTAAAACTGGACGTGCCGCAGGAAACAGCGGCAGAAGCAACTTTAGAGAGCAAGAAAATGTTGTCTGACCTTTCAGAATGTAAATCCTCGAATGAGGAAACAATTAAAGGATAAATCTAAAAAGCGAATCAGCTGATGGAAAAATGCACGCTCTGCAGATGCGGTATTTACATCAGTCCCTTCCACATATTTCTACAAAATAAAAAGTGGAGTCGAATTGAATGAAAACACAAGCAGACAAGAAGTCAGTCAAAGACATTCAGGAGTTAAAGCAGAGATTTACTAAGTTTTCCATAGGTTTATTTGCAATTTTGACGCTTTCAATCACATTGTTGGCATCAGCATATACATATATTCTGCAAAAATCGTATACAGATATCGCCCTTGAAACGGAACTCAAACGTGATATGGAAAATGCAGATGCAATCCATAAATTGGTAAATGAAAAAATCGGAAGAGAAGAATTTGCCACGCTCCGCCATCAATCTGATGAAAATACAGAAATGTATCACAAGGTTTCCTCGTTTCTAAATGAAATTCGAACGTTGAATTCAACCAGATATTTATACACCGCCACCCGAAATGAAGAAAACAGGCTGATCTATGTGGTGGACGGTCTGGATCCCAACGCAGGAGATGTCAGACATCCAGGAGACTATATTGAGGAAGAAATGATTCCGTATATTAACAAGGCTCTTTCAGGAGAAACGGTGTATTCGCAGAACATTGTTGATACGACATGGGGTCCTATTTTCACAGCCTGTTATCCTATAACGGGCGATTTAACGGGCGATTCGGATGAAATAGTTGGTGCTTTATGCATTGAAATGGATATGCAGTCTGTGAATGGGCTGGTAAAGCGAACAAGAAGAGCATCCGTTTATGTTGGAGCTATGGCAGGATGTGTGCTGTTTTTGCTTTGTGCTGTCTGCTTTATCGGCTACAAAAGAAAAAGAGAAGATGAAATTGAACAGACGCTTTTGTTGCGCGAGGCTGCGGAAAAAGCAGAGACCGCAAACAGAGCAAAATCATCCTTCTTACTTAACATGTCACATGATATTCGATCACCTATGAATGCTATTATCGGATTTACGGACATTGCACTGAACCAGACAAATGTATCTGAAATTCACGATAGTCTGCAAAAGGTAAAAATAAGTTCAGAGCATCTGCTGTTGTTATTGAATAATGTACTGGATCTTAGCCGTATCGAGAACGGAAAGGTAAGCTTCTCACCTGAGCCGGAGAATTTGCCTGTCCTAATAGATAATGTGATTGCTATCGTGGATGGACTCCTGCTGAATCGGGATTTAACATTTGAGATACATCGCAACATCCCCAAAGAACTTTATGTTCTGACAGATGCAACAAAAATTCGTGAGATATTGACGAATCTTCTGAGTAATGCGGTCAAGTTTACAAAAGATGGCGGAACGATTACTTTTGAAATTAGTATCAAACCAGGCATAGACGAACGGCATATTGTAGGCAGTTATGTGGTAAAAGACAATGGCATTGGTATGAGTGAAGAATTTCAGAAAAGGCTGTTTGAACCCTTTTCACAGGAGGATAACGGCGCACGAACACATTATACCGGAACGGGGCTTGGAATGGCAATTTCCAAGCAATATGTAGAACTGATGGGCGGTACAATTACGGTTCACAGCAAGAAAGAGTGTGGTTCGTCTTTTACAGTAGAAATTCCTATGGAACTTGCAGACCCAAAACAGATACCTGAGCTGAATCTGATACAGGATGTCAGCCTTAATGGAGTAAAGGTTCTTCTCGCAGAAGATAATGAGCTGAATGCGGAATTGGCAATCATACTGCTCGAAGAAGCAGGTATGCATGTAACTCGTGCAGTAGACGGACAGGACGCAGTTGCTTGTTTTGCCAACAATCCAGCAGACACATATGATGTGATTCTAATGGATGTCCTGATGCCTAAAATGAATGGGCATCAGGCGGCAAGGGCAATTCGTGCAATGAGCAAGGAGCGCCCAGACGCTGCGAAAATTCCAATCATCGCACAATCTGCAAATGCTTTCAAGGAAGATGTACAGGCATCCTTGGATTCTGGAATGAACGGACACATTTCAAAGCCATTCAATATAGATGCAGTGACCACTGCAATAAAACAAAATATAAAGAGATAGAAGATTGAGCAACAATCCGATAACTATCAGAGCAGCAGAACATTGCAAAGGTGATCCGAAGCGCTCAGCAAAATACCGCTGATGGCATTGACGAAAGACTGCAGGAACTCCAAAAAGAGCTTCTCAAAAAGGCCAATAACAAAGAGGCATATGATGAGATTGCCGACGAGATCTTCAAACTCCGGGAACAGCGAGAAAAATGTACGGTTGACACTGCTACCAGGGACGCACAGATTGCACGCATCAATGAACTGCAGGATTTCATCAAGCAGCAGCCCGCACACCTGGAAGCCTTCGACGAAGCCCTGGTAAAGCGCTGGCTTGAGCGAATCATCGTCTGGGAGGACCACTTCACTGTGGAGCTTAAGTCCGGACTGAAAATTGAAATTGAAGGATAATCCCGTAGACGCACGAAACCCTCTCGACCATGATGGCCGGGAGGGCATTTTCTATATCCACAAACTAAAACTTCGGTGCTGTCTGGCTTCGGTATGCTCTGCACTGATTGTTCTGCAGGTAAATCGTAATTTCACGTAAAAAGCAAAACCGGCAACATGGATTCTTTCCCTGTTGCCGATTTTGCTGCTTTTTAGCCATCCAAAGACTTTACCAAAGTATTAAATCATCCCAAAATACTCAAATGCTTCCATAATTGCTTTTTCTTTCTCCGGCGGGCACTGTGACTGCTTCGCATTGAGTTTGGACAAAAGCCATACCGTCTCCACATGACACGATCCTGTCAATCATGTTCTCTTCATAATCCTCAAATGTCAAAATCAACATTTTCCCAATATGCTTCACCTCGCAAACGTTTATATCTTATTTCTAATTCAAATGCGCTATACGTTCTGCCATAACTTCTTCCATTGTAATCTGTTTCACAACTTTAATCTTGCCATCATCTTCCCGTTTCACTATCAGATATATCTTATTATCTTTTGCCTCCTTGCTTCCATTCTGGTAATAACTTCCATCCTCGTCCATTAGTAAATGAACTTCTTTTCCATGCCACATCCAGCTACCTGTCCCAGAATCGAGGTCTATGCCATTCTGCTTATATTCCTGAATCTTTATTTCTGAATTAAGATTATCTCCTACTACACAGGTACCCTCTGCTATTTCCACTGCATTTTCAACTGTATCCTTCTGTTCCGCATAATTTGACACCACATCATCTGTCACTACTGCTGTTTCCGTCGCTGACCCATCATTGGCTTCCGTTACTGTTTCCTCATCGTAAGCAAACATATGAATAATACTTCCCGTTTCTGTGTCCACAGCTTCCTGTACATAAGATGATTCTCTCCCAGCCGCTGCTTCCAACGCTTCCATCTCCTTTGTCCGCTGGTCATATTCTTCCTGTGTAGCAATCCGAACGCCCGTTAATCTGTAATCATCTTCCCTTACCGTATAGACATCAATTTCACCTTCCGGCATCTGGATCGACTTATAGGTATCCCCAATCTGTCGATCAATCAGCCATCTTACGGTTTTCCCCTGATAATACAGTGTATCACTGTCTGCATCATAAGTAACACCGTAGCATTCAAGATGAGCAAGTTCATTACGCATTTCTTCCTTATGCCAGTCGGATAATTTTTCCTTTTCTTCCTCTGTCAGATTGGAAGATGAAGAATCTTCGGAGATAAATACCTTTCCTCCCATATCATATCCGTAAGTCATTGCCTGCACACTGTAGCCACATACTGCCACAGATAAGGTAGTTCCCATTAATAAAGCTGCAATTTTTCTTTTCATTGTACATCCAACTCCTTTACATTTTTTATTATGTCCATACCATACCATTGAATTTTGTAATGTAATTGGAGTTTATATGTGATTCGTATGTAATTTATAGAGAAAAGGAAAAACGAACCCCATCACATGTATTACCCATACGATAGCTTGCTCCATGCTGGTCCAAGATCATTTTTACAATATAAAGACCCAATCCGCTTCCACCGGTCTGGCGGTTACGGGACTGTTCCACACGATAAAATGCTTCAAACAAATGGACTAATGCTTCTTCCGGAATAAACACCCCGGTATTTTCAATCTGGCAATATACCGTCCCGGTATCTGTTCCCGGTTTCAGCAAAACTCTGATATGATTCCCTTTTTCTTCCGGCGTATAACGGATGGCATTAAGCAGAAGGTTAGAAAAAACTTTGTCCATCATCACCGGATTCACATCTGCATACAAATGTTCTGGGATTTCCACTTGCAGTTCCAGTTTTTTATTTTCTATCAGTTCAGCCATATCAGCAATCTGCAGGCGGAGCTGTTCTGCTATATCGGTCTTTTGTGTAATAAATTTGTTATTCTCGATCCGTGAAACAGTCAGAAGTTCCTTTACCATGTCTTCCATTTTTTCTGTGGTTTCCAGTGACCGCTGCAAATAATAATTTCTGTCCCTGTATTCCCCTACTCCCTGCAGCATTCCGGACAAATGCCCTTTCAATATTGTGATCGGTGTTTTCAGTTCATGGGACACTGCTGAAAAAAATGCAATTCTCTTTTTCTCTATCTTGCGTTCCATTTCGATATCCGACTTAAGCTTTTCATTTGCACTCCTCAGTTCTTCCAATGCTCGTGAGAGGTTTTTGGAAAGCTCATTCAAGCTTTCCCCTAATACTCCTACTTCATCTGTTCTTTTCCCCTGATAGGAACTGTCAAAATCAAGCGCAGCCATATTTTGAGCCAGTTGACTTAACCTGACGATCGGAAACGTCAAATAAAGGGATGCCCCCAGTGCAAACAATATGGAAACAACAATAGCGATTCCAAGGATATACGGCAGTATCTGATATAATATTTCAAGAGCCTGATTGACTGGCTGCATTCCCCCAGAAACAATCATTGTATATGTTTCCCCACCCACTGTAACGCTGTACCGTTTCACTGCTGAATTATCTCCGGCTTCTGCAATTCCATCAGCCTGTTGAACGACGTCCTCTGTTACGACGTCCGCCTGGCCGATTACTCCCTCTTCATAGGCCGCATTTTCTTCCTGTACGATAGTGGTTTGCTCTGCGCTATTTTCGTGTGTCAATATCATATCACCCATATAAACCTGCTCTACCACACCATTATCCAATACATCTTCTGTCGCGGCTGTACTCTCAGCCGGCCATATCCTATTTCCCTGTTCATCCAAAATCACGACTGAAACTTTCGAACCTGCTTCAAACAATTCAATAGCATAAGAAGCTTCATTAAGCGTTTCATAAGAATGAATGGTTTCAATCATTTCCTGTGAAACCGAATCAATGTCCTTCTGCAGCTGTTTACTATAATAGGTTGGAAGGAATCCGACAATTACCGCATATGTAATTCCACTGGATGCTACCAGCAAGACAGCAATCAGTATACAAATATTTATGGTCAAACTGTTTTTAATTCTCTTTATCAATCCGGTATCCCACCCCTCTTATTGTACTAATCAGATTTACTCCCAGCTTTTTGCGGATATTCTTAATATGTGTATCCACAATTCGCTCTTCCCCATAATAATCTTCTCCCCATACCATATTTAGAAGTTTCTGGCGTGTCAAAACGATTCCTTTGTTAACCAGCAGAACATATAGCATTTCAAATTCTTTCTGTGTTAATTCAACCTCTATCTGTTCTCCCTTTTCTGCTTTACAAACATAAACATGATGCCCCTTCACATCCACGCTTAACGTTTTATAAGAAATCACCTGCAATTCATCTTCTCTTTGTGTCCTTCTCAAGATTGCTGCAATTTTTCTCAATAAAATGGGTATGGAAAACGGCTTGGTGACATAATCATCTGCATTCATATCAAAGCCTTTGATCTGATACGCTTCTTCATCTAATGCCGTAAGCATGATAATTGGTACATTCGATTCTCTCCGGATTAATTCACATACTCCAAAACCGTCTATCTTCGGCATCATAACATCCAACAGCACAAGATCAAACTCGCCATTGTGAAATTTTGCAATCCCATCCACACCATCATACGCCAGTGTAACTGCATATCCTTGATCTATCAAATAGTTTTCTAATATTTTCTGAATGTCATCCTCATCTTCAACAACCAATATTCGATACATAAAATCACTCCCCACAATTTCTTTTTAATATTTCCTGTAATTATACATTAGATATATGGAGTTACGATGAAGTTAGCAAAAAAAATAGAATTATTTTCACACATAAAATCTATATCATTATAATAAAACCATTTTCTTTTCATGACAATGCGTTTTAATCATTCCGATGTTACAACATAATTGGCTAAGTAATCGGAACACTAAAATATCCGCTTACAGAAGGAATTGTGCTGATGTATCCTTTTGCCGATTCACCTTTCATAGTCAAAACATAATTATGAATCATCGCATTTTCTCCTTTTCCTATTATTTCTTTTCATCCAGCAAAACAACTCCCTGCTTGGGATTTTTATCAATTGCACCAATTATCTTATGGGGAACATATGGTTCTTCCAGATATGTAATATCCTCGGCAGTTAATTTTATATTAAATGCTCCGGCTGCATCATCTAAATAACTTGTTTTTGTAGCACCTATAATCGGCGATACAATCCCCTTTGCCCACTGCCATGCAATAGCAATCTGCGACATTTTGCAGTCATACTTTTCAGCAAGTTCCGCTACGCGTTTTACGATCTTCATATCTTCTGTTTCTGTCTTATCATATTTTCCCATAGAAACCCTATCCGTAGTTCCGCGGAGAGAATCTGACTTCCACTGCGGTCTTGCCAGGTGTCCGGCTGCAAGAGGACTATAGGGCATTAGCGAAACATTCATCTGCTTACAGATTGGAATCAATTCCCTCTCATCCTCTCTATAAAGCAAATTATAATGATTCTCCATTGCCGAAAACGGTGTCCATCCATTTTCCTTTGCAACTATCTGCATATTGTGAAACTGGTACCCATACATCGCAGATGCACCTAGTGCCCGAACCTTTCCCTCTTTTACAAGTTCATGCAATGCTTCCATAGTTTCTTCTAACGGTGTATCATAGTCAAATCTATGGATGATATATAAATCAAGATAATCAGTTCCAAGACGTGACAACGTCCCATCTATTTCCCTCATGATCGCTTTTCTTGATAAGCGCCCTTCATTAAAATAAACCTTGGATGCAATCACTACTTTATCTCTTGCTATATTTTTCTTCAGTGCTTTTCCCAGATACTGCTCACTTGTTCCAGCAGAATACCCATTTGACGTGTCAAAAAAGTTATATCCCAGGTCAAGAGCATGCTTAATGACCTTCTCACTCTCTGCTTCATCCAGTGTCCAGTCATGCATGGTTCCGGCTTTTCCAAAACTCATACAGCCCACACATAATTTTGACACTTCTATATCTGTATTCCCAATTTTACTGTATTCCATAGTCCACTCCTTATTTTAAGTTACCATACTCTTTTTCTGATACTGCCTCGCACCACTCATTGGAACAGTCTACCCCAGATACCTCAATTGCCAGATGGGAAAACCACTCATCTGGAGCCGCTCCATGCCAGTGTTTTACTTCTGCCGGAATGTTTATACAGTCACCCGGTTTCATTTCTACCGCTTCTTTGCCTTCCTCCTGATAAAATCCACGTCCGGCAACACATACTAAAATCTGTCCGCCGCCGTTTTTTGCATGATGAATATGCCAGTTATTTCTGCATCCGGGCTCAAAGGTTACATTGAAAATTCCAATCTGATCTGTGGATATCGGAGCCAGATAACTTTGCCCTACAAAGCATTCTGCAAATGCATCATTTAGCTTTCCAATTGGAAAAAACATTGATTTCGCATGTGCTCTCATAGCCGCATCTTCATATGGCAAGTCTCCTTCATCTGGCTGCCATACCTCCTTTGCCAGATGAAAAACTGCCCAGCCTTTTGGCCAGCCGACATAAAATGCAACGTGAGTGATAATTGCTGCAATTTCCTTTTGTGTCACACCATGTGCCTTTGCGTTCTGTAAATGATAGATTAAAGAGGAATCTGTTATCCCGGAAGACATTAATGCAACCACCGTTATAATACTTCTGGTTTTAAGGTCAATATCCTGATTATTCCAGTTCTCACCGAAAAGAATATCATCATTAAAATACGCAAATTCCGGTGAAAAATCAGTGAGTGCGTTTCTCCCGGCTGTCTGTATAATCTTCTTCATCCCATTCACCTTCCTTACAAAATACTTCTTACCCACTCTGCAATTTCCCGTTTTTCAGCTTTATGAAATACTTTACCTTCTATTATCACTGCATCAGGTGCTGACAGTTTAAGCTCACTTACGGTATTTCCAAATCCGCTTCCACCAGAGGTTGCAAACAACACAATCTTTTTGCCTGAAAAATTATAGCTTTTCAAAAACGTATTCATAATTGTAGGTGCTACATACCACCAAATCGGAAAGCCTAAGATAATCTCATCATACTGCTCAACCGATACATCTATATCGGATATTTCTGGTCTGAACTTTTTGTCACTCATCTCCACACTGCTTCTGGACTTTTTATCCATCCAGTTTAAATCTGCCTTTGAATATGGCTGTTTAGGCATGATCTCATACATATCTGCGTCCACCGCTGACGCAATCATCTCTGCAACTCTTTTTGTTGTTCCACTGGCACTAAAAAATGCAACTAATCTTTTTCCCATAGGTAATCCTCCTTATTTGCAAACAAAAATGTGTAAAGTATTTTTCATTCATACCTTACACATTTATTATAATCTTCGTTATTATATTATGTCTAATGCCTATATCAAATCATTTATTATACCTTAAAGGCATTGATTTCGTATATAAACTTATTCATTGCCAATGAATAAGGGATATTTCTCCTCCATGCAATTACTGTACTTGCAGCTATTTTAGGATACAGCCTTCTATGTACAAGCAAATCCTCTCTCCAATATTTTGTAGCACCTTCTATTGAAACCGGATATCCCAGTCCATGAGCTGCCATAACACCGGCATTCGTTCCAAGATTGCTGATAAACGAAATATGAAGCTTATTAAAATCCTTTCCAAACCAATTGGCAAGTTCACTCTGCACATTTCGTCTTGTGGGAAGTATAAGTGGTTTATCTATGAGATCATCTTTTGTAACATACTCTTTACATGCTAATGGATCATCTGGCTTCATCCCAACAACCCAATGATCACTGTCCAGAATCCTGATATAGTCCAGGCCTTCTGTATTGACCGGTTCCATAAACAATCCAATATCCACTAACCCCTGATTCATCATATCATATACCGAATCTGCTGTTGCCGTATGTAAAGCAATCTGCACCATTGGATATTTTTGCTTGCATATCTTGCAAATTTCAGCCAATCTTTCTACTGCCGCAAATTCACCGCATCCAATTGTGATCGTACCGTGAATTATATCCTCACATGACTGAAGTCACGTGCTTCCAGA
>OLOY01001119.1_pt1 | contig 11804 bp, 10 predicted proteins | sample 1672771 | NCBI WGS metagenome assembly OLOY01 (sample SAMEA3136722, study PRJEB25190) | human gut metagenome
TCACAGGTTGAACGGTCTCTCTAATTTCTTTTAGGACTTTTCGTTGATTATATTTAATCTTGTGATCACGTTTGTCAAAAGCATCTTGGATAGAAAAATTACGATTAAGAAGATAACTTTCACCTGAGTCCAGGAAAAAGAATAGAGTATCACCTGAAAGATCTAATACAGACGTTTTAGTTCCTTTTTCTCTAGTTAAACCTACTTTGATAAATTAAATTAAACAACCATTGAAGATTGATTAATGGTTTTGGTTGAGCATCAATCACAGGTTGAACAGTTTCTCTAATTTCTTTTTGGACTTTTCGTTGATTATATTTAATATTGTGATAACGTTTGTCAAAAGCATGTTGGATAGAAAAATTACGATTAAGAAGATACATATCATCTGACTCCGAATGAAAAAATAGAGTATCACCTGTAAGATCTAATACAGACGTTTTAGTTCCTTTTTCTCTAGTTATAGCATACGACCCATCATCATCATAACTAATACCATCTATTTCCGGTGTATAGGCCCAACCCATATTCTCCATCAGCATAATGATGTCGGGCTCTGTTCCCTCCTTATGAGGAATATGCTGAGCATAATAAACAGAGTTAAATTTTAAATTAATAAAGGTAAATAGGCTCATTCCCATGACTGTAACCAGCCCTAAAAATAGTCCTACAAAAATCCCTAAAATATTGCTTATTTTCATTGTCATCTTCTCCTTCCTCTTCTACGACCAAACAATTTCTTGACTGGATTAACAACAAACCATTGTACACTATTTTTAACAAGTCTCATAATTTAAGGATTGGTGGCTTTGTAACTGATCTAACATTTTTATAAACAAGAAAAAATCAAGTCTTAACAAATTCCTCCAATACTTCTCCTCAGTACAAAAATGTTGTTGTTGATCAAAAAGCTAAATTCATGAGTGAACAACTGGATATTGAAATTAATTTAGACAGGAAGAAGCATGCAAAAAAGTTCTTAAAGCCCGCCAAAAAAGGCGAGGCTAAATCTAAGAAACAATCAACGACTGATCCAGATAGTGGTTGGTTTCACAAGGGAGAACACAAGGAAGTCTTCGCTTACAATGCTCAGGTAGCTTGTGATAAACATGGTTGGGCCTTGGCTTATACAGTTGAAGCAGGTAACATCCATGATAGTCAGGCCTTTCCTGCTCTTTTCGCCAAGTTAGAACCCTTCTCCCCTGAATTCATTATTGCGGATTCAGGCTACAAAACACCTAGTATTGCCAAGTTTCTTTTAGAAAAAGAGATTACGCCAGTATTTCCTTACACTAGGCCAAGAGGTAAGAGAGGCTTTCTACGTCCTAAAGACTTTGTCTATGACGAGCATTTTGACTGCTATCTTTGTCCAGAGAACCAGGTATTAACTTACCGTACAACAACACGTGAAGGTTATAGAGAATATAAAAGCAATCCCGAAATTTGTAAGACCTTTCCCTTGTTAGCGATTTGTACTGAAAGTCGCCAGCACCAAAAAGTTGTTGTGCGTCATATTTGGAAAGATGCCTTAGACATCTGTGAAGATATCCGTCATCAAAGTGGGATGAAGGAACGGTACCAACATCGGAAAGAAACGATAGAACGTTTATTCGGAACAGCTAAAGAATATCATAACTTGCGTTATACCAGAGAAAAAGGAAAGTCCAAAATGGAAGATAAGGTTGGGCTTACTTTGGCATGTCTAAATATCAAAAAATTGGTAAAAATGATGGTAGGAAAGACCTGTTATTTTATCCAAATACCTCAATATTATTGGATTATGAGAGAATTAAGTGTGAATATAAAAAAAGACAAGCATCAAAAACGATGTTTGTCTTCATTCTGAATCAGAATTTTAATAGGAATTCTGATTTTTTTATGCAAATCCATTTAAAAGCCAAAGGGTGTTTAACTATTATTTATTAAAATATAGATAAATATCATTTGATTAGTATTTGTTAAGTAGGAGTGTTTAATTCAAACGACTTCATTATAATGGTTGTCACATACATTAAAATAATAAAAAATTGAAAAAGGTTGAAAAATAAAAATAACATGTTATAATTATGGCGTCTATATGAATAGGGAATATTGGTAGTAGTAACTTGAAGCCAACTTGATTGTAATCTTTCAACTCTTTCGGGGAGAGTTTTATACGATTACGTGTTGGTGCTTGGTACTATATGATATGGTATTGGGATAGGGTTATCATACCGATATTTTGATTTGTAAGATGGGGATAGAGCGTAAGTAAAGGGGACGCTCTTTAAAATGGGGAGAAGTTTTTATGAAATATATGTAAATTAGCAATACTGCTGGATTCAAAAACACTTTTATTAGCAAAGCGTTTTTTCTCCTGCAGTTTTTTTATTTATTAAATAGTGTATTTTTAAATTCGGGGGAGAAGACTAGAAAATCTCAAAACAATTGATATCCTTGGATGATATGACTTAGTTTTCTTGTCTTACTTCTTGAATTTTATACGTAATGATAGTCTTTTTATTGAGACCTTTTTCTTTATCTACTTTACATCATTTGCAAAACAAGACCAATAGCGAGGGCATTCCCTTTAATGCTTTTGGAGAAAGGATAACTCATTTTCCTTTTTATTGGTGCTAATGGAGTTGATGCCAATTATTTCACAACGCCAGGGTCATTAAACGAACAGTGATAGCTAATGCGCAAAAAGCCTATGTTCTAGCTGATGCCTCTAAACTTGGTCAGGTTACCTATGCTAAGGTAGCCGAGGTTGAGAAAGTAACCATAATCACAAATACTTCGGAAGAAGGGCTCCTTAAATAATTAAAAGAGAAAACGAGGGTTATTGAAGTATGATTTATACTGTGACGCTAAACCCATCAATCGACTTCATTGTTCGTATCGACAAGGTAGAGATTGGTGAAGTTAACCGTATAGAGAGTGATGATAAATTCGCTGGCGGTAAGGGTATTAATGTCAGCCGTATTCTACAACGTTTAGGAATTGACAATACTGCTACGGGCTTCATCGGTGGTTTTACAGGACGTTTTGTTACAGACAGTTTGGATGCTGAAGGTATTAAAACTACTTAGAATGGTGAGGCTGTAATGGTATTAGGAAAAGTAAGTGATTTTTTAATCAAGCATCAAAGATTGTTAACGTACTTAAGTATTTTTGCTACGTTAATGTTATTAATGCGCTTAGTGTATGATGATGTTTTGATTGACCATGATAATCCCATCGTTTTAGCAATCTTTATAGGAATACTAGTTCTTTGGACCCTAGCATCTTACCTTAATCGAAGACAGCATATGCTATCCCACTTTATCTTACAGAGTTCGAAACTTATTAACGTCTATGCTGTAGACTTAGATTATCGTTTTATTGCGGTTAATAAGAATGATATTCGGCTCATGGAAGAAATCTTTTATTTCACTCCCAAAATTGGTGACTTTCCAATGAATTATCTTAATAGTGAAGATGCTGCGCGTTTAAAAGCAAATGTTGATCGTGCGAAAAAGGGTGAAACATTTATATTTATGGATACTATTAAGACAGGCGACAAAACGCTTTACTGGCAAAATATGTATTCTCCCATTTATAACAATCGCCAAAAAGTGATTGGTGTTTGTTGTTTTGTTCTTGATGTTACAGAGCAGAGACTTCATGAACTTGAAATACAGAGGATGGCATACGAAGATGTTTTAACACGGGTTCATAATCGACGATATATTGAGCTTGCTTTTGAGGAATGTCTGACACGTAAAGAAGAACAAATTACGGTTATTATATCTGATTTGGATAAATTCAAGGAAGCAAATGATACCTTTGGACATGCTACGGGAGATAAGATTCTAATTGAATTTGGTGATATTTTAACGAAGATAATGCCTGAAAGTGCTGTCATAGCAAGGTTAGGTGGAGATGAATTTGCGGTTTTACTCCCTGGAGTTTCTGAAAATCAAGCTGAATTTTTAATAAAACTTGTTCAAGCAGAAATGACTCTCAAAGATATGGGGATTACAGCATCTTTAGGTGCTTATACGGACTCTTATCAATCACATAAAAACTTCGTTGATTTTTTTGCAATAGCTGATAAGAAAATGTACGAAAATAAAAGTCAAAAAGGAGAACGTCGATGATGTTTCAAGATGTTGTTATTGTCATTCCTGCCTATGAACCTGATGACCGTTTGTTGGAACTTTTGAAAAATATTCGGGATAAGGAAAATCAAATGTTTGACATTATTCTAGTCGATGACGGTAGTGGAGCTGATTTTGCACCGTTATTTGCAATAGCGCAGAGTAACTATGCTTGTCATTTGCAAAGACATGCTGATAATAAAGGAAAAGGTCGTGCTTTAAAAACGGCTATTTCATATATTTTGGACAATTTTCCTAATGCCAAAGGAATTGTGACGATTGATTCTGATGGTCAACACACCTACGAAGACATGATGAAATGTTTGGCTGAATTTTTGCAACATCCTGATAGTTTGGTGCTGGGTGTTAGAACATTTGAAAAATCTGTTCCTTTACGTAGTAAATTTGGAAATTTATTGACAAGAGACGTCTTGGGGGCTATGACAGGTGTGAACGTTTCTGATACGCAAACGGGACTTCGTGTGATTCCTATGTCATGGTTGCCAAAACTCTTAACCGTGGAGGGTGAACGGTATGAGTTTGAGATGAATATGTTACTTGAGGCAAAAGAGGACAATATTCTGATTTGTGAAGTTGGCATTGCAACGATTTATTTGGATGAAAATCAGTCGTCGCATTTTGATGTGATTCGTGACTCGATTAGAATTTACAAGGTTTTCTTCAAGTACATTTTTTCATCATTGTTTTCCTTCTTGGTTGATATTGTTGCTTTTACGATTTTAATTTCTTTGTTTAATGGATTGAGTTTTAGTGCGGTGACGTTAGCTTCGATTTTAGCGCGTGTGATATCATCTGTTGTTAATTTCACCTTGAATCGTAAGGTGGTCTTTAAACGAGGTCAATCAAATAGTGCGATAAAATACTTCACTTTAGTGGTAGTACAGATTGTTTTGTCAAGTTTATTGGTAACAGTTCTAGGAAATGCCTTGATGACGCTGCCAATTTCATTGGTGAAGATTTTAGTTGACGGTACACTTTTCATTGTCAGTTATTTTGTGCAAAAACATTTGATTTTTAGTGGAGGTGAGAATGAAGACTAGTAAGAGGATACTCTATTTCGTTGCATTTGTAACGACTGCCTTTTATTTAACTTGGCGTTTGGTGGCGACTATTCCGTGGCATGATTCATGGTTTGCGCTGATCTTTGGGATTTTATTGTGGGGAAGTGAGGTAGTTTCAGCCATTACAGGCTACATTCTCATTTGGAATAAGCAAAAGGACTTTGAGCTTGAAAAGCCTGAGATTGCTAAGGAGCGTTACCCAGATGTGGATGTTTTGATTGCAACGCATAATGAGGATCCAGAGTTGCTTTATAAGACGATTAATGCCTGCACTTTTATGGAATATCCTGATAAGTCTAAGGTGCATATCTACGTCTGTGATGATACCAATCGTCTAGAAGTTGCCAAATTGGCTGATGAGCTTGGTGTTGGTTATTTTGGTTTGGCGGATAATAAAGATGCCAAATCAGGAAACTACAATAATGCTTTACGTCAGACGTCATCACCTTTGGTGGCGACATTTGATGCGGATATGATTCCTTATCGTGAATTCCTGTTGGAAACTGTGCCTTATTTTGTTGAACAAGTTGAGGCTTATGAAAATGGTGACGATTATGATAAGTCAAAAATTGGTTTGATTCAAACGCCACAAAGTTTTTACAATGCTGATATTTTCCAATTTAACTTGTTTTCAGAATCAACCTTACCAAACGAACAAGATTTCTTTTCCAAAGAAATTAATGTTTTCAATAATTCGCACGGTGCAGCGCTTTATACGGGGTCTAATACGCTTATTTTCCGCAAGGCGATTGAAGATGTTGGTGGTTTTCCGACAGATACCATTACGGAGGATTTCGAGCTAGGTGTTCGGATAAATGCGGCTGGTTATGTAAATTATTCGACGAAAAGTCCAATGGCTAGCGGGTTAACGCCAACAGATTTGAAGAGTGTCATCAAACAGCGCTTGCGCTGGGGACGTGGCGTTATTCGCAGTAGCTACAATATGAATATCTTCTTTAATCCCAAATTGACAAAGGGGCAAAGAATTGTTTATATTAATGGCTATCTTTATTGGTGGTCTTTCTTTAGACGGTTATTGTATATCTTGGCACCGATTTTATATACGGTTTTCCATGTGCGTGTGGTGGTGTCAAATATCTGGCTACTGTTCCTATTCTGGTTGCCAAGTTTCGCCTTGACACGCTTGTCAATGCGAGAAGTCTCAAAACGATACCAAACACAGGTTTGGGGAGAAATTGTGGAAACGATTTTTGCTCCGTATTTGTTTATTCCCATGATGTTGGAGTCCTTTGGCATTAGCAATAAAAAATTTAAGGTGACACGTAAGGGAAATTATACGTCGTGGACGTTGTACCTTTATGCGCTTCCTTATCTTGTTTTATGGGGATTAGCCGTTTATGGTTTGGTGACTTTTAACTATGGAAAATTTGGTTCAGAGCTTTTTTATGGAAGTATTATCAGTTTTTGGTTGATTTATCATATCATCAATTTGACCTTTGCGATTTTCTGTGCGCTTGGTCGTCCGATTTATCGCTCAAGTGAGCGTTTTACTGTTGATGAAGCTATGGTTATTGAGGTTGATGATGATTCTTACCAAGTGAGAGTCTGTGATATTTCAGAAACGGGGATTTCATTCTATACGGATTTACCATTGTATTTGCCGAAAGAAAAAGAACTGACGCTTAATTTGCAATCACGTGATTACCATGCGAGGGTAAAAGGTCATGTTGTTCGTGTTTTTGCGATTGATAATGGTTGGCGCTACGGCGTTCAATTTTCAGAAGTTCCTGAAGCTGATAAGCGCGAATTTTATCAGTACATTTATGACCGCATTAATCACAATCTTCCGAAGGAAAAAGACCCTTGGATGACAACATGGGATGATTTACTTGAGAACTTTAGTCAACGTTTCCAAAATAATGAACGTCCTGTTTCAGCCTATGACCAAGTAGCTTTTCCGAAAGTTCGTGTCAATGAAGAGGTTCATGTTGCTGGAAAAAAATGCCAGCTTAGAAAGACAGATTATTATTACATGACATTTTCTGGAAAATTGACAAATCCTAAAAAAGAACCGAATGTCGCATTTACCTACAAAGATTTGCCAATTCAGTTGACTTTTGTGTCCTATGATACTGATAGAGACGAGTCGCTTTATCGAGTTACCAATTTAGCGGATTTGGATAGCTTACCTGCTTTTAAAGCCTTAGCAAATGAATGGAGAGGGAGAGTATGATTAGTATTGCTAGATTACTGTTGTTCTTTGTGATTACCATGGGGTACAATGCCTTTTTCCGTAATACTGTGAAGATGAATCGCAGTCTGACATGGGTGTTTACATTTTCAGTCATTACATTGGTATTGTACCTTGGTAGTTTGTTAGGCTTTATGTTGCAGACCGTGTATGCCATTTCTGTTTTGGGCTGTCTTTTGAGTCTTTATTATCTTTGGGCGGTATGGAAAAAGAAATATCGCTTTAGGAGACTTGATTATATTGCGCTTGGAATGATGGCTTATTTGCTTTTGTTTGGAATAACGCTCTGGCATTCACCGCTTTTACATTATGATAATTTTACGCATTGGGCAACGATTGTAAAATTTTTCCATATCAATAATGCTTTGCCAACACAGCAGGATACGATTATTAGTTATTATACCTATCCTGTTGGAAGTTCACTTTTCATTTATTTTTTCACGACTATCGTAGGCTTTTCAGAAGGTAGTATGTTGGTCGGGCAATTCTTCTTGATTGCTTCCAGTCTTTATGCCATGTTTGCGGCACTTCGTGATGATCGACGTGTCTTAATGGTTAGCATGATTTTTGCTTCGTTTGCTGTTTTTAATACGTTCAACGTTGCTATTCGATTAAATAATTTGCTGGTTGATTTTCTGCTTCCGGCCTTGGCCTTGGCAGCCATAGCAGGTTGTTTTGTCTATCGTAATCGTTTCTGGTTTTTGTCGCTAAATACGGCGGTAATTCTTGGATTATTAAGTATCGTCAAAGTAAGTGGACTTTTCTTTGTCGCTCTCGTTTTAGTAGTTTATGTGGTTTGTATTGTGCGTTTACTTGTTCGTAAAAGAGCACGTTTAAAAGCACTAGTGCTGCTCATAATGACCTTGCTAGTCAGCTGTCTTCCTTTTGTTATTTGGCAAAAGCATGTGACGGATAATTTCCCAAATGCCTCAAGTGCCAAGCATGCGGTGTCCATGTCAGAACTTGGTCAGGTATTGACTGGAAATCTGTCAGGCGTCCCACAAAAAATTATCACTCTTTTTGTCAAATCGGTGTTTACTTTTGACAGTTTGGCAAGCAATGGAATTTTGATAATCAATCTGATTATGCTGATTGCCTTTATTGTGATTGGCATTCGTTTGAAATATAAGAAATTTGTCTTGTTGACTTGGGGATTTGTTGATATTTCGATTGTGACTTACTATATTGGCATTTTACTCATGTATCTGACAGCAATGCCGACTGATGAAGCGTTAGAATTAGCAGGATTTGAGCGCTATGCTTCGAGCATCGTTATCTTTGCTTTTGGTTGTTTGACCATGGCTTTAGCATGGGTAATGGACAAGTGTCTGTATGAAAAAATCATTAGTAAACGTAATGCTAGGTCTTACAAGAGCTTATTTAATAAACACTTGTACCAATACGCGAGCCTTGTTTTGACAGTTTATGCCATTGGAATGTTCTTGTCAGAAAATAATAGCATTGTTTACAATAACAATCAGGAAACAAACGAGGTCGCAAAAGAAATTCGTCAGTTTACTGGGAGTCAGAGTAATTCGTCAACGGATAGAATTTTGGTTGTAACAGCAGATAAGGAGAATGTAGATAATTATTTTGCCCAATATGCTAGTCGTTATTATCTGTGGGATGTCAATGTTGATGCCAGAGAAAATTTTGTGTCGGTTGACCAAAAATTTTTAGATTTAATGGCATCATACAGCGACAGCGCAACAAGTTATTACCTCAGCAATAAAAATATCGATACTAGAGATGATTCCAATTTAACAGACGATGACTTTATTGCACTCTTAAAAACGTATGACGAAGTCTTGATTTTAGATGACCATTATACGTTTAATGCCTTGACGAAAAAACTATTTGGTCGGACATATTCCCCAGGATTGTATAAAGTATCAGATATTCTTGCTGGAAAAGGGTAAGTTTTCTAGCTTTATCAAGCATAAGTCTTGATATTTCAAATAAAATATTCTATTACAACAAAAAATATGTAGAAGGAGGCGGAGTCTGTGACTTCGCCTCTTGTGGTGCTCAAAAGACTTTCTTGAACATTGGAGAGGAAGCTAAGATAAGTCCGTTTAAATTATCTGCTCTACTCATCACACAAAGCGAGGTCCTCATAGGATGCAATCCACGTTCCACACACTCGACACTAACATAGATAAATTTCATATCCACAAAAGCAATATCAGATTTTGGTTCTCGTAAATAATCAAAATAGCCCATTATCTATCTCTTTTATAGTTGTTTTCCCAATATTCCCTTTCTCCTTCTCCTATGCCTTCTGGTAGTTGCTTCAAACATTGTCCCATGCTTTGATATTTAACAATTTCAGTTATTTCTGCCAAAGAAAGTCGATGGGATGCTCTGCTAAAGTCCGTATCGGAGTAATCAACCTCTTCTATTTCAACTAAAATCTCATAATTTTGACCAAGATAATATTTAATTTCAGACGGTACTAACTTCTCTGATTCTTTAAAAAACAAATGAATATGGCCGTTTGAAGACAACAATCGTTCACTGATATTAGTTGATTTTCCTATATAAAAACAGATTTTTTCATCTTCTAAAATGGCAAAAAACTTATATACGCCCACAATATCTTTTTTCAAAATTTCTGAGGGGATAGTGATATTCCTCATTTTAGCTTTTTCTAATTTTGCTTTATACGTCATTCCCATGGTATTCTCCTAACTTACACCTCTAATGGCATAAAGTCTCCTACAATTTTACCCACAATACGAGGGTTTTCATCATAAGGAATATAGATGTCCTTATAATCCTTGTTAATAGAAACTAGGCGTAGCCCCTCTTCCTCACGGTAGACTTTCTTGATAAAGGTCTGAAAGTTCCACACTACAGCATAGACTGCTCCATCATAATCAAATCCTGTCTCGCGAATAAGAGCAACCGACCCGTTTTGATATTTTGGTTCCATAGAATCACCAGATACCCACGAGGCAAAATCATGAGCTAGTTCTTCATTAAAATAAACAGTGTCATAGTTGCGATCATCATAAACAGAGGCACCGATACCAGCCGACATTTTTTCGTAAACACGATATTCATAAAGTTTTTCTGAAACTGATATCACTTGTTGGATTTTCTCTTTTTTAACCAAGTCACGAGCATATTCTACTACTTGATTTTTACCTTTATTCGACAATGTATTATACAGACGAACAATCTCAATTTCTGTAAAATAATCTTTGGGTACTTTGAGTAGCTGTTCTAGTCGGTTTATTTTCTCTTTAGATGGTTCTTTTACTCCACGTTCCCATGCTGAATAGGCTTGGTAACTAATTCCTAACTGATCCGCAATATCTTTTTGAGTTAATTTCAGCTCTTTTCTACGAGCTTTTAGTTTTTCTGGTTGATACATGGTTCACCTCACATCAATAATAATTGTAATTCTGCTTTCTTTCTTGCCTCTTTATCTGAGTATTTTTCTTTATCCCAAACATAAGCAATTGACTTCCCTTTATTATAAATAAGCCACGTTTTTAAATTAATACTTTCTTCTTTAATTGCTTTCCAGTTATCTTGATTTAATAAATTTGGGTATTCTTGGCTTGTTACAAAACCTACCTTTCTAACTCTCTGCTTAACCTGATTAATAAGGAAAGGTTGAAACTGATGGAACTCCTCGATAATTTGTTCTCTAATATCATGAAATAAACGAAAAATAGAGGCGTTCTTCCCTTCAATATAGGTCTCAACCGCTTGTTTGATTTCACTATCTTTATCAGGATAATATTCCCGTAGAAAGTCCAAAAGACGAAAAAATAAAGCCTGTTTTGAAACTTCAAGACTATTTTGCACTTGATTGAAAGTATCACGATTATAGTAGATTTTTGATAAAAGGACAATATCTGGCATCAAGACCACAGCAGAAAAGATATTCGCTTCTCGCTCTAGCAAGTTTTCTTGCTTATCAATTGATTCTGCAAAATAATTTCCATTATGTTTAAGAATAAAATGACCCAATTCGTGACAAAGTGTGAAATTTTGTTTTACTTTGGGATTATCTCTTTCATAAGAGAAGCTAGTTCCCAAGCCATCAACTACTGTTAACCCTTCTATCTTGCGATTAGAAAAGTGGTGACTAATCACTTGAATTTGGTACTTTTGGATACAATACTGAAAAAAATAATTGAAACTATAATTCAATAATGAGATATTATTATCCTTCATGTACTGGTATAATACATGTTTTGTAGACTTACTTATTCTTGCATATAACTTATCCAAAGAACAATACCTCCTTTAAATATGACTCACAGATAACTAAACCTTTTTGGTTGAGTTCATTTTATAAAAAAAGTGGACAATTGTCCACATGCAAAACTTGTTCCAAGAATTTTTTAGGCTTGTTATCATCATAAATACTGA
>OLOY01001121.1_pt1 | contig 11782 bp, 14 predicted proteins | sample 1672771 | NCBI WGS metagenome assembly OLOY01 (sample SAMEA3136722, study PRJEB25190) | human gut metagenome
GACGACGAAATCGAATTCTAACGAATTACCGATTTCTGTCCCACTCTCTTTTTTACTTCTCAAAAACTACCTCTTGATGGGGAAAACGTGCCACTTACTGAAAAGCCCTTGTTTTGTTTTCAACAGCTGTTATAATGGTACTATCAAAACGTTGGGAAAGGAGTTTTATGAAAGTTAGAATCGAATTGGATCCATCAATGGATGAGCCTGAGATCTTGATTCGAGCTCCGCGCTTGACCCCGGAGTTGACCCAGCTGCAAGAGAGAATCCTCGAACAAAAGGTCGCTCCTTTGGCCTTCTACAAGGATCGAAGTGAGTATTTTCTGGATGTGGCATCGATCCTCTTTTTTGAGACGGATGGGGAGAAGATTTTTGGACACACCAAGGACGAGGCCTATGAGGTCAAGCAGAAGCTCTATGAGTTGGAGGAGCTGCTTCCCATCGCCTTTTGTCGGATATCCAAATCCACCATTGTCAACGCAAAGCAGATCTATTCTCTAGAAAAGTCTTTTTCAGGGACCAGCACGGTCAATTTCTACCAGACCCATAAGCAGGTTCACGTATCTAGACGCTACTATCAACTCTTAAAAGAACGACTAAATGAAATGAGGTAATATCATGAGAAAAAAATTAATTGGGGTATTCTTAATCCTTTTAGCAGCCTTAATCCTTTTACAGGGCTATTTTGTAAAATGGGACATCAGCATCTGGACCTTGGCTTGGGTCACCTTGCTTGCTGTCCTGTCCCTCTCTAGTTTCTTAAAACGCCATTTTGGTTGGGGCTTCATCTATGGACTTTTAGCCCTCTTTTGTCTCAATGGGCAATACCATTTCCTCCCAGTTTCAAATTCAGTTGTCATCCTTTCCTCAATTCTCGCTGTGATTGGGCTCAACATTTTGTTTAAACCCTCTAAGAAAACAAAAGTCCGCCTAGCTTCCTATTCTGCTGGGTCCATGAGTAAGTCGGACGGCAATGACATCGATGTCACTTTTTCAACAGTGACAAAATATCTCAATGACCAACACTTTACCCACGGAAGTGCAGATGTGAGTATGGGAGAAGCTTCGGTTTATTTTGACAATTGCCGCATCGAGGGTCCATCTGCTCAGTTTGTTGTCGATGTTTCCCTTGGAAGTTTGAGTCTCTATGTACCAAGTGATTGGCGTGTCCATGTAAATGTGGATAATTCCCTCTCAGCGATCCAACATCAGGAAAATCCAAGTGCTCTGACAAGCAAGGATTTCTACATTACGGGTGATGTTTCCTTAGGAAATCTGGAAATTATCTATGTCGGAGCGAATTCGTTTTCTTAAGTCTGAAATGAAAAACTTTGGCCAAAAGCTTGCCAAGAGAGATTTTTTTTGGTAATATAGTACGGTATGTGGTGCTAGCACATCCGTTATATTAGATCTAATAGGAGGAAACACAGAAATGGCTAAAGTATGTTATTTCACAGGTCGTAAGACTGTATCAGGTAACAACCGTTCACACGCTATGAACCAAACAAAACGTGCCGTAAAACCAAACCTTCAAAAAGTAACTGTCCTTATCGATGGTAAACCTAAAAAAGTTTGGGCTTCAGCTCGTGCATTGAAATCTGGTAAAGTAGAACGCGTTTAATAAAGAATATAGAACCTCATAGAGGTTCTTTTCTTTTTCTCTAGAGACAGCTGTCACAGCGGGAGAAGAATAGTCCCTACCCTTTTACAGTTGACCTCTTTTATGGTAAAATAGAATATAAAATACTTTTGAGGTAGAAATTATGACAGTAAAAATCAATACAAAGGACGGTCAAATTGAATTGACTGATGAGGTTATCGCAACTGTTGTAGGCGGTGCCGCTACTGAGATCTTCGGTGTGGTTGGAATGGCCAGCAAAAATGCGATCAAAGATAATTTCCAAGCCCTCCTAGGGAAAGAAAACTTCTCTAAAGGTGTTGTTGTCAAAACAACGGAAGCAGGAACTATCGCAGTTGATGTTTACACTGTTTTGAGCTATGGAACAAAGATTAGCGAAGTCTCAAAAAATATTCAAGAACGTGTGAAATTTAGTTTGGAAAATCAACTTGGAATCACTACGGATACTGTGAATGTCTATATTCAAAATATCAAGATTGTGGGAGAATAATCGTGGCTAATATTACTACAAGTTTATTTCAAGAAATGGTTCAAGCGGGGGCTACGCGCTTAAATAAACAAGCGGAATATGTAAACTCTTTGAACGTCTTTCCTGTACCAGATGGAGATACAGGGACTAATATGGGAATGACCATCGAAAATGGGGCCAAAGAAGTATCTGACCGTTCTGCATCAACTGTTGGAGAAGCAGCAGGAATCTTTGCTAAAGGTCTCTTGATGGGTGCGCGTGGGAACTCAGGAGTTATCACTTCTCAATTGTTCCGCGGATTTTCTCAAAGTGTCAAAGACAAAGAAGAATTGGATGGAGCAGCGCTTGCAGCAGCCTTCCAATCTGGGGTAGAAGTTGCTTATAAAGCCGTTATGAAGCCAGTTGAAGGGACTATTTTGACGGTTTCTCGTGGAGCAGCCATTGGGGCCAAGAAAAAAGCAGAATCTACTAATGATGCAGTAGAAGTCATGCGTGCAGCTCTTGAAGGAGCTAAAACAGCTCTTGCGAAGACTCCAGATATGTTGCCAGTCTTGAAAGAAGTTGGCGTGGTAGACTCTGGTGGTCAAGGTTTGGTCTTCATCTATGAAGGATTCTTGTCAGCTTTGACAGGTGAATTCATCGCTTCTGAAGAGTTCCAAGCAACACCTGCAACCATGTCAGAAATGATCAATGCAGAACACCACAAGTCAGTCGCTGGCCATGTCGCAACTGAAGACATCAAGTTTGGTTACTGTACAGAAATCATGGTCGCTTTGAAACAAGGTCCAACCTATGTCAAAGACTTCGATTATGATGAATTCCGTAACTATTTGAACAACCTTGGGGATTCCCTATTGGTGGTGAATGACGATGAGATTGTCAAAGTTCACGTCCATACAGAAGATCCAGGTCTTGTCATGCAAGAAGGTCTTAAGTACGGAAGCTTGGTCAAGGTGAAAGTCGACAACATGCGTAACCAACACGAAGCGCAAGTTGAAAAAGAAGAACGTCAAGCCAAACCAGTTGAAGAAAAAGAATATGCCATCATCGCAGTAGTTGCTGGTGAGGGATTGGCTGATATCTTTAAAGCGCAAGGAGTGGATTACATCATCTCTGGTGGTCAAACCATGAACCCATCAACAGAAGACTTTGTCAAAGCGGTTGAAGAGTTGAATGCGCGCAACATCATTATCTTGCCAAACAACAAAAATATCTTGATGGCGGCTCAATCTGCAGCAGAAGTGATTGATCAACCTGCAGCAGTTGTTGAGACCAAGACCATCCCTCAAGGATTGACTAGTCTTCTTGCCTTTGATGAAAGCAAATCGATCGAAGAGAACTACGAACGCATGAGCGCTTCATTGGGCGATGTTGTGTCTGGTAGTGTGACAACAGCGGTTCGCGATACCACTATTGATGGGCTTGAAATCCATGAAAATGATAATCTTGGAATGGTCGATGGCAAAATCGTTGTTTCAAACCCAGATATGATGGAAACCTTGGAAGAAACATTCGCTCATATGTTGGATGAAGACAGTGAAATTGTGACCATCTATGTCGGTGAAGACGGCAGTGAGGAGTTGGCAAATGAATTGGCCCAAGCCCTTGCTGAGAAGTATGAGGATGTAGAAGTGGAAATCCACCAAGGTGGCCAACCCGTCTACCCATACTTGTTTAGTGTAGAATAATTGAACAGAAGGTTCCTTTCGGAACCTTTTTTGTATATAGAAAAACGAGGAGATTCCCTATGAAATCAGTGTGATTCAGAGGGATTGAGACTGAAGTGACCCTCCACGGAGGCTTTATTTGTGAGAAAAAGGAGTTTCTGCAAAAAGTCTCACATTCATCAGATTTTTATTCAAATGGAAGAGCTTGAAAAGAGGGGGAAATGCTTTGAACAGTGGAGTTTTTAGACAAGAAAGACGCGATATGTTATACTGGTATCAGTATGTGAAAGGAGAGTTATAAAAATGAAGAAATTTTTTGTAACCCTTGGGCTAGCCATTTTGGTATTGACTGGTTGTTCGCAATCCCAAACGAAGAAAACTACAACCGCTAGCTCATCTAGCAGTTCCACTGTTAAAAAAGAAGTAAAAAATGAAGAAAAAACCACAACCTTAGTTGGAGATATCAATGGAACAAAACACCGGGATATCATCAAGTCTAAGGGAGATAAGGTTGAAAACCTTCGCATCGAAGTGACGGCCGATCTGCCCCAACAACTTGGGACCATCGCAGCAGAGAAGTCACCTGAAGAGCTCACAGCAGCCATTCAAGCTTTGTTGGAGCAAAATGAAGACTACAAGAAGTTAAAAACCGTTCCTGGTTTTAGCTTGGAATACACAGTCACCCCAGAGAAAAAATTGCTCTCAACCAGTGTGATTGACCTCAACCAAATTGATGCCAAGTCTCTAGAAGAAATTTCTTACTTCAAAGATGCTGGTCTCAATGATTTGAAAAACATGAAGGCAGATGCCTTGGTCAAGGCCTTGAAATTGCATGGCATGAAAGAAGAAGGCCAGTAAGAAGAATAGAAAAAGTCGAGTGAAGTCACTTGGCTTTTTTTTAGTGACTTTTGTCATGTGAGCGAGTGACAAAATTATCTAGTGGCTGTTATTTTCTTTCGCTATAATATAGTCAGAAAGTAAGAGGTAAGGAAAAATGAAACAATGGTTCTATAAAGTGTTTACGTTAACAGTGGTGGGGATGGTCGTCTATTTGATCTTTTCAAAGGATGATAGTCTCTATTACCATTTCCCTTGGGAATTATTTGCTGGGATTGGCATCATGAGCTGGGCGGTTCAAGAAGGATTGAAAATGCTCAAGGCTGTTAAAAAGGAAATGGAGCAATGAAAAAAACGGGAGTGACCTTGGTTGTTTTTGTCATCATTCCAGCTAGCCAAGCCTGCTTGAAAGGAGAGTATCATGAGCGTCATTAGAGTAGAGAACTTGAAAAAAAGCATCAAAGGAAAAGTCATTTTAGAAGATCTTTCTTTTGCGGTTGAACGGGGGGATTGTCTGGCCTTAATCGGGCCAAACGGAGCTGGGAAAACAACCTTGATGAACTGTCTTCTGGGAGATATGAAAGTGACTTCTGGAATCATTGAAGTAGAAGGGAAGGCTCCTGGTCATCCTCGATTAAAGGCTAGTGTGTCCTATCTCCCTCAAGAGAATGCAATCGTTCAAAAGTTAACCGTGCAAGAACTGATCAACTTCTTTCGCTCTATTTATCCCAACCCCTTAACAGGGGAAGAAATTGATGATCTATTGCGTTTTACTCCAGAACAAAAGAAGCAATTAGCCAGTAAGCTGTCTGGTGGGCAAAAGCGTCTCTTATCCTTTGTGTTGACCTTGATTGGTTGTCCGAGTCTTTTGTTTTTGGATGAGCCAACGTCTGCCATGGATACGTCCACTCGCCAACGCTTTTGGGAGATCGTCGGGCATTTAAAGGAAGAGGGTGTGACCATTGTCTATTCTTCGCATTACATCGAGGAAGTAGAGCACACGGCTGATCGAATTTTGGTCTTGCACCAGGGCCATTTGCTTCGGGATACGACACCTCTCGCTATGAGAAGCGAAGAGGTAGAAAAACATTTCACCTTGCCTTTGCGCTACCAAGCTCTAGTAGCAGAGATGGAAGGTATTGGTGAAGTAATCATTAAACCCGATGCCCTTCAGGTTGTGACAGGCGATGCCAATCGTTTGTGGAGGCGATTGCAGGAAGAAGGATGTTCGATCCAAGAGATCGAGGTAACCAATAGAAGTTTATTGGATTCTATTTTTGAAAATACAAAGGAAGTAGGTAGAGAAGATGAAACGCATGAAAGCTCTCGGCGTGGTTGAGTGGCATTTGACTAGACGCCAAGCCATTTATTACTTGTTATCAATTGGGATGCCCACTGCCTTTTATCTCTTCTTTTCAGGGATGTACCAGGACACACCAGGGGCACCCGCTCACTTTATGAGGGATTATCTCCTTTCTATGACGGCATTTTCTATGATGTCTACGGCTATCTTTTCTTTTCCAACCGTTCTTGAAACCGATCGACTCAATAATTGGCAAAAAGTCTTGCGCCATACCCCCGTATCTATGGTAGAATATTATCTAATAAAGGTTGTGGGTCTCTTTGTCGATTTTCTCCTATCGATTGGAGTTGTCTTTACCGTGGGTCATGTGGTGCGCCATGTGAATATGTCCCTACAAGATTGGATTTTGTCGGCCTTTATTCTCATCCTAGGAAGCCTAGCGTTTGTGGCTCTCGGTCTGGTTTTGACCTTGCTTCCTTCTAGTCAATTGATGTCTGTTGTGGGTAATCTCCTTTACATGGGACTGGCTGTCATGGGTGGACTATGGATGCCGATTAGTCTCTTTCCAGAATGGATGCAAGCCATCGGCAAATGCCTACCAACCTATCAATTGATGGAGCTGATCAAGACCTTTTTAAACAAGGGGCAGATCAATGTTCTCGCTAGTGTCTATTTAACCTTGTTTACCCTGGTCTTGTTTACCCTTGTCATTGTTTATCGTCGTCATTCTGAGGTTCGTTCATGATTGAAAAACTCAAGCGTATCCATTATATGTTTTACGCTAGCCTAGTCTTTATGGGCTTTCCCTTTATCTCTATTTTATTAGGGGAGGTCCCCTACTGGCACTTCTTTTTAGCCCTCTTGTTTATTGCTTCCTATCTAGGAGTCTTGATTACTGAAAACAAAAAGCTGACCTGGATTTGTTGGCTATACCTCCTAGCCTATGTAGCAGGAAATACTCTTTTTATTAACGCCAACTATTTTTGGTTTTATTTCTTCATCAGCAACCTATTGGTCTATCACTTTGAGATTCGCAATTTTCGCTCTCCCTATCTTTGGACAGTTTTTCTATCGCAATTCCTGCTTTTTGGGGCCATCTTTTTCAAACAGAGTGCGATGGAGTATGAATGGGTATTTTTAATCATTATTTTCTTTTTTACCCATGCCATGACCTACGGCATGATTCGGATTCGGATGGTGGAAGAGTTGAAAGCTGACCATGCCAAGCAAAATGCCCAGATCAATCTCTTGTTGGCAGAAAACGAGCGCCATCGGATTGGCCGCGATCTGCATGACAGTCTAGGACACACCTTTGCCATGCTCAGTGTCAAGGCGGACCTAGCTGATCAATTCTTAGCATTGGGTCAGGTTGAGAAGGCGCAGGAGCAGGTGCAAGAGATTCAAGCTATCAGTCAAGAGTCCATGCACCAAGTCCGAGAGATTGTGGAGAACTTGAAGCAGCGAACCCTGACAAGAGAGCTAGAAACTGTCCAGCAAATGCTAGAAGTGGCGCAAGTCAAAGTGGAGATTCAGAATGAGCTCGATACAGCTAGCATCTCGCCGATCCTAGAGTCTGCTCTGGCCATGGTGTCTCTGGAATTAGCCACTAATATGATCAAACATGCCAAAGCGACGCAGGCCTTTCTCTCTTATTGCTCCACCGAGACAGGTGTAGAAATGGTTGCAGAAGACAATGGCATCGGCTTTAGTAAAGTTTCCGATAAGGATCTGCACTCGATCCGCGAACGGATTGCCTTATTGGGAGGAGAGTTAGAGATCAGTCGTCGTCACAAGCCAACCCGCATAGAAATACGGATCCCCTATCAAGAAAGGAAATAAGATGCGCTTATTAGTTGCTGAAGACCAAAGTATGTTGCGCGATGCTCTCTGTCAGCTCTTGCTTTTGCAAGAGGATGTAGAAGAAGTCTTGCAGGCTGGAGACGGGCAAGAAGCTATTCGCTTACTCGAAACCCATCCAGTCGATATTGCGATTTTAGATATCGAAATGCCCATCAAAACAGGGTTAGAAGTGTTGGAGTGGGCTAAAAGTCAACAACCCCAGCTCAAGGTCGTCATCGTTACCACCTTTAAGCGACCGGGCTATTTCGAGCGGGCTCTCAAGGCTGGAGTCGATGCCTATGTCTTAAAAGAACGCCGCATTACGGATTTGATGGCGACTCTTCATGCAGTTTTAGCAGGGCAAAAAGAATATTCGCCTGAATTAATGGAAGGGATTTTGACCCATCCCAATCCTCTAAGCCCTCAAGAAAAGGCAGTTTTAAAAGAAGTCGCAAAAGGGGCTTCTAACCAAGAAATTGCTGATCGCTTATTCCTCTCAAACGGGACCATCCGCAATTATATGTCAACCATTCTGACCAAGTTGAATGCGGAAAACCGGACTGAGGCAGCAAAAATTGCCCAAGAAAAGGGTTGGTTATAAGGAAGAAAAGTTTCTAGGAGTTCCTAGGGACTTTTTTTCTGATAGACCTAGCATTTTTAGAAAAACTCTCATTATTCGGATTTGGATAGAAAATTCAGAAAATTTACTATTTTTCCTTGAAATATTTTCTAAAAATGGTATGATAGTAGCATGCTAATTTGATATACAAAGTACTGGAAAGGAGAGACATGGAGAAAATTACCTTAGAAACTGCAAAAACCGGTTCAGAGCTCGTTCTTGAAACCCTGCGTGATTTGGGCATTGACACGATTTTTGGTTATCCTGGTGGAGCGGTTTTGCCTTTATACGATGCCATCTATAGCTTTGAGGGTATCCAGCATATCTTGGGTCGTCATGAACAAGGATGCTTGCATGAGGCTGAAGGCTACGCTAAATCAACTGGAAAGCTGGGTGTCGCAGTCGTCACTAGTGGACCGGGGGCTACCAATGCCATTACAGGGATTGCAGATGCCATGAGCGATAGCGTTCCCCTATTAGTCTTCACTGGTCAAGTCAATCGTGCTGGGATCGGGAAAGACGCCTTTCAAGAAGCGGATATCGTGGGAATTACCATGCCCATTACCAAGTACAACTATCAAGTACGTGAGACGGCAGATATTCCGCGAATTATCACAGAAGCTGTCCATATTGCGACGACTGGACGCCCTGGTCCGGTGGTAATTGACCTTCCAAAGGATGTGTCTGCTTTAGAGACAGATTTTATCTATGAACCAAGTGTGAAGCTTCCAAGCTACCAGCCTACCATTGAACCCAATGAATTGCAGATCAAAAAGATTTTGAAGCAATTGAGTAAGGCTAAAAAACCAGTTCTTCTTGCTGGTGGTGGGGTGAGTTACGCTGGAGCTGCAAAAGAGTTGATTGCTCTAGCAGAGCGCTATCAGATTCCAGTAGTGACCAGTCTGTTAGGTCAAGGAACGATTGCGACCAGTCATCCTCTTTTCCTAGGGATGGGAGGAATGCACGGATCCTTCGCGGCCAATATCGCTATGACAGAGACAGATTTCATGATCAGTGTTGGTTGTCGATTTGATGACCGTTTGACAGGGAATCCAAAGACTTTCGCTAAAAATGCTAAGGTTGCCCATATTGACATTGATCCTGCAGAGATTGGGAAGATCATTGCTGTCGACATTCCTGTTGTTGGCGATGCAAAGAAAGCCTTGCAACAGTTGCTAGCAGAGCCAACGGTTCATAACAACACAGAAAAATGGATTGAAAAGGTGACCCAAGATAAGAACCGGGTTCGTTCATACGACAAGAAAGAACGGGTTGTGCAACCACAAGCTGTGATCGAACGCATCGGAGAGTTGACCAAGGGGGACGCTATTGTCGTCACAGACGTTGGACAACACCAAATGTGGGCAGCTCAATACTATCCTTACCAAAATGAGCGCCAATTGGTAACATCTGGTGGTCTAGGAACGATGGGATTCGGTGTTCCTGCAGCTATCGGAGCGAAAATTGCCAATCCAGATAAAGAAGTTGTTCTCTTTGTCGGAGATGGTGGTTTCCAAATGACCAACCAAGAATTGGCGATCTTAAATATTTATAAGGTTCCGATCAAGGTCGTTATGCTCAACAACCACTCGCTTGGGATGGTCCGTCAATGGCAAGAAGCCTTCTATGATGGTCGGACGTCAGAGTCAGTCTTTGATAGCCTTCCGGATTTCCAATTGATGGCGCAAGCTTACGGGATCAAGAATTATAAATTTGATAATCCTGAAACCCTAGAGAAGGATTTGGAAGTCATCACAGAAGATGTACCAATGTTCATCGAAGTAGACATTTCTCGGAAAGAGCATGTTTTACCGATGGTACCAGCTGGTAAGAGTAATCATGAGATGTTGGGGGTGAAGTTTAATGCGTAGAATGTTAACAGCCAAACTTCAAAACCGATCAGGTGTTCTGAACCGCTTTACAGGAGTCTTGTCGAGACGTCAAGTCAATATCGAAAGCATCTCTGTTGGCGCAACAGAAAATCCTAATGTATCGCGGATTACCATTATCATTGATGTTGCTTCGCATGATGAAGTAGAGCAAATCATCAAACAGCTCAACCGCCAGATTGATGTGATTCGCATTCGTGATATCACAGATAAACCACACTTGGAGCGCGAAGTGATCCTGGTGAAAGTTTCTGCACCAGCTGAGAAGCGGGCAGAAATCTTGGCCATTATTCAACCTTTCCGTGCGACCGTGGTCGATGTAGCTCCAAGCTCTATCACCGTTCAAATGACGGGAAATGCAGAAAAGAGCGAAGCCCTCATTCGTGTTATTCGACCTTATGGGATTAAAAACATTGCCCGCACCGGTGCAACCGGATTTACTCGAGATTAATTCTCACCTTAACATTGTCAACTCCGCCTTAAAAAGGCAAATAATAAAATAGAAAAGAGATTTTACTTATGGCAGTTCAAATGGAATACGAAAAAGACGTTAAAGTTGCAGCATTAAACGGTAAGAAAATTGCTGTGATCGGTTATGGTTCACAAGGACATGCGCATGCACAAAACTTGCGTGACTCAGGTCATGATGTCATCATCGGTGTACGTCCAGGTAAATCATTCGATAAAGCAAAAGAAGATGGTTTTGATACCTATACAGTAGCAGAAGCGACTAAATTGGCAGACGTGATCATGATTTTGGCTCCGGATGAAATCCAACAAGAATTGTACGAAACAGAAATTGCGCCAAATCTTGAAGCGGGTAATGCTGTTGGTTTTGCACACGGATTCAATATCCACTTTGAATTCATCAAAGTTCCAGCGGATGTCGATGTCTTTATGTGTGCACCGAAAGGACCAGGTCACTTGGTTCGTCGTACTTATACTGAAGGATTTGGTGTACCAGCACTTTACGCAGTCTATCAAGATGCTACAGGTAATGCGAAAGATATCGCTATGGACTGGTGTAAAGGTGTTGGTGCGGCACGCGTTGGTCTTCTTGAAACAACCTACAAAGAAGAAACGGAAGAAGATTTGTTCGGAGAACAAGCTGTACTTTGTGGTGGTTTGACTGCCCTTATCGAAGCTGGTTTTGAAGTATTGACTGAAGCCGGTTATGCTCCAGAATTGGCATACTTTGAAGTTCTTCACGAAATGAAATTGATTGTGGACTTGATCTACGAAGGTGGCTTCAAGAAAATGCGTCAATCAATCTCTAACACTGCTGAATACGGTGACTATGTATCAGGCCCACGTGTAATCACTGAACAAGTGAAAGAAAATATGAAAGCTGTTCTTGCTGATATTCAAAATGGTAGCTTCGCTAACGACTTTGTTAACGACTACAAAGCTGGACGTCCAAAATTAACTGCTTACCGTGAACAAGCTGCTAACCTTGAAATTGAAAAAGTTGGTGCTGAATTGCGTAAAGCGATGCCGTTCGTTGGTCAAAACGACGATGA
>OLOY01001131.1_pt1 | contig 11618 bp, 7 predicted proteins | sample 1672771 | NCBI WGS metagenome assembly OLOY01 (sample SAMEA3136722, study PRJEB25190) | human gut metagenome
TCAAGCTCGTTTGAATACAAGCAATGTACATCAGTATGATTCCAATAAATTGGAAGCTTCAGATATTGTAGCAACTAGTCCTTGGGCAAATAATGAAACTGAGTACATTCAAGTTAAGGAAGGCGATAAATTTGTTGTTACTTATGACAACTTGAATCAGTCAAGCATGCGTGAAAATACGGATATGCATCCAATTAAGCGCGTGATTTACCGCTATGAGATTTTGAGTCTCCCATCAAATGACGGTAAAGGAATTGCAGCTGTTAGCTCGGATCCAACTGTAACACTAACAGTCGGTGCTTCAACAGACCAAAATAAACCCGTTAAAGTTGCTGTTGATATTGAATTCTATGATGGTAATGGCAATAAGTTTGATTTGACACAACACAATGCTATTGTAGCTTTGAACTCTCTCAACCACTGGACAGGTGCTTCTTATGTAGATAGTGGGGATAAACCTCGTGCTCTTACAGTAGAAGCCAAAGATAAAGATGGTAACACTGTTCGTGGAACTTGGGATCCGTATGCAGATGGTTCATCAATGAGCATTGAAAACAATGCGGTTCTTGTTAAAAATGGAACAGCTGACTTTGGTACTGCGGATGTCACTATCTCTGCTGAAAATCCGATCAAGATTGTGGCACAAAAAGCAACGTGGAATGGTAGTGAATTTACAGTCAGTGAAGATACTGTGATTGACGCAACTTCAGTCAATGTTTCAGGTGCTGGGAACGGTCACTCTATTGGAACAGATGAGTTCGCCCTAGATGGTAAAGATGATGTTATCGGTTCTTATACGATTGATCCAACTTCTGGACGTATCATCTTTACTCCTAAGAAAAAGTTCGAAAATGTGGAGCACCAAGAGTCTGCAAATGTTGGAAACAATAAATATATTCCAATTCCAAATTCAAGTGTTTCTTATGACTCTGCTACAAAAGAGGTAACATCATTTAAAGATAACCAATACATTGAACATGGATCAATCTTTAATGGTGAATCTTCAACGACTCTTGAAGGTTGGGACAATCCATCTTCTCCATACCTCTATTATGGTGGAGCAGGATTGAAGATGGCTGATGGTCACTTGGTATTTACGGCCAATGGAGCTAATGCTGCTGGTCAACCAACGGTTTACTGGTTTGCGATTAACTCAAATGTTGGTATTCCAAAAAATCCAGGTGAAGCGCCAAAAGAGCCAACGGCTCCTGAAGAACCAAAGGCTCCAACTCCACCAACGATTACATTGGAAGTTCTTCCAGCAGTACCAACAGAACCAACACCACCAACTGCCCCTACAGCACCAACAGAACCTAACTATACAGTAGTGACAGTTGATGCTGAGGAGCCAACAGCACCAACAGAGCCTAAGGCACCAACGCCACCAACTCCGACAGTAGTTGAAGTTCCTGCGGAACCAAGCAAACCAGAAGAGCCTAAAGCACCAACACCACCGACAGAACCTAACTACACAGTGGTTACAGTTGAGAGTGAGGAACCTAAGGCACCAACAGAGCCTAAGGCACCAACGCCACCAACTCCGACAGTAGTTGAAGTGCCAGCAGAGCCACGTAAGATTACGGCTCCAGTAGAACCTAAGGCACCAACACCACCTACACCAGTAGTTGTAGAGGTACCTGGTGAGCCAACGAAACCAACGCCACCAACAGAGCCTAAAGCTCCAACACCACCAACTATGGTTACAGTTAATGTTCCTAATAAACCTGTTTCACCTAAAGAACTTGTAGCTCCTAAGGTGAAATGGCATAAAAATTATCTTGTTGAGCGAGTAACTCGTCCAGTGCCAACGCCACCAACAACTCCTCAAAAACCAAAAACTCCTGGAACACCTACAGGACCAAGTGTTACACCAACTTCTTCTGTGATTGCTAAGCAAGAAACAGAAAGAACTAATAGTGGACAATTGCCAGAAACAGGTGATTCTAACCAAAAATTAGCATCTGTAACTGGTGTAGGCTTGCTTACAATGGCACTTACAGGTTTATGGTCAGCTCGCAAACGTAAACATTAATAAGATAAAATAAAAGATTAGGTTGTTTTGTTATGCAAGACTTCTAGTCTTTTTTAGTTACTTATTAATAGATGTTTGCCTTTTAAAATAAGTTTGAATGTTAAAACTAATATAGGAAGATAAAGGAGAGAATCTAGGAAGATAGCTATCCGAAAGCTAAATATCACAATGAAAATCAAAATGAAAGCTTATTATCGCTTGTTTTTCATGATTTTTTCAATAAAAAAACATTAAAGTGAATCATCATGGATATTATAAAATTAAACCTTCTATTTACAACGAAAACACTATTTATTATAGGGTTTTATCTATCAAATACTTTGATATTAAAAAGTATTTGAATTTAAGAATCTAATAGAATTTAAAGGAATGGATGTTTTTATGAGATATCTCAAATTGACAAGGTTCTTTCTTTTGTTAGAATATGAACATAACTAAATTTAGAAGGACGTAATTTAAATGGGGAAAAAGGATTTACAACGTTATTCACTCAGAAAGTCTAGCCTTGGTGCAGCTTCTGTTCTTTTGGGGACTGCAGTTCTTGCAGTAGGAGCTTCAAATGCAAGCGCTGATGAAGTGGCAACATCTACAGATTCAGTAACACCAGCAGTTGAAGCAACAGATGCTGTTGAAGAAAGCACTTCTGCCGTAGCAGATTCAACTGAGAAGAAGGTTGTTAACGTTACTGAAGAAGGCAACACAACTGTTACAACGAGTGAAGTAACAAATACAAGCTTAGAAGCTGCAAAAACAGCTGCAACTAACGAAGGGGTTGAGGTTAAGGAAGAACCTGCTCAAACCAAAGAAACTGTTGAAGCAGCTGCTGCAGATAATAAAGCACAAGCAGAGAAAATCAATACAGTCGTTTCAGATTATAAAGCGGCTAAAGAACAATACAAGTCAGATAAAGCTGACTATGATAAAGCAAAAGCAAACTACGATGCCAAATTAGCTGAGAAAGCACTTGCTGATAAAACAAACGCTGAAGCTCAGGCTAAATATGATACTGAAAAAACAGCTTATGATAAAGCTTCAGAGCAATACCAAATTGCTAAGCAAGCTTATGACTCAGCTCTTTCAGAGTACAAGACTAAGAAAGTTACTTATGATGCTAAGGTAGCAGAAAAAGAAGCAGCTGATAAAGAAAATGCCTTGTCTGCAGCTAAATACCAAGCAGAATTGGCAACTTATAACCAAGCAAAAGCTGATTATGAAGCAGCTCTTGCACAGTACAATAGCGATAAAGCCAAATACAATGCTGAAAAAGCTAATTATGATAATAAAGTAGCTGAAAAAGTTGTTACTGAAAAACGTAACGCTGAAGCTGAAGCTAAATATCAAACTGAGCTAGCAGCATATAATGAAGCAAAAGCTAAATATGATGTAGAAAAAGCAGCATATGACAAGAATCTTGAACTTTATAACGCTAAGAAAACAGCTTATGAAGCAGATCTTGAAACAAAACAAGCTATTGAAAAATACAATGCTGATGCTAAAGCTAAATACGAAGCAGCCTTGGTTGTCTACAATGAGCAAAAAGCTAAATATGACCAAGAATACCTTGAGTATCAAAACAAATTAGCTGTCTACCAAACAGCACTTAAACAATATCAAGAAGCTAAAACAGCTTACGATAAATACATGAATGATCCTGTATATCGTAACCTTAAAGATGCTGAAGTTGTTCAAGAATTGACCTTCCAACGTGAAAACGATGCAACACACAAAGTTGAAGGTGTAAGCAACTACTTGACAAAAGAAGCACAAGAGCGTCTTAACACAAGTAATGTTTTCCAATATGACTCTAACAAGTTACAAGCATCTGACATTGTTTCAAATAGCCCTTGGACAAATACTGAAGACGAGTGGGTTCAAGTTAAAGAAGGTGACAAATTTGTTGTTACTTATGATGGTTTGAACCAATCAAGCATGATTGTTGAGAATGAAGCATCAGCAATCAAACGTGTTGTTTACCGCTACGAAATTGTTAGCCTTCCATCAAATGACGGAAAAGGTATCGCGAAAATCAGTAAGGATCCAACAGTAACTATGACAGTTGGTGCATCAACTGATCAAGATAAACCAGTTAAAGTAGCAGTAGATGTAGAGTTTTACGATAAAGATGGTAAAATGTTCAACCTTAGTGAGCGTAATGCTATCGTAGCACTTAACTCACTAAACCACTGGAATGGTGCAGCTTATGTTGAAACATCTGAGCGCCCACGTCCACTTACAGTAGAAGCGAAAGACGTTAATGGTAATACTGTCCGCGGTACATATAATCCTTACGCAGATGGCTCTACTTTGGCAATCCAAAACGGTGAAGTTGTTACTAAATCTGGTTACGCAGATTTCGGTGGCGCTACTGTTAACGTTTCAAATGAGAACCCACTTAAGGTAGTTGTTCCTATCACTGACTGGAATGGTTCAGAATGGGTTGTCTCACGTGAAATTCCATCTGATGTAACAACTCTTAATGCTTCAGGTAGTGGTAATGGACACGCTCTTGGTAACCAAGATTATACATTTGGTGATAAAGATGATGTTATTGGTTCGTACAGCGTTTCTGCTGAAACTGGTTTGATTACATTCACACCTAAGAAAAAATACCAATCAACACGTCACCAAGAATATGTAAATATTGGTGATAACCAATTCATCGCTATTCCAAAATCATCAGTTACTTATGATGCTGCTACTAAAGAAGTAACATCAGTCAATGATAACCAATACATTGACCATGGTGCAGTCTTTAATGGTGAGACAACGTCTGAATTGACAGGTTGGGATAACGCTGATTCACCTTACCTCTATTATGGAGGTGCAGGTATCAAGATGACAAATGGTCACTTGGTATTTACTGCTGAAGGTGCAAATGCTGATGGTGCTCCAACAGTATATTGGTTCGCAATCAACTCTAATCTTGGTTTACCTAAGAATCCAGGTGAAAAACCTGAAGAGCCTAAGGCACCAACACCACCAACAGCACCGGTTAAACCAGTTATTAAAACAGTTGGTATCAATCCACAAGAACCAACACCACCAACACCACCAAAAGAGCCAGTGGCACCAACGCCACCAACTCCAGAGGTAGTTGAAGTACCTGGTAAACCACAAGAACCAACACCACCAACAGGTCCAACGGCACCAACGCCACCAACACCAAAAGTAGTTGAAGTTCCTGCTAAACCAGTAGAACCTAAAACTCCAGAAAAACCAAGTGTTGTATGGCACAAGAACTATGTCGTTGAGAGAGAGTCTCACGTGGTACCACCAACACCACCGACTCCACAAACACCACCAACACCTGTTACTCCTCCAACTCCAGTGACACCGCCAACTACACCAACTCCAGATACTGAAGTTCCTGTAGTGCCTCAAGCTGAGTTGCCACAAACTGGTGAGCACACTAGCAATGCTGGATTTATTGGACTTCTTTCAATGATTTTTGCAGCCTTTGTAGGATTCTTCAAACGTCGTAAAGAAGATTAAGTGGTGCTATTAAATTAGTTCCCCATCAAAACTAGATTCTATTTAGGATCTAGTTTTTATTTTTGCTAGGTTTTACTCCCTCGTATCATTTCTATTTACTCTTGAAACATGTTATAATTATTTTGAACAACTATTATAGAAAGATGCAAGGAGACGAGCATGGAAGAACTTAAGAAAATCGCTGGCGTAACCGCTGCCAAATACGTTGAAGATGGAATGGTTGTTGGACTCGGTACAGGGTCAACAGCTTATTTCTTCGTGGAGGAAATTGGCCGTCGTATTAAGGAAGAAGGCCTTAGTGTTGTTGGAGTAACGACATCAAGTCAAACCACTAAACAAGCTGAAGGCTTAGGTATTCCTTTGAAGGCAGTGGATGATATTGACAGCATTGATGTTACTGTTGATGGCGCCGACGAAGTAGACCCTCAACTCAATGGGATTAAAGGTGGCGGTGGTGCCCTTTTGATGGAAAAAATCGTCGCTACACCTACTAAAGAATATATCTGGGTAGTTGATGAGTCAAAAATGGTTAATCAATTAGGTGCTTTCAAATTACCAGTTGAAGTGGTTCAATATGGTGCTGATCGTCTCTATCGTGTCTTTGATTCGAAGGGCTATAAGCCATCATTCCGACTTACGGAGGAAGGTAATCGCTTTGTTACAGATATGAAGAACTATATCATCGATCTTGATTTAGGTAAGATTGAAAATCCAGTAGCTCTTGGTGAAGAACTAAAAGCTATGACAGGTGTTGTCGATCATGGATTGTTCAATGGTATGGTTAACAAAGTCATCGTTGCAGGAAAAGACGGTGTTAAGGTTGTTGAAGTCAAGGCCTAGTCCAATTTTGATTTCCCCTCACTTTTAATGAGGAAAACTAATTAATTTTTGTCAAACTATTAAATAATATAGAAAGGCAAGAGGTAATTTCGAAAAGATTTTATCTCTTTGTGGTGTTGTTATGTCCAAATTTAACCGAATGCATTTAGTCGTTCTTGATTCAGTAGGAATTGGTGCTGCTCCAGATGCCAATGACTTTGTCAATGCAGGTGTGCCAGATGGTGCTTCAGATACCCTTGGTCATATCTCTAAATCAGTAGGATTGAATGTGCCAAATATGGCTAAGCTTGGTCTAGGAAATATTCCTCGTGAAACACCTTTGAAAACAGTATCAGCAGAAAGTAACCCAACTGGTTATGCAACAAAATTGCAGGAAGTTTCTCTTGGTAAGGATACGATGACTGGTCACTGGGAAATCATGGGTCTCAATATTACTGAACCTTTTGATACCTTCTGGAACGGATTCCCAGAAGAAATTCTCACTAAAATTGAGGAATTCTCAGGTCGTAAAGTCATTCGTGAAGCTAATAAACCATACTCAGGTACAGCTGTTATTGAAGACTTTGGACCTCGTCAAATGGAAACTGGTGAATTGATTATTTATACTTCAGCTGACCCAGTTCTTCAAATTGCTGCACACGAAGATATTATTCCATTGGATGAGTTGTATCGTATTTGTGAATATGCGCGTTCAATTACCCTTGAGCGTCCAGCTCTTCTAGGGCGTATCATTGCTCGTCCTTACGTTGGTGAGCCTGGAAACTTCACTCGTACATCTAATCGTCGAGATTTGGCTGTTTCACCATTTGCACCCACTGTTTTGGATAAATTGAATGAAGCTGGTATTGATACTTATGCCGTTGGTAAAATCAATGATATTTTCAACGGAGCTGGTATTAACCACGATATGGGCCACAACAAATCAAATAGCCATGGTATTGATAATTTGATTAAAGCTATGACTTCTGAAGATTTCAAACATGGCTTCTCATTCACAAACTTGGTAGACTTCGATGCCCTTTATGGACACCGTCGTGATCCACATGGATATCGTGATTGTTTGCACGAATTTGACCAACGTTTGCCTGAAATCATTGCTGCCATGCGTGAAGATGATCTCTTGATGATTACAGCAGACCACGGAAATGATCCAACTTATGCAGGTACAGACCATACTCGTGAATATATTCCTTTCTTGGCTTATAGCCCATCATTCAAAGGAAATGGACTTATTCCAGTAGGTCATTTCTCTGACATCTCAGCAACTGTCGCTGAAAACTTTGGTGTAGATAAAGCCATGATTGGTGAAAGCTTCTTGGATAAACTTGTCTAAAATGAAGCGCTATGCATTTTTGGTTCGTGGGATAAACGTTGGTGGTCGTCACAAGGTAGTCATGGAAGAATTTTGTCATGAGTTAAAAGAACTTGGGATGTCAAATGTTTCTTCCTATATAAATAGTGGAAATTTTTTCTTCGATTCATCCTTGATGAAAGTGGAACTCCTCTTAGTTTTAGAGAGATTTCTTAATAAGACTTATCCATTTATTAAGGTGTTTTCTCTTTTTACTCTAGAAGATTACCAAAATGAAGTGGCATCTTTACCTAAGTGGTGGGAAGATGATTTCTATAGAAAAGATGTGCTCTTATATACTGAAAGACTTGATAAGAACGAAATGAGGAATGTTATTGAGTCTTTAGAGTTGGGAGATGAAATTATTCATCTTGGTCAACTTGGGATCTACTGGGGTAAATTTGATAAATCAAGCTATAACCAAACGGCTTATCATAAGAAGCTATTGAAAGCACCTTTTTATCCTTATATAACCATTCGAAATGCAAGAACATTTTCAAAAATTGGTCACTTTTTAAGAATGAAATAAAATTAAGGGAGAATTAACATGTCGCTACTTGAAAAAATTAGAGTTACTCAAGCATTTTTGGAAAGCAAAGGAATTGAAAAACCTGAGTTTGGTTTAATTTTGGGTTCTGGACTTGGCGGGTTGGCTGAAGAAGTTGAAGACGCAGTTGTCATTGACTATGCGGATATTCCAAACTGGGGACAGTCAACGGTTGTCGGTCATGCTGGAAAACTTGTTTATGGAACTTTGTCTGGACGTAAGGTTTTAGCTCTTCAAGGACGTTTCCATTTTTATGAAGGAAATTCGCTTGAAGTAGTTACTTTCCCTGTGCGTGTTATGAAAGCACTTGGATGCGAAGGAGTTGTTGTAACCAATGCAGCTGGTGGTATCGGCTTTGGTCCAGGTACTTTGATGGCCATCACTGACCACATCAACATGACTGGTCAAAACCCATTGATTGGTGAAAACTTGGATGATTTTGGTCCTCGTTTCCCAGATATGTCTAAAGCGTATACTCCAGAATACCGTGAGACTGCATATCGAGTTGCTGACAAATTGGGCATTAAATTAGATGATGGTGTCTATATCGGTGTAACTGGTCCAACTTACGAAACTCCAGCTGAAATTCGTGCTTATAAGACTCTTGGTGCAGATGCTGTTGGGATGTCAACTGTCCCTGAAGTCATTGTTGCAGCACATTCTGGTTTGAAAGTTCTTGGTATTTCATGTATTACCAACTTTGCGGCTGGTTTCCAAGAAGAACTCAATCACGAAGAAGTTGTGGAAGTGACAGAACGTGTTAAAGGGGATTTCAAAGGCTTGCTGAAAGCTATTTTGGCTGAACTCTAAAACATGATTTTTCGGGAAATAAAACGTTTAATCTCGTCAGCTAAGTTAATTAGGTTAAGTTTGGCTGTTTTGACAACCGGAATAGCTTCTGGTCTGATTGGTATTCTTTGCCACTATCTTTTAGATTTTATAAAGCTTCTTACTTTTGGCAATGATACGACAGATCTCTTGTTACAATTTAATTCTGTAAGTGCTTATCGACGTTTCGTAGTTATAGTGTTAGCTGGTGTCTTAGCTAGTATCTTTTGGTATTTCCTTCAGCGACGAGTGTCCCTTCTTTCCATTAGAATGGCTAAGCAACTCGTTGGAAAGAAGAGTCCAAATTTTCTTGGCCAAAGTCTACATGCTTTGGTGCAGGTAGCAATCGTTGGAGCAGGTGCTTCGGTAGGCAAGGAAGCAGCTCCACGAGAATTAGGTGCCTTATGTGCTGGCAGTTTATCAAAAAAACTGGGTTTAGAAATTCCTGAAAGACAACTCATGATTGCATGTGGTGCAGGAGCAGGTTTAGCTGCGGTTTACCAAGTTCCCTTTGCCAGTACACTGTTTGTTTTGGAAACTTTGGGAGTTGCTTGGAAACTGAAAAACATTGGTATCATTCTTGTGACAACCTATTTGTCAGCTTATTGTGCTCGTCCAATTGTGGGTGGGAAAGCTATATATTTAGTTGATAAAGTAAGCTTACATCCTACTAGTTTGATACAGATTCTTGTTTTGACGCTGTTTGTAACTCCGCTTGCTCTTATATTTAAAGTTTTAGCTAAAAAGGCGAGTAAAAGTCGTATAACAGATAAACATATTCTCTGGACCATGCCCGTCTCTTTTATAATATTAGGTGGTATTGTAGCTTTCTATCCTATAATCATGGGAAATGGTCAGGTTCTAGCACAATGGATGTTTTCTGGAGGAACTTCGGAGTACCTTCCGATTTTGCTAGTAATCAAAGGGCTTATTGTGTGCTTGTTGCTATGGTCAGGTACTTATGGAGGGACACTGACGCCTTCGTTTACTTTAGGTGTCGGATCGGGTTTCTTATTAACAAGGTGTCTTGAGACTTTTGGTTTGTCCCTAAATCCTAATCTAGGAATGTTACTTGGTGCAACCATATTTTTAGTAACAACTTTGGATGCTCCTCTGACGGGAATAGCCTTAGTTCTAGGTTTTACTGGTCAAGGAGGGCTGGTAGCAGTTCCTCTAATCTTAGCGAGTCTACTATCAAGGATAATTAATAATAAATGGAAGAAAAAACAATGAATATTCATTTTATCTTACACGAAACGTTTGAAGTTCCAGGAGCCTATTTAAAATGGGCTCAAGACCGTGGGCATAATATCACATCAACCAAGGTATATGAGGAAGAGGTCCTTCCTGAAACCGTTGAAGGTATTGATTTTCTAATTGTGATGGGTGGTCCTCAGTCACCTGATGAGGACCGTCAGACCTTTCCTTATTATGACCCAAACGCTGAGATTGCATTTATGCAAAAAGCAATTGCTGCTGATATCTATATTGTTGGTGTATGTTTGGGAGCTCAGCTTCTATCTGTAGCCTATGGTGGTAAGTATGAGCATAGTCCAGAACGCGAAATTGGTGTGTTTCCAATAACACTTACGGATGATGGATTAGCTGATGAGCATGTCAAAGGTTTTGGCACAACTCTCAATACTGGCCACTGGCATGGTGATATGCCTGGATTGACTGATAATGCAGTTGTTCTTGCTACTAGTCAAGGTTGTCCACGTCAAATTATTCGCTTTAGTCCTAAACACTATGCCTTCCAAGCACACCTAGAGTTTGATTCCCAAGCCATTGATTTGCTCATGGCTGCGGATGGCGAAGAACACTTGCGTAAGCAAAATAAGGAGTTACCTTTTGTTCAAACACCTGAACAATTGCGTACCAATGATTATTCAGAAATGAACAAGAAGTTATATGATTTTCTTGATTCATTGACTCAAGCTTAATCCACTTTAAAAAAAGTAATTATTTATCAACTATATAATAGTAGAAAAATTGTTTAAAAATAAAAATTAAGAATGGTAGATAGTGTGTTCAGGTTGCTCTTTTACCATCAAAAAATAGAAAGGACGGGTTAACTGTATTCACTAAATTGAATACGGGCGGAGAACGAAGTAAAAAGATAAACTGTCTAGCATTTATAATGCGTCGTCAGTTTCCTATTATTACTTTGTTCTCTGTCGCCTGTCCTGTATATAAAAAATGAAAGGAAGGGTAGTTCGGGTTTGAAACTGAACCCGGGCTAGAGGCTGTGTAAAAAAGATAAATCCTCCTAGATGCGAAGCATCTTTGTCGGATTTCCTATTTTTACTTTGCCTCTTTAACGCCCTTGGTATCTTATATTATGTCTATCCATATTGCTGCTAAGCAAGGTGAAATTGCTGATAAAATTCTCCTACCTGGAGATCCTTTACGTGCGAAATTCATTGCCGAGAATTTCCTCGAAGACGCTGTATGTTTTAATGAAGTTCGTAATATGTTTGGTTACACAGGAACATACAAAGGTGAACGTGTCTCAGTAATGGGAACTG
>OLOY01001132.1_pt1 | contig 11602 bp, 11 predicted proteins | sample 1672771 | NCBI WGS metagenome assembly OLOY01 (sample SAMEA3136722, study PRJEB25190) | human gut metagenome
TATTTGATGGGGCTTCCACCCACCGGACTATATACCCTTCGCTGGACGCACGGTCTGACCCGTGAATGTCGGAAGTTCACAGTAATCATCAATTATATACTATGATTATTTCTAATAAATGTGGTTAACTTCTTATACGCTTTCCAAAGCCATGAGTAGTTCAATCTAAGGTACAACTTATTTTCTGAAAAAAACTCTCTGTATCGATTCGGGTATGTTCCTTCAGGTATCCGCAACAATTCGCTTGTACTATTATTAATCAATTTACTTATAGATTGATAATATGCCTCGATTTCTACTTTTGCCCTTTTTTCCTGTTCAACTGTCATCCATGGTTGTGCAACAATTTCACACCATTTTTCATCATTTTCGTCTACAAACTTGATATATTCTACCAAATCATTCAAGTTTTTAAATTTGTTACAATTGATAAATGCTTTTTCATTAAATTCATTTTCTATATCTGGATTTCCCCAGTATATAGGAACTGTATGAGCCTGAAAACTTGATAAAAGCTTTTCAGATGTATATCCCTCATAACTTGCATTTTCTGAAGAAATCGCAAATTTATATTTAGATTTTAATTCTATACTTTGCTTTCTCCAGTCATTACTTGTTCGACTTTCCTTAACATCCACATTATGTAAATGCTTTCCAAGGGAATCAACTTTCCTATATTTTGAAATGCTATAAAACAACCGATCCCGCATAGGATGAGCATTTCCATTAGAATAGATAAAACAACAAAATTTATCTTTTCCTAACAGTTCTTTCTTGACAGAATCGCAGGTCATCGTATTGCGATTTTGATAAATACTATCTCTAAAAAAGAGTAATGTCGGAAATCTAATAATTCTGTCCTCGTCTTTAAGATATTTGTCAAAAACGAAGGCATAATCAAACAAGTTAAGATCTGGTGCAATGCACTCTCCAGCAACAAATATTTTAACTGTTTGTGACCTTTTTAAAAATTTTTTAAATTCATTGAAATACCGCATGTTGAGATAAATATGCTCTGATACAAATAACAAATCCGGTGTTGAAGAATCCCAAATAATCTTATCTTTGAGATTCATTTTTTCTAAGCAAAAATAATTAATAAACGATTCTATATTTTTGACCGCCGGATGAATAAAATAAACACGTTTCATGTTACAGCCACTCCTTCTTCTCAAATAGATAAATTAAAATTGAAATTCCTATAGCTATCTATCTTTTAAAGACCTTTCTCATTACAATCTGTATAAACCGATTGTTAAAAATACAATTAACAATAACAATAACAACAACAGATATAGCTACAGATTCTACTCCTTTTATTAAAAAATCACGATAACTTGTAGCCGGTGGCAAAATTTTTCCAACATAAGTAATTATTCCCACCATTACGCAATCAAGTAGTGCAAGCTTTACAAGACTTCTATAAGCAATATAAATAACATTCCTGTGCAAATATATAAAATAGTACACTAATTGATATAAAATAGCCAGAAATGTTCCAATTGCAATTCCAACCAACTGAAATCTCCGTACCAACAATAATGAAATTCCTAAATTAAGTGCGGCTTCAATTATTGATGACCATTGTGTCTGCTTAAAATGACCTGCTGCACAAATTAAAACATTATATACATTTCTAAGGCAACACAAACCATATGCTGCTATTATAAGACATGAAAAAACAGGATGTATATAATTAATATCATCTACCCCTAATGTGTATATACGAACAAAGTCTAACATCAACACTGTTGCATTGGAAAAAAGAAAAACAACGACATTATGACTTACCCACTCTATAATAGAAAAAATATTTTTCAATTTATCATGGTTTTCTTCTGCGTATAACTTACCAAAGACAGATTCAGCTCCTGTTAAACAAGTAGCATACAATCTATTCAATCCCGAAACCACCAAAAGATAAACAGAATAAACTGATACATTTTGAAGTGTTGAGAAAAGTGTCAGCACTACAACATCTGTATTTCCAAATATAAAAGAAGCAATATGGTGTGCAAGTCCATTCCACTTTTGCTTAATTGGATTGTCATCATATGGCTCATGATAATTATAATTGTAATGTCTTTTTATGTAAAACATCATTAAAAACGGGCGCAAGGCAAATATAAGCGACGAAAAAATTTTTACGATTACAATGCTGGCACCTTTATGCATTAAAATAATGCTTACTACAGTATTTAAAATTGTAGATAATGATCGAATTCCAAGTTGCACATATGCCTTCTGATCTGCATTTAACAATACCTGATTTGTGATTCCAAACAGATATTCGCACAAAGAACTAAATGAGATTGCTACAATAAGTATTGCTGTAGAAAAATAGCCTAAACTGCTTTCAATTTCTGCTGGATATATAATTACCAACACAGCCGTGTATATAATGAAGGCAATGCCAATCCGTTGAAAAAATTTTTGAGATGCAGTTAATACCTTACTAACTCCCTTTAAATCATTTTCAGCGATTGGTTTATAAAGCGTAGCCTGCACCACAGAGCTAATTCCAAAATCCAATAAACTCACAAAGGACAAAAACTGGCCTATAGAGGAAACCAATCCATTTACCTCAGAACCATAAAATATGAGTAGCTGTCTAGGCAAAATGAATGCACAAATCAATGCCACAACTTGATTAATTATAGCCGCCAACGTGTTATTAAGAAACGATTTTTTTAAGCTCACCATCTCCATACACCTTCTACATCTTTCTTTTCATAAGGGAAGCTTTAACAGCTTTCCCCATTTGGCATCTGTCGCAGGCAATATATCAGTATCAAACCCACTTTGATCAAAAAATGTCAATTCACCGAAATACAATTTTTCATCCACATCATAAAAATCCACCCTAACATGAGGGAATCCCTGTGACAATATCTTTGTTAATTCTATCATTCGTGACAAGTTATGCGGTTTCTCAATATTATCCCCCTTCTCTAATTCTAGTTTTTGGTAAATTAGTCTATTCCAATTTATATCATAAAAATAGAAATCGGGATGACCTTTTTCTCTTCCTTTACAGACCATAATTGAGTCAATATTACCATTAAAGCAAAAAATTTTATAATCATTTAAAGATTTGCTCTTTTTGTCTTCAATATACTCCTCTGCAATAATTCTAGGTTGAACATTTTTGTATGGCCATTCTCTTTCCATCCAATAAAAATTTTTATTCAAGCTTATCTCAAGTTTTTCTTTCGCTGTCTTGAAGTCAAAATTATTCTTTTCTTTGCAAATTACAACACCTCCGCTATCATGTGTACATTTTAGGACAAATTTTTCCGGTAGCTTTTCAATATCAATATCTTTAATATTGTTCCAAACGGCTAAAGTAGGTATTATATACTCCCGTCCAATCTTTGATGCCACATGCTCCTTAACCTCGTATTTATCTACTAGTTTTGTCAGCGAAGGCTGTCGATAATTGATTTTCAGCCATTGTAGCTTTTCATTGTACATCTGAGGTTCTTTCCAATTAATTTTTCTCCCAAATACGCTTCTATAAGCAATTCCCAGATATGTTTCATCCTCAATCCTTTTAGAAAAAGATATATTCCTCAGAAGGAATCCATAAATCAATTTATATGGATTCTTTATTGCTTTCAATATTTTATTCATTACAGTTTTTCCTCAATAATATTCTTTTATCCGCCGAACAATTCAAGATAGTCAAAATTCTAACAACAACAAACATAAGATAGAATTGACTATGCAGATATATATAAGAACTCGATCCATAATCACAAATCAATAATGTGATCAGAATCGAACACAAAAAACAAAGTTCATTATTCTTGTGAACGTTTTTAATAGATTTTACCAACGTGTATACATGGAGCGAAAAATATATCAGTAATCCGACTATTCCTAAATTTACAGCTATATCTATGTAGTTATTATCTGCTATGACCATATCCATCAACGGATCAAACCGTTTAAACAGATAATTATAATTCAATATTCCATATCCCAAAATCGGCTTTTTATTAAACCACCTAAGTCCCTGCACTATACGTGTGTTCCTACCCGCAGCACTTGCATCTCCATAGCCATTCATAAAGAAGGACAACATCATCTCTATACCTGCTCCAACTTTATTATATAAGAAAGGTATTTTCATTATCATTAAATAACCAATACTTATTAAGATGGGAACGCTTATTATTTTAGCGAGTCTTTTTATTGGTTGTTTTCCAGACAGCACATAATAAATTAACAGTGGAAATGCCAAATACAACAGTGCCTTTCGTGACATCGTAAGAATTACTATAAACATATTTATAATGGAAAGAACCATATACTTGTTTGACCGTCTACGTTTAATCCAAAGTACAAGTGAAAATGTTACACCTAATCCAGCTATCATTCCCGTTCCATTGTGATCTGCACCTATACTTCTTAAGCCTTGAAAAACGGAGAATCCATAATTACATATCAACACCACAAACTTAATAATTGGTGCAACTGCAACACACTTATAAAGTGTATATACAGAGCTATTTTTATCATCTAAAAATTGGCTCATACACAATAGACAAAGTGAATTCAAGCTAACAGTCATCATTCCACTAACAGCATATTCCTTCGATTGCGCCCAAAAAAAAGATAGATTACAGAATAATGCAAAGAGTAATAACCAAGTCAAATAACGATTCCAATTTATGTGGCCTCTCTTGATTATTATACAAACAGATACTCCCACAAATAGAAGTTTCATCACCTTCATGAAGACAGTACCATTATTTAAAACTAAAACACACACTAAAAATGTGATAAAAGACACCATCGATGAAATTTTAATTTTCATATCAAGCTCCTTTCAATTATGTGTTACAATTCTAAATGATGGGTTCTCATACACATTATTTCCTAATGTTCCAACTTCGTCTATAGATATTCCATTTTTATAAAGCACATACGGCATAGAAACTTGGTCGCGCTTACTATATGTTAAAAATTCCTTCCACCATTCTTTCATAAGTTTTTTACATGCCGAACAATTACGTCTAACTAGAACGTTACATTCAAGCATCCCGTAATGTTCTGGAAACCTATCATTTTTGAGATGTTTTATGTGCTTGTCCATGTTTTTCTGTGTTTCTTTTTTTGCAAAAACAATTGCCCTGCTTTCCTCGTAAACACAGTCTCTACTTGAATGCATATGCGCAGCAAAGCCACAAGGGCCAATTCGATAGATATATTCTGATAAATCCGTGATAACCTGAATATTGCCATCGATGTAAATAGAGTATTTATACTCCGGGAAAACATCAAATGGATTCATTTTAAAAAATCTGTTTTTTTCAGCATTTGTCATGTCCTTTAATTCTGACTCAAATGCCGAGATATCCTTTTTCACCCATAAGGATTTATCCAAGTCTACATCTTGATCTGTTATTAGGTAATAGTCTATATTATCCGGATGACAGTAAGGCTCCAAAAGAGAATCATATTTCCCAAACACTACTGTATAGACAGCAATTCTCTCATTTGTGAAATAATTAGAAGATGGGAGTGACTGATTTATCTGTTGTGGTGTTCCTGCAAATTTCTTAGAACGAACAGCGTTTTCCCATCTCAGAAACTGTTTTTTTGCTTGTGACAGCTTTCCAGTTTTAACAGCTGTTACTATCATATTAATAGCTTTACCAATTTTATAGTTTTTGCTTCTTCTAAGATTTTGATAATCAGAATTTAATCTTTTGATTTCTTCCATTAAATCTGAATATATCCCTTTATCAATATTATCTTTGTATAGCATTTATCATTTCTCACTTTCCATAAACACCTAAATCAAATATATGTTTATCCTTATATCTATTTCCTGCAAAGATTAGTGTTGCCCAAGAGCCCATTGTATTTCCACCAACAAAATAAGCGCACTTTGATAGAATAAGCAACTTAACTAAATAATTTAATCCTCTTTGATAGGATGAGTTACTTAATCTATTAATACATTTATCATGACTTAAGAATTTTTTTCCATCATAACCCTCAATAAAAGAGTCAAATGATACAATAATGCACTTACTTTGATACTTTTCTCTAACCTGCTTATAAATATCACCGTCTTCTGTCACCAGAAAGATTTTGTCTACATCGTATTTTTTTAAAAACTCATCAACAACTTCAACGGCTTGTTCAACAGATGGTTGTACCGGATGTCCTGACGGCCTTAGTTTAGTATAGTCCGTTCCTCTGAGATACAATCCTAACGTTTTTGAACAATCCATTTGAAGACTGTTAATTTCATTATTCGTAACCTTTTTCACTGTTTCATTGAAGTCAATTTGCTTAAACAAAAAAGAATTAAGAGTTTTCAACGCATTACCGTCAAATTTGTTCTCAAACAAATTTGACTTGTACCATTGTATATCCAACCCCGATAGTATTACATTTTTACTTTTATATACCTCCTCAAGAGTATAATTTGTCGGTTGTGTAAAGAAAAATTCCCACGAGTTTTCATTTCCGGCAACACACCCATCATATTGCGTATGATAATTTTTGAAATCTACAATCGGCACATATTTATGTTCTTGAGCATATACAAGGTTCTTTGTAACATTGATAAAAAGTGACATTAAACCTTCAGTACCATCAGTTCTAGGTCGAATAACATAGAATACCTTATCTTCATTTAAGTTTCCAAAAGAGCACTTTTTTTTCATTTCTTTTGGATATCTGACTGCATAATATATTTTATATACAGTTTCTATTTGTGAATCTTTTAAGTTATTAAAAATTAGCTTTCGCAGACTTTGCTTTACGTTCATTACGTTCTCCTACTACTAAAAAAACATCTATGCCATCTGATTTCCCAACCCACTTTCAACGTGTATTACTTTTATTGCAACGTTTTTATCTCCTTACTTTTTATTTTAAAGCACCAGTCTTTTCAAATCTCGTTTTCATTACTTCATGCTCATAAATCTTTGAATCCACTAATTCTCTATACCAAAAATTTAACATAATGTGATAAATAAACCCCGGCTTTCCATCAAGAAATCCGCCTTTAAGTATGTACCTATAAAAAAACAATCCAAATGGGCGTAAAAACATTGGAAATTTATAATACAACGCTCTCTGTTTCCTTTTACTCTGCATAGTACCTACAGAAACATCCTTTACGGTTTTCTTATCCATTTGTTCATAATAATCCATAGCTGCACGTGTTGCATACCAATTATGCTTATGTATCCATCCATGGATATTCTTTATTGCGTAATGTTCTGCATCATGCTTTAACAAAATTGAATCTCCCTTGGAAAGAACTGTATGCTCATCAATATTTCTGTTTTCGATTCTTCCAATTCCATGCTTGAAAATAAGTAGCTTCTGAAAAGGATACACATCACCATATCTTAGCCATCTATTCAAAAAGAAAACCCTTTGATTGACACGCATTCCATTAATCTCATCACAAGAATGCTTTAAGCACTCAATCTCAACTTCTTGACAGAGTTCTGGCGTAAATCTTTCATCTGCATCAATCCTTAATACCCATCTTGTATCAATTTTAGTATTATCCAATCCCCAGTTGAACTGTGTCGCATAATTTACAAATTCATGAAAATATGTGTCCGCACCTAATGAACTAGCAATCTCAACAGTTGCGTCGGTGCTTCCACTATCAATAACAATAATCCTTTTTGCAATTTCCTTTATACTGTTAATACACAAGGTAATATCTGTTTCCTCATTCATTGTGAGAATAATTGCTGTTAAATCTGCCATTTATTTCACCTCATATTTATTGATCCAAGCAATCGTTTCCTTAGTTCCCTCAAGTCTTGTATAAGGCATTTCAGGAGCGATTTTGTAAGTATTGCTCATATCATTGATTCCATCATTCGTCATATTCCCGAATCGGAAAGACTGCATCGGAAAGTGAATATGGAACAGTCCCAGAAAATCACCAAACTTTGCCAGACATTTCACAAACCGAACTGGCATAGTTGGAACCTTAAATCCGAGTTCTGCTGCAATCTCGTCTGCCCACTCGTTAATCTCATACGGAGGTTCATCACCTATATAGAAAACCTTATTACTCTCATCTTTTGTTTCATTAAATAGGAGCTGCTCAATCTGGTAGATTGCATTTCCAATATATCCATAGGTTTTATGACACTTGATATGACCAATATGAAAATACATCCGCCGCATAACCATATCAAAGAAATTTCTATAGGGAACTCCAAACCAAGGCCCCCAAATTGATGTTGGACGGATAATACACCAGTCACAATCAGGGGTATCATTCCACACACAAATCTCAGTTTCTACTTTGCTTTCACCATACTTTGTATGCGGGCAATAATCATGTTGATTTTTGATTTTGTAACCATTCCTCGTAACAAATTTAGAGGACGTTATTATGATTTTCTTCAGATTCGGCAGCTTATGAATAATTTTCATAAGATTTTCAACGCCGGTAATATTCTGGTCATAGTCTTCAAGTGTTTTCCCATCCAGATCGGTTCTTGCTGCCAGATGAACAATGTAGTCCGGATTAAAGCCAACAACTGCTTTTTCAAATTCTTCGTAATTGATAATATTAACACTTTTCCAAAGATTTTTTCGGGCCGGAATTTTAGGTTCATTCCAGTCCAAATTCTTTACTTTATATCCTTTTGCAAGCAGGTCTTCCAAAAGATTCGTTCCAATAAAACCCGATGCACCAGTCAATAATATTTTTTCATTCATCTTCTGTTTTCTCCCTCTTGTTAGCACATTCTGAATAAATCAGATGCAATATAATGCTTTTTCTTAATTGACTCCGTGACTTTTGTTCTGGAAACCTGATAAAAGCAATCATATTCGTTATATACATCTTTGAGCTGTTTAATCCAATAAATGAATACATTCCTGATCCTCACAAGTCTTTACTTACATTAACCATTTGCCTTATTGCAACTTCTGAATCTCTTCTGCGTATTTTCTCACCGACACATTTCTAGTCAGGTTCTTCTCCAGATTCTCGCGACCTCTGGCTCCCATTGCCTTCAACTCGCTATTTCCAGCATTATCAATGAACCAGCGGATATTTCCCTCGACCTTGTCATACTCACCCGGCTCACAACAGAGACCACCATGTGTATCTTCAATCAGACAACGAACCTCAGAGCCTGACTCCAGGACCCCCAAAATGGGCTTTGAAGTGGCCATTATGCCGTACGCTTTCGATGGGCAGCTCACGCCTTTAATGCCTTTAGCATTTACACACCAGTGAACATCACCGGCATTCAGGCTATAAATCAAGTCAGCCTTATCTTGGTACGGGATGAAAACTACATTGTCCATGTGATGTTCCTTCACATAGTTCTTCAGCTTGTCCAGCACGGACCCCGCACCAACAAAAGCGAACACTACCTCTCGGCCATCGGCAGTCTTGGTACCCGGCTTAATTTTCTCCACAACCTTAATCAGATTCTCAAGGTCATAGTACAGACCGATATTACCGGAATACATAATTACAAATTTTCCGTCCAGACCATACTTCTTCTTGAAAGCAACTACTCTTTTATTACTTTCATCCAACGAATAGATTTCGTTCTCATCGATCCAGTTGTTGATCATAACGGTCTTGGGAACCTTCTTGCCAATAAAGCGGTTCTCTACCGTCTCCACCAGATCGCGACCAACAGTGATCACAAGGTCGCTACGTTTGCAGCTGAACTTGTCGAACCACATCATGGCATCGGTCACCAACTTGCTCTTGGTGTATCCAACAGCCAACACCTGCTCCGGGTTAAAGTCTTGAATGTTGTAAATGTACTTGGCGTGTTTCATCCATTTGCCCCAGACGCCTAGAAGACCTCCAAGAATAGGTGGCTGAGAAATGGAAAATACATAGTCCATCTTTCCAACCTTGAAAGTCGCACCCATTGCTCCAAAGAAATAGGAGAGGATGTTCTTCACGCGGCTTTTCTTATTGGTCTTGCTGAACTCAGGTACTTTTATCCTTAAAACTTTTACGCCGTTGATTTCTTCTTCGTAATATTTCTGTGTCTTGTATTTATCTTCAATGGTTCCTAAATAGCTGGGAACCACACAAATTACCGTAATATCAAACTTATCCAACATGCCTTCTGCGAGTTCACGGAGTATCTGGCCTGTGGATGCAGTATCAGGTATGTAGTAATGTGCATAAATCAACAGTTTCTTTTTTGCCATCCTGCATCTCCCCTCTGTGTACTTCTTAGTCACGCTGGAAAATATCGCGTGTATAGACCTTATCCTTCACGTCATCCAAGCACTTGTCATAGCGGTTTGCGATGATGGCATTGCTCATTTCTTTAAACTTAGCTAGATCATTGACCACAACGCTACCAAAGAAAGTCTCGCCATCTTTCAAGGTCGGCTCATAGATAATGACAGTTGCACCCTTGGCCTTGATACGCTTCATGACCCCCTGAATAGAACTCTGTCGGAAGTTGTCACTGTTGCTCTTCATGGTCAGACGATACACACCGACCACAACTTCTTTTTCCTTACTCTCATCCCAGCTATCATTTGCTTCGTAAGCACCAGCAATTTCCAGCACACGATCAGCGATGAAGTCTTTACGTGTTCTATTACTTTCAACGATAGCTTCAATCAGGTTTTCCGGCACATCAGCATAGTTAGCCAACAGCTGCTTGGTGTCTTTCGGCAGGCAATAGCCGCCGTAACCGAAGCTGGGATTGTTATAATGAGTGCCAATACGAGGATCGAGACAAACTCCGTTGATAATCTGCTGAGTATTCAGTCCCTTCATCTCAGCGTAGGTGTCCAGCTCGTTGAAATAGCTGACCCGCAGAGCCAAATAGGTGTTGGCGAACAGCTTAACAGCCTCAGCTTCTGTAAAGCCCATAAACAAGGTATCGATATTTTCCTTGATAGCACCTTCCTGCAGAAGCTCAGCAAAAGTGTGTGCAGCCTTTACCAGACGAGCATTATCCACATCAGTACCGACAATGATACGGGAAGGATAAAGATTGTCGTACAGTGCCTTGCTCTCACGTAAAAACTCCGGGCTGAAGATGATATTGTCGAAGTGGAATTTTTCTCGAACACTTGCAGTGTAACCAACAGGAATCGTGGACTTGATAACCATGATTGCTTCCGGATTATACTCAATAACCAACTTGATAACTTCTTCGACTGCACTAGTGTCGAAAAAGTTCTTCTTACTATCATAGTTGGTAGGCGCGGCAATCACCACGAAGTCAGCGTCACTATATGCTTCCTTAGCATCCAGAGTTGCAGTCAGATTCAACTCCTTTTCTGCCAGATACTTTTCGATATACGCGTCCCGAATCGGAGACTTCTTATTATTGATTAGTTCAACTTTTTCAGGAATAATATCTACAGCGGTTACCTTGTGATGCTGAGATAATAGTGTAGCAATGGAAAGGCCAACATATCCCGTTCCGGCAACAGCAATCTTTAAATCTTTAAACGCTCTCATTTCTATGTCCCTCTAATCTTTTACTTATAAAACTCAGCGTACCACTCAGCGAAGTTCCTCAGACCAGTTCTCAGGCTTGTGCTCGGTTTGTATCCGAAGTCACGCTCCAGTGCGCTGGTATCTGCATAGGTCACA
>OLOY01001140.1_pt1 | contig 11492 bp, 8 predicted proteins | sample 1672771 | NCBI WGS metagenome assembly OLOY01 (sample SAMEA3136722, study PRJEB25190) | human gut metagenome
GCGGCTCGCGGCACTCGGCTGCGACAGATAGCGCTCGTCCAAAAAGGCCAGTGCGCGGTCCACATCTAGGTCGCCGTAGAGCGTCATATAAGAGTTGGAAGGATTGTAGTGGCGCGCGTGCGTGTCCAGGAACTGCTCGTAGGTGAGCGCGGGAATCGCGCGCGGGTCGCCACCGCTCTCGTGTGCATAGGCGGTGTCGGGGTAGAGCGCGGCGTTGACGGCGTCGTCCAGCACACTCATGGGGTCGGACAGCGCACCCTTCATCTCGTTGAACACCACGCCGTTATAGCGCAGCGTGCCCTCGCGCAGGCTCGCGGAGCCGCCGTCGCCCTCGCCCTCGACGCTCTCCGGCAGGTCCAGCTCGTAGTGCCAGCCCTCCTGCTCAAAAATGGTGGGCTTGGTATAGATGGCCGGGTTGAACACCGCGTCCAGGTACACGTCCATCAGGTTGTACAGATCCTGCTCGTTGGTGGTGGCAACGGGGTAGATGGTCTTGTCGGGGTAGGTCATGGCGTTGAGAAACGTCTGCATGGAGCTCTTGATCAGATCGACAAACGGCTCCTTGACGGGGAACTTAGCCGATCCGCACAGCACCGAGTGCTCAAGAATATGGAACACGCCGGTGGAATCGGCCGGCGGCGTCTTAAAGCCAATGGCAAAGGCCTTGTTTTCGTCGTCGCATGCCAGGTACAGCAGGCGAGCGCCCGAGGCAGTGTGTCGCAGCACGTAAGCGTCCGAGTCGAGCTCGGGCACGGTCTCGCGGCGCTCGACGGCAAAGCCGTGGCAGGTAGTGCCGGGCACCAGCAGTGTAGCGGCTGCGGCGCGCGGGTCGGTTGAGGTGGTGGGCATATGCAGTCTCCTTTGACGCCCCAGCGGGAGCGAATCGAGTCGAATCCTCGAGAGTATACCCATATGGGGCCGCGACCCTGCGGCGAACTGGAGACGATGCAGCCGGATTGGGCATAGGTCCCGCGTGTCCGCCGCACGAGCGTGGAAAATTGGACACTCGCCAAACGAGAGTGGATATTCGGACGGACGAGCGAGGATTTCCGGATACCTATCGAACGAGAGTGGATATTTGGACGGAATTTGCCGCAAAAGCCCCAAAAACCGTCCAAATATCCACCCTCGTTATCCGACCGTCCGAAAATCCTCGCTCGTCCATCACTCGCGTATCTCTCGTCTCTCATTCGTCTCTAATATGAGAGATAACAGAAAGACGAGAGATAAATATGAGAGATAACTGAGCAGCAAAGAGACAAGCAATCATGGTATTATCTCAATACCGATTGTTCTACCAGCAAAAACATGTTTATATGAAACAGATGGCAGACATCTTATCTTTTATCTCTCACTCATCTCTAATATGAGAGATAACAGAAAGATGAGAGATAATTACGAGAGATAACTGAGAGACGAAGGAAATTCATTCGCGGCATTCTTCGCAGAACCGAGCGAAAGGACGTGCAGATGAACGAAAACGAACTGACCGGTCTGCTCGAGTCTTTAAGGCGCATGGGCTCGGACGATCTTAACGTCGAGGTCAAGGAGAGCGCCACAACGCTTTCCCGCGACGTATGGGAAACGGTCAGCGCTTTCGCAAACACCGCCGGCGGCATCATCGTGCTCGGAGTGAGCGAGCGCGCGGGTTTTGTCCCAGTTGCAAACTTTGAGACCGAGAAAGTGCTCAACCAATTCGTGGCGGGCATGGGCGATGCCGGCGGTCGCGGAAAGCTGGCCAATCCGCCCAAATACACCATTGAGCGCGTGGAGCTCCAGGGCACCGTGGTTCTGGTCATCACGATTGAGGAGCTCGATCCGTCGAGCAAGCCCTGCTATGTCATAGAGCGGGGCGCCCAGGGCGGCAGCTACAAGCGCATCGATGACAAAGATGTGCCGCTTTCATCGACCGAGGTGCTCGCATTGGCGTCATACGGTCGGGCGACTCCGAGCGATCGCGACGCGGTGGCGGGCGCGGACGCGGACGATCTCGACGAGACGCTGGTCGACCGTACGATAGATCGGGCTTTCTCGTTGACGCCCCGGGCGATGCGCGGCGCGCCGGACAAACAAACGAAGCTGGAGCGCCTAAATTTCCTTGATTCCCAGGGCAATGTCACCAAGGCTGGACTCCTAGTTGCGGGCACCTACCCTCAGCAGTTTTATCCCAAGCTCTTTATCGACATGGCTGTCTATGCGGGGACCCGGAAAGGCACGGCGGGGTCGCTGAGGTTCATGGACCGCACAATCTGTGAGGGAACGTTGGGCGAGATGATCTCGGATGCTGTCGCGGCCGTCGCCAAGAATTTGCGGCGAACCTCGACCGTCCAAGGCGTCTCGCGTGTCGACTCGCTGGAGATTCCCGAGGAGGTTCTGCGCGAGGCAATCGCCAACGCCGTAATCCATCGAGAATACGGGGATCGGTTCTGTGGACAATCGATTGCCGTCGACGTCTTTGACGATCGTGTCGAGGTGACGAATCCTGGCGGCCTTTACGGGGGAAAGACTCGCGAGAACTTGTTTGACGGCAGCTCCCGATGCCGCAACGCGACGCTCGTGAAACTCATGTCGATTGTCCCGCTGCCGGATGGCGCAGGTTCGCCGGCTGAGGGCAATGGCTCGGGCATCCCGATGATGATCGATGCCATGCGCGCGCATGGTCTGGCCGAGCCCCTGTTCTGCCCGGGGTTCGATCGGTTCAAGGTCGTACTTTACCGTTCAAAGATCGAGCCGGTCGATCATGGCGGGGGCTTAATTGTGACGGCACTCAAACACTACGGCGAGCTGGGGACGCGTGAGCTGGCAGAACGCACGGGGCTTACAATTTCCCAGGTTAGGTCGCGCGTCAACGCGCTCATTGCTCAAGGCGAGCTTGAGCCCACGGCGCCGTCGACAAGCCGCAACCGCAAATATCGACTGTCAGAGCGCGTGGAATAAATGCGTTAGTGGACGAGGCGACTCAATAATCGACCCTCGATTGGCGCCCACTAAGGTAAAGCGGTTGTTGCCCAGTCGACGGTGATGCTAAAGACTCGGCTTACGCCGGCATGGCCCCGAACCCGTCCATCAAGAACAGCCTAAGAACCAGCTTGATGACATATCCCGGTTTGACTTCAGCCGTGCCAAAGACGCTGCGCTCGGCGAGCTCGCTGCAGTATGCGTAGATATCGCGGATGAGCTCCGCGCCCGAAAGCGTAAACATGTAGCCTGCGTCCGAAAGCGCATTGGGCGCGGCGGGCAACTTGGCTATGCGGCAGAACGTTTGCAGGTCGGGCGCCATAACATTCTGGTAGTCGAGGTGGCCGCTGGTATCCTGTGCGGCAAGCTCCAATTGGCGCACAAAATCCAGCGCCGCCGCTAACACAAAGCTCGGCGTAGGCGCATTGACGTCCTGAGTGGTCGCCACAAGCCTGCCCGCCGCCTGCGTGACAAGCCAAGCGACCTCGCGCTGGCAACGCACGGCCTTGCGTGTAACCGGCTTGATGGACGAAGAAGAAACGCTCCCCTTAGGCGGATTCGAAGCAGCCATAAGGCCCTCCCATGAACGACCCGGTCCAACAAGCCCGGATGAAACACGTGCTACATCAGTATACAGGGAAGTGGGGTAGCGGGGTACAAGCGCGCTAGCGGCAAACCGAGAGCATCAACGATGTGCCGATCGCGGAATGAGATCTCGTAATAATTGACTCTCGGCCATATTATTGAGGGGCATGACTCGCGTTCGTATGGTTGTAGGTGCTGGCGATGAACGACATTGACCTTGCTGTTCCGTTGATGGATGGACCAAGCTATGACCGCGCCTGCAGTCTCGTGCCTTCCGAATACGTTGAGGCATGGGAGTGGTTTCTGGGTGAGGAACAGCGCGGCGGCGTTTGGACCAGCCTTCCGCACCACACCAAGGAAGATAGCCCTCAGTATCAGTATCGTTTGAGAATTGGCTCGGACTTCTTTCCCGTAACGCGGGATTCAGGGATCTTCTGGCCGGGCCAGGATCGGGTGAAGCAAGATCCCAATAAGATCTTTGCGCTTTCGGTCCATAACTCTAAAAAGAGCTTCTACACCGATGTGCCTCCGCTCTATTTGGACGATGGTACGTGGGTCATTAAGTACTCGGTTCAAGCGCCGGGTACCGTTGGTTTTCGAGACCAGAATTACAACCGTAAAATGCTCAACTGCATGGAATGTGGCGTTCCAGTCGGAGTCATATTTGCAACCGAGGTGGGCTACAAGGTGCTCGGCCTTGCGTTTGTTGAACGGTTCGAGCCCGAAAACGGATGGTTTGTTCTGCACGGTCCTGTTCATAAAGGCGGACCGGACCCTCGTTTTGCACCCGACATGAGTTATCTGAAGCACATGCCCGTCGATATTGAGTTTGCCGGACAGGGTGCGACCGACGACGAAAAGGTCCGCTATGCGTTAAGGCGCGAGCGATTGGGGCAGCAATGGTTCCGCAAGCAGCTCGTTGCCGCCTATGACGGCCGTTGCGCGGTGTCGGACTGCGGCGTCAGCGAAGCTCTGGAGGCTGCACATATCGAGAATTACTCGGGACCCAAATCGCAGGTTGCCAGCAATGGCATTCTGCTTCGGCGCGATCTTCATTCCCTATTTGATGCTCACCTGATTTCGTTTGAGCCTGTTTGCGGCGAATATCGGCTGTGCGGATCGTACCTGCTGGATAAGACCGACTACGCTTCCTTTGCGGGTGCGACGCTAAGGCAGCCGAATGAGCGTCAGTGGCGACCCAATACGGTGTTTCTTGAGGCCCATCGCATTGAGTTCGATCGCTCGGAAAAGAAGCGTGAAAAGGCGGGGCTTCTGCCGTATTAGCGTATTTGGCTTTGGCATTCTTTGACGATCGTGTTGTTTGATCGGATCGCGTGGCGATGCAATCTCGCGCACGCCCGCCGGTGCATGCTCTTCCTGTTTTGTATAGCGAGAGGGGAGCGTGTATGAGCTGGCGAGGCGATATTGCGATGGGGAAGTACGGAAAACTGCCGTGTGCCCTTATAGACAACAATATGTTTCCGAGCGTAGAGGTTGATTGCGGGTCGTTTGTCGTCACCTGCCCTTGCTGCGGCTCGCAAATACCGTGTCTCGACATTCGGTTCATCGATGCGCGCGACAGACTCAGCGACGAAGTGAGAAAACGGACAGGCGTTCATATGCCGGTGTATCCGGAGAAATGCCCTGTTTGTGGCCTCGATATCGTGTATGACGCCGGCGACGAGGGATAGGTGATGCGGAGGAGCTGGCTGTGAAGGCTTCTCCGTCTCTACAAATAAATCCCCTCACCGAGTTGCCTGTGGAACTCGGCGTGATGGTCGCGTGCCCAGGTAAAGAGCGCCTGGTCAAAGTCGGTGCGTGTGGCCGGGATGCCGAAGACGCCGGCAACTTCGACGCGCACAAACTCCAGTGCCGGCAGCTTGTTGATGGCAGTGAGGGCAAACGGGGACGAGGACTCTTCGAACAGATAGCGGCTGCCTTGCAGCGCGTCGCAACTGCTGCACGTGTTGCCGAGCGACGGGGCTTTGGAGGCTCGCGCGCCTACGGGCTTGTAACCGCAGCGCTTATGAAGGTAGTCGCGGATCTCGCCTGGCACGCAGCCAAGAGCGGGCACGATGGCGAGTGCGTTGGCGTTGGCCGTGTCGATGGCAATGTGCCCGGCTTCGTTGGGCGCGTGCGCGATGACGATGCTCTCGTCGTTATCGGTTCGATAGGGAATGCCGAAGGCCGCGACCGAGGTCTCTTTGTGACACTTCCAGCACTCGCGCTTGCCCAGTACTAGATATATATACGGCGCTGAGGAGTCGGATCGGTCAACACCGGGCAGCCACTCGGCAAAGGGCTCGGGGTTGACGCCGCTGGGTACATACCAGATTTTCTTGATCCGGTCCCATTTGGCGCCCAGCGCCTTGGCTTCTTCTTTGTGCGAAAAGGGGACATCGAGCTCGGTGCGCATGGCGGCTCCTTGGTGCTGCAGGTGCAAGTGGCTCAAGGATACCGCAGGGCGCAGACATCGCGGCGTTTTGCCGAGAAGTTGCGGTGCGGACTGATTGGTTATGCCGATGGATAGATCGGCAAGTAGATGGTCGGCTTTTGGCTGGTTGGACGGTTGGAACTGCCGGCGGATTTGGCGACATAAAACAAAACAGCCCAGAGAGCATAGCCTCTGAGCTGCGAACATTTGGTGGGCGTTAGAAGATTTGAACTTCTGACCTCTTCCGTGTCAGGGAAGCGCTCTCCCCCTGAGCTAAACGCCCGATCAAGGGTGCGCAATCGCGCAAGGGATAATATAACGGAGCCTGAACTCGGTGGCAAGAACATTTTTAAAAATCGCTTACATTGTGGAATTCGGGGGCTTTGTCGCATCCATTTCAAAAGAGCCTGCTGCCGCGATTTGGCTGTCGCATAATGCAAGGCCATTGCGGTATCGAGCTATGGAAAGACGCCTGCGGAATTGTCCTACCGATAAGCGGACAAGCCTCCAGCTGGTGACTTCGCCGTGGTAAGGTAAGCCGAATTGTTTCCAGGCTGTTTCGGGGGAGTGGAATGAGCAAAGAGTGTGTCGAGCAGGTCGAAGGCGCAGGGGCTTCGGTGCCGATGACCGATATGTCGAACATTGATGTGCCCGAGGGCACCGACGAGCTCAGTCGCAACACCCGCCGCGCCTGGCGCGAACGCCTGAACAGCGCTTCGACGCGCAAGATGATCACGGGCGTCTTGGCTACGTTGGTGGGCGGTTCGTTTTGGGGCTTCTCGGGCACCAGCGCGAGCTTTCTGTTCGATACCTACCACGTCGACACCTTGTGGCTTATGAGCGTGCGTCAGATTCTCGCCGGTCTACTCTTTATGGCCGTGGTTGTTACGCGTGACCGCGAGCGCCTGATTAAGCTCTGGACCACACCCGCCGATCGCAAGCAGCTGCTGCTCTTTACCGCCTTTGGCCTGCTGTTCAACCAGTTTTGCTATCTTTCGGCCGTGCGCCTGACGAACGCCGGAACCGCGACGGTGCTCCAGTGCCTGCAGCTCGTTATCATCATGGGCTACGCCTGCGTGACCGATCGCCGCATGCCGCGTACTCGCGAAGTCATCGGCATTGGCCTGGCTCTGGGTGGAACCTTTTTAATTGCCACCGGCGGCGACCCTACCAGCCTGAATATCTCGCCGCTTGGCCTGGCAGCAGGTCTTATGTGTGCGGTCAGCGCCGCGTGTATGGCGGTGATTCCCGCCAAGATCCTGCCCGAATACGGTAGCCCCATCGTCACGGGCTCGGCAATGCTCACGGCGGGCGTGGCCTCATGTGTCTTCGTGCAGCCCTGGGCGCATATGCCGGCGCTCGATGCCGCCGGTATCGAGGCGCTCGCGGTGTTCGTGGTTATCGGCTCGTTTTTTGCTTACATGCTCTATATGCAGGGCGTTAAGGACATCGGCTCGGTGCGTGCGAGCCTCATCGGAACTGTGGAGCCGGTTTCGGCGACCATCACCAGCGCCGTTATGCTGGGGACGGTGTTTTTGCCGACCGACCTTATCGGCTTTGTCATGATCATCGTGATGATGTTCCTCACGGTGTAGCTAGCGCCGCCGCCAAGACAGAAAAGGTGTTGTGCCGCATTTTCGCCAATTGATGTCCGTGTCTGGAGTTTAGCTGTCGATGCTCAAAATGCCATAAACTAGTAACGTTATGGACTTTTTCATTGCGACTCAATTGCGAGGATTTCTTTATGGCTGGTAATCACTTTAAGGGCAGCGATAGCGGCCGCCCTGCAGTTCCGCCGCGTCCGAACGGGGCTGGTAAGGCCGGCACGCCGGGCGGCGCTGGACAGGGCGGTTCCGGTAAGCGCGTGTCCCCGGGCGAGACGGCGATGTTTACCGCTCTGTACGAGCAGTCTCAAAAGGCAAAAAAGACCGGCCGTGCAAGAGGGAATGTCTTTGCGGGCGGTGCAACCTCTGCGTCGCAGCCGAGCGGGGCTCCTTCGGTACCTGCGAACAACGCAGGTGCTGCCAACGCCGCGAATACCGCCGGCAACGTTAATGCCGGCAACAATACTCCCTCTTCCGGTGGCGCGGGGCTTACAGGTAACCTTGGCACGATTTACACCGGCGCCTCCGAGACTGGCACGTTCGCCCGCCTGGATGATTGCGGTGCCGAGTTTGCGGGCTCGGGTTCCAAGGAAGATTATTACGATTTTGGCTTGAACTACGGTAGCGACGCTTCGTCGAGTTCGACCTCTGACGGCCTGGTCCGTCATCGCCATCGCAAGGGCGAGCGCAAAAAGCGTCACACCGGCGCCATTATTGCCGCTGTAGTCGCGGTGCTTCTCGTTGCGCTTGGCGCAAGCGGCTTTATGCTGCTTAACTCGGCAAAGACCGTAAAGAGCGAAGCGAAGGAGGCTGTCGAGATCGTCGGTGGCCTTAAGGATAAGGTCACGTCGGGCGATTTTTCGACGCTGCCTGACGACGCGAAGAAGATCGATGAGCTCTGTAACAGCATGAAGGCGGAGACCTCGAGCCCGCTGTGGACGGCGGCTTCGTTTATCCCGGTGTATGGCAGCGATATCAATGCGGCCCGCACCATGATTGATGCCCTGTCCGATGTCTCGAGCAACGCGCTGGTTCCCATGGCCGACAACCTTTCGCAGGCCACGCCCGGCAAGCTGTTCCAGGACGGCATGATTAACGTGTCCGCGCTGCAGGCGGTCGCCGATTCGCTTTCCAGCAGCTCGAAAGTGTTCAAGAGCGCCAACGAGAAGGTCCAGGGCATTGGCGATACTCATATTTCCCAGGTGACCGAGCTGGTCGATAAGGCCAAGGACGGCTTTGCCACCCTCAACGGCGCGGTTGACGCGGCGGAGAAGGTCGCCCCCGTCCTTCCCCAGATGCTCGGCGCCAACGGCCAGACGCGCAACTACCTTATGTACGCCATGAACAACGTCGAGATCCGTGCTTGCGGCGGCTTTGGCGGTTCGCAGGGCCTGATTTCGGTCACCGACGGCCAGATGTCGATTGGCGAGTTTGTTCCCCGCATTGGACTCAGTGAGGATGAGGCAGTCGAGAGCGTCGACGAAGAGGATGAGGCGCTGTTCGGCAACCACAGCAACCTGTACAACTCGGGCAATACCTATTCGCCTGATTGGCCCCGCAACTCGCAGCGTGTCGCCGCGCTGTGGAAGTCCCAGTATGGACAGGACGTTGATGGCGTCATCGGTATCGACCCGGTGTTCCTGCAGTATCTGCTGGGCCTGGTCGGTAATGTCTCGCTGCCCGACGGAACGGTTGTCGACGGCACCAACGCCGCAAAGGTCCTCATGCACGATGTGTACTGGAACTATCCGGTCGAGGAATCGGACGGCATCTTTGCGGCTGTTGCCAGCGCCGCCTTCGACAAGATTCTCGGTGGCATCGGTGACGTCGACGTTACAAAGCTTGTCGGTGCATTCGAGCGCGGTGCCGAAGAGGGCCGTCTGATTGCTTGGATGAGAAACGATGATGAGCAGAATGCCATCAAAGAGACGGGCATTGACGCTTCGCTGCCCGATCCGGATGATCCGAGTGCCGATCCCGTTGCCGGCGTTTACTTTAACAACCTGAGCTTCTCCAAGCTCGACTGGTATCTGAACGCCGACACGCAGATCGGCCAGGGCATCAAGAACGGCGACGGCACGTGCTCGTATCGCATCACCGTTACTCTGACGAACATCATGACGCAGGAGGAGGCTGGCAAGCTGCCCGACTACGTTGCGGCGAGCGCACCCGATGCCGCGCGTGACGACGAGCGTCTGAATGTCTCGTTGTTTGCCCCGACGGGCGGCAACATTACTGATCTGACCGTCGAGGGCACCCAGTTTGGTCTTGGCGCCGCTACGTGGCATGGAATCCCCTTCTATTCGGGCACCGTTGACCTGCATGCTGGCGAGACGACGACGATCACGTATACGCTGACCACGTCGGCCGAGGCGGGGGACAAGCCGCTTACGCTGCGTCAGACTCCTACATGCCAGGCGGCTCGCGACAGCGCGTCGGCGTAGGGTTTTTCTGGTAGCGCAGATAATCGAGTACCATTTTGGGGCGGACAGGCAATCTGTTCGCCCCTATTTTGTAAGGAGAGCGCATGAAGTACTTTGGCACCGACGGCTTTCGCGGTGAGGCCAACGTTGGGCTGACGGTAGAGCACGCTTATAAGATTGGCCGTTTTGTGGGCTGGTATTACGGCGCCAACCGCGAGCGCAAGGCACGCGTGATCGTGGGCAAGGACACGCGTCGCTCGAGTTATATGTTCGAGGCGGCGCTGGTGAGCGGCCTGGTCGCGAGCGGTGCGGACGCCTATATGCTGCACGTGATCCCCACGCCGGGCGTAGCGCATCAGACTGTGGAAGGCTGCTTCGATTGCGGCATCATGATCAGCGCGAGCCACAACCCGTTTTGCGATAACGGCATTAAGCTCGTCAACAGCGACGGCTTTAAGATGGACGAGGACGTGCTGGAGCTCATTGAGGACTACATCGATGGCAAGAGCGAGGTGCCGCTGGCAACGGGCAACCACATCGGCGCCACGGTGGACTACATGCAGGGTCGCAACCGCTACATTGCTTCGCTCATCGCCAGCGCGAACTTTTCGCTGCAGGGCGTCAAGATCGGCATCGATTGCGCCAACGGCTCGGCATCCTCGGTGGCCAAGCCGGTGTTCGATGCACTGGGCGCCGATGTGCGCGTGATCAATGCCGCGCCCGACGGCTTTAACATCAATGTCGACTGCGGCTCTACGCATATTGAGCGCCTGCAGCGCCACGTGGTGGAGCAGGGCCTGGATGTGGGCTTTGCCTACGACGGCGATGCCGACCGCTGCCTGGCCGTGGACGAGCGCGGCCGCGTGGTCGACGGCGACCAGATCTTGTACGTGTGCGGCGTGTACCTGAACAAGCACGGGCGTCTCTCGGGCGGTACCGTGGTACCGACGATCGCCAGCAACTTTGGCCTGATCAAGTCGTTGGAGCTTGCCGGACTGAGCGCCGTGACCAGCGGCGTGGGCGACCGTCACGTGTATGCCAAGATGCGCGAGGGCGGCTACAGCCTGGGCGGCGAGCAGACGGGCCATACGATCTTTGGCGATATCGAGCGCACGGGCGACGGCATTATGACCTCGCTGCGTGTGATGGAAGTGATTCGTGCCGAGCGCGAGACGCTCTCGCAGCTCACGGCTCCGTGCAAGCTGCTGCCGCAGGCGCAGGTGGCCGTGCACGTGGCGGACAAGGACGCCGCGCTCGAGAACATGGGCGTGCAGAACGCCATCGCCGAGGCCGAGGCTGCGCTGGCAGGCGAGGGCCGCGTGCTCGTGCGCAAGAGCGGAACCGAGTCGGTTATCCGCGTGCTGGCCGAGGCGCCCGACCAAGCATCCGCCGATGCCGCCATGAAGCGCATCGCCAACGCGCTCGAGGCTTTATAGCTACGCGGTTTTACCAAACCGCGTAGCTGCTCGACGCTGCAAACGGCCCCAA
>OLOY01001141.1_pt1 | contig 11485 bp, 14 predicted proteins | sample 1672771 | NCBI WGS metagenome assembly OLOY01 (sample SAMEA3136722, study PRJEB25190) | human gut metagenome
GTGTGAAGTGGGGGAAAATCTGGAGATAATATCAAAGGATTACCTATCACTATAGCAAAGAATGATTGCAATTCATCATGTTGACGTACCATGGAGAGCCTCAGATATTGCACAACGAAATGGACGGGTCTTTAGGCAGGGAAATATGAATAATGAAGTATATGAATTTAGATATGCAACAAAAAAATCATTCGATGCCTACTCATGGCAACTGATAGAAACCAAGTCAACGTATATGAATCAACTGCTTGAAGGCAGTGGCTGTGCAAGAGAAATTGAAGAAGATACAAAGGCAACTTTTTCGTATGCAGAAATCAAAGCTATTGCAAGCGGTAATCCTTTAATAAAAGAAAAACTTGAAGTAGACACACGCTTAAAAACTCTTGAATCCAGTCTGGCAAGACACAGAAAAGCAATTAGAAAGGCACAGGATGATAAGCGCAATATGCCTGAAAAAATAAAAAATTTAGAAATGAAATTCGATCGTATAAGTAAAGACTATTCTGCATTTAAAAAGCATATCAATTTTGAATATGAAATGATTAATGAGAAAATGGATATTGATTTTAAAGTTGAATATAAAGACAGAGTCTTTACCGATTTAAAGGAGTATGGTGATTTTATCATCAGATTATCTGACATGAATAAAGAAAAAAATTCAATTCCTATTGGAAAAATGATGGGTTTTGAATTTATTCTTGATTATAATGTTGGAAATGGTTGGAATATCTGTTTTAAAGGAGCGAATAACTATCTGTACAATGCTGGATTGTTAAACGCAGTAGGCAGAGTTAATGTTGGGAGAATGATTAGAAAAATTTTTGAAATAAAAAAAGATTATGAAAAGTATTTTATACAAATTAATAACATGAAAGAAAATTATGCAAAACTTGATGATATTATAAATAAAAAATTTGAATCACAGGAAGAACTGCTTAGTTTGAGACAAAGACAAAAAGAGATCACTAATCTTTTAACTGACAATAACAATGGAGTTGTATTAGAGGAGAATGAAGCTGAGGAAATCGAACTAGAAATTTAAAAAGAGTCAGTTTTGTTATGGCAAAACTTACAAAAGAACAGAAAAAGGTAAATAAAATAAAGTGAATATTATTCAAAAAATGTTCACTTTTTCGAAAAAAAATTGTGCCTTTTTGAAACAAAGGATATGCTAAGATTAGTATAGTTAAAATTATGCAATAAAGGAGAATTGCGTTATAGCAAATCTTCAAAGAGGCAAATTGCCTCTTTTTTATATTTTAAAAAAGAAAGAAGGAAATAAAAGAAATGTTCAAATTCAAAAAAATGACAAACATATTAACCGAAAAGGAGGCAAAAAAAATCGCAAACGATTTCTACAGCAGAAATAACAGCAGTATGTTTAAAAAGCATGATATTTTCTTAGAGTGCTGGATTGAAGAAACAATGGACAATCAGAAATTTAAAATTGAGCTTCATACTATTGTATCACCCAATTATGATGAGTATGGTGAATGCGAATTTACCAGTTATTATGATTCATATAAAGAATTATTAGAGAAAAATATATACTGCCATATTTATAGGGCTTTAACAGATGGAGCGACTGCGGTTACGCCAGCAATTGAAAATCCTAATAATTTATTAATGTCAAGAATTTTTAGCCCTATAAAAATATATATTAATTCTCAAATTGTTTTACCAGTAAAAATCATGGAACAATTAGGATGTCACGACTGGATCAACGATTATTACAGAAACAAAGCAAATATGGAATTTATAAACGTGAAATTGGGAAAAGATAAATATACAAAGCTTGCATCTCAAGAAGATTTTGATAGTGCAATAAATAATTATTTTAAGGAGTATCTCAAAAAGAATAATATTAAATTGTCTTTGAAGCAGGAAAAAAATATTGGTACTGAATTTAAGAAACTGTTAAATGATGATAATTTTAAATGTTTATTAGGCTTATTTGTTACTCTAGATGAGCAGTATTGTTTCGAAAGCTTTTTTGAAAAGAATAATAAAACTGGCATAGAGCGGATTATTATTGAACATCCAGAAGAGTCTGAAAAATTCCATCATGGATATAGATGGAGCGCTTTGTATGATTTTATTGATAACCTAAGAATAAATTCAGATGAAAAGGCACTTATCATAGAAAATAGGGAAATGTTGCTGGACATATATGAACATTATCCTAATCACCTTCAAACATTGAATCATGAAATTCGAAAAGCATATTTAAGTGATGAATTCGAAACGCATTTTAGATATACAGAAGATGAATTTGTAGATGAAAGAGAATTATAGAAAATATAGTTAAAGTTATTAAAGAAAGTATGTAACAAAATGGAATTATATAAAAAGAGGCAAATTGCCTCTTTTTATATTTATAGGAGTGAATAAAAATGACTAATGTAAAAATATTAAGCAATTCTGAAAAAGAATACCGTAAAACTATCGTAAGTGAAATGCTCAAGGAGCTTACATGTATAGAAGTTGCAACAAATGTTTTTAATCTTACTGTTCATAAAAGCAGTAGAAGTCAACGATATCTTAAACCAGTTGAACATAGTTCGATGGTATTTGATATTTTAAAAAACAAAGTGTACTGGAATGCTCGTTGCGGGTCAGTACCTTTAAATGTAATTGAGTTTTACAGTGAATACACTAATACTTCAACATATGATGCAATTCATATACTTTTAGAGTACTTTTATTCAAGAAACCCAAATGAAATTGAGCAGTATTTGTATGATTTTTCTATGGACGAAAGTCATATCAGCCAAGGACTTGTATTAACACAAAAAAACGATAATAATGAGAGAGCAATTCATTATCTGACCAATGAAAGAAAACTAAGCGATTCACTTGTTAGCAAACTAATAGAGGATGGCATTGTATATGAAGATATATATCACAATGTGGTATTTGTTGGATATGATGTAAATAATATAAAAGAAAAAAAACCAGTTTTTGCAATCCGCAGAGGTACGGGCAATTCAAAATTTCATATAGACTGTAAGGGATCATTTAAAAATAACGGGCTATTTTATCAGAATTTTGAAGGAATAAAAAAAATTGTAGTTACAGAAAGCGTTATTGATGGACTTAGCTATATTTCTCTAAATAGAAACAATCTAACTGCTCATGTATTAATGTGCAGCGGAGTAGGTACGATGCTTAACACACTTAAATATAATTTAAAGAATAATCCTGCTCTAAAAAATTTAGAAGAAATAGAAATTATGCCAGATTTAGATGACGCTGGTGTGATAGCGAGTAATAAAATAAAGAAATGGTATGACAATGAAGGAGTGTTCAACGATAATGGTAATACAGTTTCACTAGAAATAAAAACATACGGCTATGATGGAAAACCAAATCTTAAAATTAAGGATTTAAACGACCTTTTACGTGTAACTGTTTATTATGAAGAAAATAGAATTTTAAGGGAACAGTTAGAATTAGAAGATAGAGAAAGCAATGATAACATGGAGATGTAGGAAAAGATATATTTTGTCTTTTTTATAGGAATAATCAATTTGTGTTACATTTTATGTTTAAAGTGATATACTTATAACATAAGTATAGGAGGTTGGAAATGACAGATATAGAAAAATTAAAAAAGGAACTCATAGAACAAAAACAATCAAAATTTCCTGGTAACATTTATCATGTTTCACAGGTATTGTTTGCATATAATTCAAATAAAATAGAAGGAAGTCGATTAACAGAAGAACAGACTGAAATGATATTTGAAACTAATTCTTTTTTTCCTGATAAAGACGATGAGGTAGTCAGAGTAGATGATATTACAGAAACAGTAAATCATTTTAAACTCTTTGATTTCATCTTGGATCATATTGATGATAGGTTAAATAAAGATATGATTATTGAAATGAATAAAATTCTAAAAAAGGGAACTTCTGATGAATCAAATCCCAGATATAATGTAGGAGGATTTAAAATCCATCCCAATGTAATTGGACTGGTAAATGTTATTAAAACCTCAAAACCAGACGAAGTTGAAAGAGATATCGACATACTCATTAAAGAGTATAACAGGCTAGGCAAAGTAACTTTGGAAGATATTGTTGACTTCCATTTACGCTTTGAGAGAATTCATCCGTTTGGTGATGGCAATGGTCGTGTTGGGCGTGCGATCATGTTCAAGGAATGTTTAAAAAATAATATTGTTCCTTTTATTATTCTTGATAGGGATAAGCCGTATTATTTACGTGGATTAAAAGAATATGACAGAGACAGGACGTACCTGTTGGAAACCTGTTTAAATGAGCAGGACATATACATTGATCTATGTAAACAGCTTTTGAATTTAGATTTTAATATCACTGTTGATAATGAACAGGATGAAGATTTGGAATTATGATTAAGTTATTTTAAAAAGAGGCAAACTGCCTCTTTTTTACATACAGTACTATTTTATAAAGAAGGAGTTAATAAATGTGAAGCACGAATATATAATTGAGGAACTTGATGAAAATAGTAATAGTTGCGAATTTAGATACAATGTTAAATTTTATAATGATCGATATTACGCAGGCGATGGCAAATTTTGTAAAACATTGGAGGAAGTGAATGCTGTAATCAACAGAGATATTCAAGAATATCTAGCAAATATTATACATCATGATAAAATTGTTTTATCTAATGGCAAAGCTTTTGATATTTTAAAATACGATAAAGAAAGTGACGTAGCACTGCTTTACAACTCAAGAGTGAATGAGTATAACGTGGTAATAGATATTAATAAAAATTATGACGGTTGGGCATACAGCTTAGTTTACACTGAGGATTATGAATTAGCAAAAGAAGTATATACAGTTAGGACAATGGAAAATATGAACTATAAACTGTATTTACTTACTGACTATCTTCAAGAAACATTTTCATTCAATAAACTTGAACACCATAATGCCCGTCAGATTGCTATTTTTGCTACTGCAATAGTAAGCAAAATTGATGATATTCCTAGTTATCGTACTACTGAAGAGGATTTAGGGATTTTTATTACACATATGTATTTTGATAATCATTTAGATAAAAAATTTGAAAACTTTGCAGACTGCCCTATTGTTTTATGGAGTAGAGATTATATTTTACAAAAATTTGAATCTAATGATACATCAATCTCTCATGAAAACTATGCTGAAGAAGATGAAAATGAGAGGGAATTATAACAAGGAGAACAGGATGAAAAAAATTAGTTACAGTATTTTAAAGGAACTGATAGATAATATAAAGGACGATGAGGAGATTGTTATAGATGAAAATGGAATAAAAAAGGTGAAGAGAGTAAATGAACAGTATTGATGTTGTTGGAATCAGATTAGTTAAAGAAAGAGAGTTTTTATGTGAAAAGAGTATAAGAACACCGCTGGATGCTGTCGAAGTTTTAGCAAATGAATTAAAGTATTTAGATCGAGAAATTTTAATGACCTTAAATATGAATAGTAAAAATAAAATTATTAATGCTCATGTATGCTCGATAGGAAGTGTAAATATGGGAATAGTTGATCCAAAAAGTGTCTTTAAATCAGCTCTACTATCAGGAGCAAATAGGGTAATGATTATACACAACCATCCTTCTGGCGACTGTACTCCAAGTCAGGAGGATATTGATGTGACAAATTTATTAATCAAGGGAGGGCGTATTCTAGAAATAGAAGTCCTTGATCATATTGTGATAGGTGAGAATGAATATTATTCTATTGTAGGGGATCGTCAAGAAAAATATACTGAAATAAATAATACAGATAATTTACAAAACAGTTATGAATCTTTAGAGCTGTGTGAGAATAATGACAAAAAAATTTGGTTAGAAGAAGATGTGACGGAAATGATAATTTAAAAAAGAGGCATTTTGCCTCTTTTTTACTTGCACAGAAGGAGGTAAAAATGGAAAATGTCGTAAATAGTGAGTATTTCAAATTAGCAGTTGTGTTAAAAAGTGTATTAGGAATTACTCATCATGAAATTAAAGATATCAGAGAAAATATTTCTAAATATAAAAAAAGAAAAGAAATAGTCCAGGAGATTAATGATTATCTTAATGATGATGAAATCTCTATCTTTTTACCTGATAATTATAAACAGCAGGCGCAGAGATTAGTTTTTATTTTTAATAATAACTATGATGACAATTTTATGTTGAATGAATGTAAAAAAGATACTTTTATATCGGATAATATTCTATCTTATGATAAATACCTGGATCTTATTGATTTGCTAGGTGGAATAGAAAGTGATGAAGATGGCAGTCAATTTGTTAAAGTACAAGTCGATAAAATGATCAAATACTTTTTAGTTCCAGTAAGCAGGGGTGACAAGCTGTCAAAAGAAATTGTTAAAGAATATATAGAGAAAAATGCTATAAATAAGTTAGAGAAAGAAATAGAAAATGATAATGAACTGGAACTTTTGTGAGAAAAAATTATATTTTTTTATGTGAATATATTTACTATAAGCAGTTAATAGATTGGTGGTGAAATAAATGAAAAATGAGATAGACATTTTGTTAGAGGATTTTGAATATGAATTAATTTTTGGTAAACAAAGTTTACTTTTAACAGTTGAAGTCGGGACAAAAAAGATAGAAAAATACTATAAAGATAATTATGGTGATAGAAAAGCGGAAGAGTTTTTACTTAAATTCAAAAAAAATTATCAAGTGATTAAGAATGTAAGCGATCATCAGCTTAGAAGGGTAGAGAATTTAACAGAAATTTTGAATGAATTTGAAATTTCTATTTCAGAACTTCATCGAATGATAGTTGCAAAGAATTTTTGTGAATCTTACCTAAAAGACAGTTATTATACATTTTTTGATTTTGTTAAAGAAAGAGCAGATGAGTCCATTAATAAAAAAATTGAGAAACTGTTGGAAATGGAAAACTATGAGTATCTAAATAATGATTTTAAAGAGCAGGTGGTTGAATAAGAATATAATATTAAACAGCACAATGAATGATAAAGAGGAAAATTTGATGGAAAAAGAAGATAGAGTGGTGTGCTATAGAAAATTGTGTGAAGAAATTCAAAGAATGATAAATGATCTTCCAGTGCCTGAAGGAAACTGTGTACAGATAGAGAAGGCAAAGAGAGTAAGATACTTTTACATCACTGTTTATTATATGTGTCTAAATAAAAATAATAATTATAACAATTTTTTTAAGTTAAATGTTATTTTAGCAACATTGAAGGAAGCCCTCAAACAGAAACAGTCAACTTTTTTGATTAACTATCACAATGACTTGTTCGAAGGGATTTTGTTAAATAATATATGGCTGCGAAAAACTATAACTGCTGACAAAAAGGAAGAGGCTGTAGATTTACTTGCAGATTTAAATAGAGAGGGTAAATTAACTATCGAAGAAATCGTATTAATCATACAGGATAAAGAATATGTTCCAAGTATTGATGTCAATGTATAAATGTACAAGATGCATGTGATACACTGCCTTTTGTAAGTAATGGTTGTAAGATAAAATGCAAAAAAAATTGTGCCCTCTCTAATATGCAAATATGCTAAGATGTGTTTGCAGGTAATAAATGTAGACAATTAAATAATAGTATACTTTTGGATTAGAAAACTGTCTGTCGAAAAGCGATGTTTGCATGATTACCTGTATTTTTTTCCTTTATACAAGAAAGAGTGGAGTTCTCACCACTCTTTCTTTTTGATTAATTTTTATTGTATTATAATGGAATCGGGGAAGAATAAAAATGAAAAGAGTTTTAGCTATTTTAATTGTTGGGGGGATCAATTACTGGGTTTAATAATTCGAATGAAGAGAAAAATACAGCAGTATGAAACAATAGATAAGAATTGGATTGATAATGTTTTAATGGAAAGTCATTATTAAGAACATAAAAAAGAGGCAATTTGCCTCTTTTTTATAGTCAAGAAATATTTTAGTAGATATTTTTAGTAGAAAATGAGTATTTGCATTACTAATATAATGATTTAATAAAAGAAAAAACACTGATGAAATCGGTTTATTTTAAATAGTGTGAATATTATTCAAAAAATATTCACTTTTTTGAAAAAAAATTGTGCCTTTTTGAAACAAAGAATATGTTAAAATTAGTATAGTTAAAATTGTATCCAAAAATTGAGAGCATTTATTGGCATTTCGACCAGTGACTGCTTTTTTTATTGCAGTTATATACGTAAAAAAAAATTGTGCCCTAACCTTTTTTCTTTATTGATATCATTAAATTGTAAAGGAAATATCAGGAGGAATACAGATGAGAACAATTGAATTGAATTAGTTTTAATACTACTATTTTTGTTTCTCTTTGTAGCAATGCTACCTAAAGTAGCAACAGATTTTATATGATTTGCACGGGAGGAACATTCATTATGGAAATAGGAGAGCGCTTAAAGCAGTTGAGGATAAAAAGAAAGTTAACACAGTTCGAAGTAGAAGAGTTAACAGGTATAAATCGATCCACATTATCATTATATGAATTAGGAATTCGAGTTCCACCAATCGATAAGCTAATGCAGCTTGCTTTGCTATATAAAGTATCGATTGACTATTTATGTGGAATAGAGAAGTCCTATAGTGAGGATGTTGAAAAGGTAAAACAGGGAGAAAAAGCACAATGAAAAAAATGATATTAAATTATTTAGATACAAGAAACAAAAAGATTATTGCAGGAATTAGTGTAGTGGCAGTGATTTTAGCTAGCACACTGGGTATATACGCTTTAACAAAAGATAATTTACCCGACTTTGTTTTAAATGACAATAAAGCTATTAAACTAGAATATGGTGAGAAATATTCTGTCAATGGCATGAAAATATTGAATACAAAAGGAATGGATGATGAAGATAAAAAAATACTAAAAAATGGATTAAGTATAAAATCAGATTTTAAATATGAGGATGGTAAAGATTATCCAGCAATTGGAGAGTATAAGATAACAATGACTTTTAATGATGATACACTTGTTAAAAAAGTTAAAGTCGCTGATACTACAGCTCCAAAGCTAAATACAGAATTTCGTGATATAGATATTGTAAAAGGAACAGATTTAGCAACATATGATTTTACAGGTCTTAATTTATTTAGTGCAACAGATCTATCGCCTGTAGAGGTAGGATACGACAGCAGTGCAGTTAACAGTAACACAGTAGGAACATATGTATTAAAAGTTACTGCTAAGGATACTTCTAGTAATGAAACTACTAAAGAACTAACAGTTAATATAACAGAAGCTCCAGATGAAAATCAAGAACTTGTAACAGAAACAGTAACTAATGAAGATGGAACAAAATCTATTCGCAATACATTAAGAGATAAAGCGACAGCTCAAGAAAATACAGCAAATACTAAAATTAGTTCTAATTCCAGTAAAGGAAGCAGTACAAATAAAAAAGGATCTACAGGTTCATCAAGTAGTAATAGTTCTAATTCATCTTCCAATTCTGGTGTGAATCAAAGTTTTGTTGCTAATATGTCAATTTCGAGACAAACTACACAGGCAATAACAGTTGTTGGAAACGGTGGAAGCTATGCAACGTTAACACTGCATACTAAGCGTAACGGTATCTGGACAGAAACATTAAGCTGTTCAGCGCGAGTAGGAAAAAATGGTATAACTAGCAATAAGCGGGAAGGTGATGGGAAAACACCTACGGGAATCTATAGTTTTGGTCAAGCGTTTGGTGTAGCAGGAAATCCAGGTACTTCTAGAGGATGGTTACAGGTCAACAACAATCATTACTGGGTAGATGATGTAAACAGTCCATATTACAATAAATTAGTTGATGCTAGTCAGACTGGAATTCAATGGAGCAGTGCTGAGCATTTAATTGGTTATCCAACAGCCTATAGATATGCTATTGCTGTTAACTATAATACAGCTTGTACACCAGGTGCGGGTAGTGCTATCTTTTTACACTGCTCAACTGGCGGTTCAACAGCAGGATGTATTAGCGTGAGTCAATCAAATATGATTCGTATATTACAGTCACTACAGGGTGATACTTTAATAGGAATATATCAAAATTCAAATAGTTTATACTAAAGTTTGAATTATAGAGTAAATAATTATAAAATTTAGATGGAGGGATAAAGTATGGACATTAGAAAAGATATTATTGATAAGTATTTAAATACCAAAAAGAACAGGCTCATTGCAGGCTGTGTTACAGGTTTAATTGTCTTGGGATGTGGCGGAGGAATTGTATATGCTACAAGAGACACTTCACCAAAATTACAACTGAAGAAAAATACGATTAATCTTGAATACGGAAAAGAATTCAATGCTGATTTTGATACTTTAGTTGATACTAAAGGATTAAATAAAGAAGATAAGGAATATTTGAAAAAAAACCTTAAAATAAAATCAGATATTAAAAATGATACTGAAAGTGTGACCAAAGAGGATGGTACTACAGAAGAAAAAGATCGTGGATTTGCTAAAGTAGGAGATTATAAAGTAAATTTAACATATAAAGATGAAACTAAAACAGTTAAGGTAGTTGTGAAAGATACAACTGCTCCAGAGATTACAGCACCTGAAAATATAGAAATATTACAGGGTACTGATTTAGCAACATTTGATTTTAAATCATTGATTATAGCGACTGATTTAGCAACAATAAATGAATTGACAGTTGATTACAGTACAGTAGATATTAATGTACCTGCTGAATATACTGTAAAAGCTAGTATTGAAGATGCAAATGGAAATAAAGCTGAAAAAGATGTAAAGGTTACAGTAATTGCGCCACTCGCAATTGCCGAAGACGAAGTTGTAGTCCAAGAGACAGTAACTAATGCTGACGGAACAAAAACAGTAAAAAATACTGTTAAGAAAAAAGTGGATTCATCTGGAGATAAAGTAGTATCTAGTGGAAACAATTCAAATAGCAGCTCTAATAGTTCTGGAAGCAAACCTTCAGGTTCTACTGGAGGAAGCTCAGGATCATCTGGTAGTGGTTCTAACAAGCCTTCAAATGGAGGAACATCTGGTGGTAACAGTTCTGGAGGAAATAGTGGTAATTCAGGTGGAAGTTCTGGGAGTGGATCAGGCTCAGGAAATACTGGAGGAAATTCTGGATCAACAGGAGAAACTACTAAAAAATATATTTATGTGACATGGTCTTATACTTATGGGGCAAGCACAATGAATGATGCTTGGTGTGGTGCTGAAAACAAGTGGACAGGAAATATAAGGTTGCCAGATGGTGCTACTAATTTTAGTGGTTTTAATATTAAATATATTACTTATGAAGAATATAAAGAATATATGGGTTACTAAATCAAATACTAAATAAAGAGAACATCGTTTCTCTTTTATTTTATTATGGAGGAAATGTTATGTTTTATTATTATATTGGTGGTTTTTTATGACGGCATTTTGCCGTCATTTTATATATTAAAAATTAATAACAAGGAGAACAGAAATGAAAATATTAAATAAAATTTTAAAATTATTTGCTATTATGTTATTTTCAATT
>OLOY01001149.1_pt1 | contig 11399 bp, 11 predicted proteins | sample 1672771 | NCBI WGS metagenome assembly OLOY01 (sample SAMEA3136722, study PRJEB25190) | human gut metagenome
TTCCTTGGAAGTCCAAGAATAACAAGGATAATGGCGTCTTTCGGCATCTGGATTCTAACAAATGGTTTGGCCTGATCATGAACGGCCGACGGGGACTCGTTACTAAAGATGATGATGAACAAAACGTTGATATCATCAATTTGAAAAGCGAAACGATGCCAGTTGACGGTCAGTCCGTTTTTCCGGCCTACCATATGAACCATAAGTACTGGATTTCAGTCGTACTTGACGATCAGCTAAGCGACGATGACGTAATGAGACTGATTGATGAAAGCTTCCATTTAACGAGAAAGCAGGGGTGATTAAATGCGACAGATCGTACTGCCAATTAAGGATGATGAGGTACTCAAGCAGGTGCAGGATACGCTGTTAAACAACTTCAAGTCTGGCCGGCGCAACTACACCATCTTTCAAGTCGGCAAGGCAACGCTGCTGCGGGTCAGTGACGTATTGCGACTTAAGCAGGCAGACGTTTTCGATGACTATGGCGCCATCAAGCAGCACGCGTTCATCAAGGACAAGAAGACCGGCAAGCAAAACACGCTCTACCTCAAGCCGGTGATGATGGACCTGGTGATGTATCAGCAGTGGCTTAAGCGCAACGGCTATGAAGGCACGACGGAATGGCTGTTTCCTTCTACCACGCGGCCGCAGAAGCATATTGACGAGCGCCAGTTCTACAACGTGATGGCCAAAGTCGGGGACTTGTTGGACATCAACTACCTGGGCACGCACACGATGCGCAAAACGGGAGCCTATCGCGTGTACGTTCAGTCCAACTACAACATTGGTCTGGTCATGAAGCTGCTGAACCACTCCAGCGAGGCCATGACTCTGGCTTACCTGGGGCTTGATCAGGTCAGCCGTGAGCATATGCTGGATAAGATTGATTTTGGGTAAAAGAAAAGCAGGCATGTTGTTGGCACGTCTGCTTTTTTAAGCCTTCCATTATATAGAACCTGAAATCAACTCAGTTTCTTTACTGTTTTAAATAGTTATATGAGGGGTTGGGGATCGATGGATTCGGGAGTTATATTATCTATTTTTTATTAAACCACACCTGCATCGTGCCATTTTCGCGGTTGGCCCATGCATAATATGGAATCATTTTAAGTTCGGTTTTGGTTGTTGGAATTTCTGTCGGCAATGGTTGGTATAGCGCATCATTAATTCCAGCTAGTTCTTCTCGTTCAACTGGAACACTAATTGTCACTACACCATTAAGTAAATCAGGTTCATATTGCAGGGTGCTCTTTTGGTCCGTTAATATTTTAGCCGTCCATAATGGTTTCTGGTTATCGACTTCTTCAGCCGCATAAACCAGTGGCCCTCTTTGAACCGCAACCTTACCAAAGTCGGCTTTAACCCGATTGCTTGCAACCATGTATTTTGCGTTCATGTCCAGTTCCAAATCAATATTCAGAACTTCATCGTCAATCTTAAAGTAAACAAAGCCGTCATTATCTACTTTTGTGTATGGTTTGCCATTAACCATCAGTTTGAAGGAAGGCGACCAGCTAGGGATTCTGATACCGAATTTAAACGAACTCTTACCAGGGACGATGTTGTAGTGAATATCACCAGCCCATGGGAAATTACTCGTTTGAACAATCTTCGCGCCATTGTCTAATTCCGTATCGTTAGCAATGAATTGATGTGATAAGACAAGATCGTCGTTAACCACGTAAATGTAACGATCCACGGATGCGATTAATCGTGCCAAATTAGATGGACAGCATGCGCAGCCAAACCACTCTGCTCGATGGGTTAAAATGTGTGATTTGCCGGGGTTCCACTTGCTAGCCTGGGGGTCTGCTTCCAAGGGATTAACGTAGAAGAAGTGCTTGCCATCGAGTGACATACCGGCAAGTGCGCCATTAAATAATTCTTTTTCAAGAACATCCCCGTATTCACCGCGAGCCTTGATTTTTAGCATCTGATTGGCAAAAAACGACATACCAACCGAGGCACATGTTTCGCCATAATCTGTATCATTAGGCAGGTCATAGTCATAAGTAAACGATTCGCCAGTAGTCGTCTGCCCGATATTCCCGGTGATATACATTTGACGTTTGACAATATCATTCCAAAAACGATCGCAGGCAGCCAAGAGCTTTTTATCATGTGTGTGACGGGCAACATAAGCCATGCCAGTGCAGAGGTAGACCACGCGAACGGCGTGCCCATGCGGTGCCTGCTGTTCTTCAATTGGGCTGTCAGTCAAGTAATACTCTTTTGGAAATCCCTGCATGTTAGCAATTAAGTCACGGTTAATTCCATCTGCAATATTTTGACGATTGAAGAAGTCAGGATCCTGTCCACGCGTTTGCAGGAAATAGTGAGCTAGTTCTAGGTATTGACGGTTATTCGTTACCTCATACAAACGTGCTAAGGCTAATTCAATTTCGGGATGACCATCAACCCCATGAATTTTGCTTTCTTCTTTGCCAAAGTGATGAGCAATGCAGTCAGCCATCTTTTCAGCAATCGTCAACGCCTTTTGACTTCCCGTTACCTGATAATAGGCAACGCCTGCTTCGATATAATGTCCCATTGTATAAAGCTCGTGGGACTGTTGCAGTCGTTTAAATTTCCGCGTTGGTGCATCGATTTGGAAATAGGTTGAAAGGTACCCATCCTCATCTTGCGCGTCTGCAATCAAATCAATTAATTTATCCGTGATCTTTTTCAAATCATCATTCGGATGATACTTTAATGTATATGCCGCGGCCTCAAGCCACTTGTATACATCGGTGTCTTGGAACGGGAACCCATAATGATGTCCCTTCGTTTTGCCAGCCGCAATTTTAAGATTGGCAATCGCGTGACTGTTTTTGGCTTGACCATTCTTTTGCGGATCGTCAGCGATGTTGATATCAGCTTCATCGTTCATGACCTTCCACTGATAGGGGAGGACTTCTTTAACGATCAGTTCGCGATATCTTTGCCAGAATTTGTCAGTCACTTTCAGATTTTTAATTTGCATAATTACCTCTCCTCATTAGTTCGTCGCAGATGCCTGCCGCGCTTCCAAATCGCGCTTAACAATTGGTTCATGCTTTTCCCACTTCCGGTAGCCAATCATCAATAACATGCTGATTACATAGAAAATAATTGGTGCCCAGAGGAAGGATAAACTAATACCGTGCAAACTGGCAACAGATTGAACCGCCTTGCTTGCGTCAAAGCCAAAGTTCTTCATAATCATCGAAGCAATGAAAGAACCAAAGCCAGAACCCATTTGTATACAGAACGATGCACCAATTGCCGTTAAGAAACCATTAGCCCGAATTCCGGTTTTCCATTCACCAAAGTCAACGGTATCGCCGACCATGGCAAAAAACATCGTACATGCCGAACCAGAACCGATACATGCAATACACCAACCAATCAGGGATGAAGTAATATTGCTGCCGGCAAATGACATCCATACCTGACCTACGACTGTCAGCGCCAGCATAAAGACAGTCGTGCCCCATTTGTGCAAGAACTTTGCAAACAGTGGCACTGCCGCCATCCCAAGAACTTGAATAATCGTAAAGCCGTTAAAGAAGGAGATCAGCCCCTTATTACCCAAATTGTATTGGAAGTAGTAAGGCAAAGCCGCGTTCCGAATAGTATATCCGGTTCAGTAAGCCAGGTTTGCCAAAACGATAATTACCCATGGCCAGTTACCCTTAGTTGCTTTTAGACTTTCTTTGATCGTAATGACCTTTTCTTTAGTAATGTTCTTTTCCCGCATATCAAGGAAGGCAACGATCAAAAGAATAAAGGCAACAATTGCATAAACACCAACAGCTAGCGACCATCCCTTTTGATCATTGCCATGGCCTAGAAATTCGGCGAAAGGAATGATAAAGGTAACGGCAAAGAAGTTACCAACGTTACCCAAGATCAACCGAATCGAGTTGGCAGACATTCGACCGTCTGAACTGCTGGTCAAGTTAGGCAATACTGAGGTAATTGGGGTTGAAACCGCGGTGTAGGAAAGGTCAGCCAGAATGTACATAACACCGGCATAAACCACCTTCATTCCGTAACTCACATGAGGCGTGGTAAACAGCAGCCAAACAAACAAAGCAAATGGCAATGCCATCCACAAGAACCACGGACGATTCTTACCATATTTGCTATGAGTATGGTCAACTAAAATTCCCATTACGGGTGCACCAAGGGCGTCAAAAAAACGTCCAATCAAAAGCAGTACACCGGCAACCCCTACCTTTAATCCAAAGACATTTGTAAAGAAGTAGAGCATGTAGGAACTAATAATGCAGTAAAGCAAGTTTCCTGACATGTCGGTAAAACCATAGGTGATGCGCCGGTGCCAAGGCAAATAATCTTGCTTAGCAGCAGCCATCTCCTGGTCATGATTTTCTTTTGCTACCATAATTTATCCTCCAACAATCAATAAACAGATAATTGCAATCGTAATAAGAATTCTTATTTGCAGTTATTATGGTAATCGCTTTCCGATAACGATATAAGGGCTAAAAATATATAATAAATGACAATTTCCGACCTTTGGAATGTTATAGTAGTGGTATACAAATACTGTTTAGCCAACACTTAGTGACAGTTTCTAGATGAAAAATGACAATTTCCGACTTTTATATAAGGGGTAAGTTAAGTTATGCTTTGCGTTATTTTGAACCTTGATAAAAGGCTGCTTTATTACAAAGGCGGCGAATTTCAGACCGATCAGGCATGGAGACACCGTACCGTATACCACCAAAATGACTATGAGTTGATTTTTTGCTTGAAGGGCAAGCTTTACTTGAATCTCAATAGTCGAAATATCGTGCTTAACCAACACGAACTGCTAGTGGTTCCGCCTTTTTATAAAATGACCGGCTATTACGATTCTCCGGTCGGAACTGATTTTTACTGGCTACATTTCTTTCCACAAACAAAAGGGCAGGTGGTTGATCTCAGCGCTGATCAAGTTGCCAGCCAACTAACAAAAATCGGTCATGATAAAGAACATCAGTCGATTATTCTGCCACTCAAATTTGCCGTGACAAATTTTGCGGAGGTCACCGTTCTTATTCATCAGATTTTAGCAGCTAATCAGGCGCTCCCTTTTCTCAACGAACGTGATTACCTGACTTCCGCCCTACTTATTAATCTCTTTATGGGCACACTCAGCGGTAGCGGTCGTGATGATCAGCTTCATGTCGAAATGATCAAAGAATGGATTCGGGCCCACATGAGCGCCACTCTTACCGTCGAAGACATTGCCACACAAAATGGTTTTAGCCCCGATTACCTTACCCGGCTTTTCAAAAAAGTGCTTGGAATGACGACACTTCAGTATGTTAACCGCATCAAGATTGAAACTGCCAAGTCTCTTTTAATTCGGACTAATCTTCCAATTAAAGAAATCGCTGCAAATTCTTTCTTTAGCGACACCAGAACCTTCATGCGGCGCTTTAAGGCGCTAACTGGGTTAACCCCAAGCGAATATCGCTATTCCAACGGTTCCGTTCACCATAACAATCCGCATATTGATCCACAAATCCCATTGCCAAAGCAGATTGAGGATATAATTGACTATATTCCGGAAAATGGGGATGTTAACTAATAGGGTTGGATCAGCCGTGAGCATATGCTGGATAAAATTGATTTTGGGTAAATGAAAAGACCTTGCCGTAGTGGAATACCGCTTTGGCAAGGTCAATTAATTTAGGCGTATAAGTTTAGCAACAATCAGTCATTTCTTATTTTCATTCGAATGCCTTTTTTGTACTAATTTTTGAACTGCATCAGAAGGTATGCTCAAAACCTCCTTTGGAAAAAGAGCCCAAAAAATAAGAACAAATGAAATAAGTGTAGCTGTAAATTCAAATTGCTCTTTAGTTTGAGTTATTAATAAACCAAGAATGGTTGAAATTATAATTGCAATTAACGAAAAATCATCTAAATATTTTTCATCTATCTGGAATTCAAACATTTCCGAAATCCATGCAAGGATAAATATTGGAAAATAGAAAAGACCTGCTAATAGAAAAATGGTAATTAAGCAGTCCTGTACTCTAAGTCTTTTTAAATCGAAAATAACAGCATCCGGTCTAGCAAAAACTGTAAGATGACTAACTACCAAAACAAAGAAACAAAGGCTAAGGATACAAGTTATAAAATTAAGTATTTTTTTACCGTAGTGATGGCACTTTACTAAGTACTTAAAAAATTTATACATAAAGTTTTCCATTTTTGATCCTAATAATTAAGTATTTAAAATCAACGAGTAATATATTACTTATTGTAATTGATTATAGAGTTAACCATTATTATAGACCGCTATATAAACTAATCATAATACGGATCCGTTATGACATTTATTTCCATCTTTACGAACACTCATTCGCATATTATAATAGAATGCAAACATAAGTTCGAGGGGGACGGCAAGATGGACTGTTCAGAAGAGCCGCGGGGGATTTTCCTGGTCATCGACAATAAATCATTCTATGCTACGGTTGAGTGCACGATGCGCGGGCTGGATCCGCTCACCACGCCGCTCGTAGTTATGTCGGAAGCTGAAAATACCAATGGCGGGCTGGTGCTGGCGTCATCCCCAATGGCCAAAAAGCTTTATGGCATCTCCAACGTCAATCGTCAGCGTGATCTGCCGCGCGACAACCATTTGATCGTGGTACCGCCGCGAATGAACACGTACATCGAAAAGAACATTGAGGTCAACAACATCTATCGCGAGTTCGTGGCGGATGAGGATCTGCTGCCGTATTCGATTGACGAGTCGATTCTGAACATCACTCATTCCTGGAAACTGTTCGGGGATGATCCAATCGAAGTCGTAAAAAAGATTCAAAAGACAGTTCATGACCGCCTGAAGCTGGTTACCACGGTAGGCGTGGGCGAGAATCCGCTGCAGGCCAAGATTGCGTTGGACGTCTATGCCAAGCATGATCCACGCTTCATTGGCGAGATTACCTATGACACGGTCAAAGATTGGAATCGATTTCTTTATGGTAAAATTAAATAAATGAAACAATTATTAAAGATTGTTCAATTACGAACAGAAATAGCCGTTTTTCCTTGAATTTGTTGAAAAACAATGCGATTATGGAAACGTATTCAAATGTCATGAGGAGGCTACTATTTATGAATAGACAATTTGATTTCTTAATGCCAAGTGTTAACTTCTTTGGTCCTGGTGTTATCGCCAAGATCGGTGACCGTGCTAAGATGCTTAACATGCACAAGCCACTGGTCGTTACCCAAGAGAGCTTGGAAAAGATCGAAAACGGCCCCGTTGTTCAAACGATTGAATCACTGAAGAAGGCTGGCGTGGACTACGCCATCTTCAACGGTGTTGAACCTAACCCAAAGATTCGTAACATCAAGGCTGGTAAGAAGATGTACGAAGAAGAGAAGTGTGACTCCATCATCACTGTTGGTGGGGGCTCTGCTCACGACTGTGGTAAGGGAATCGGTATTATCCTGACTAACGGTGATGACATCACCAAGTTGGCCGGAATTGAAACGCTGGACAACCCACTGCCACCTCTGATGGCTGTTAACACCACCGCCGGGACTGGTTCAGAATTGACCCGGCACGCGGTTATCACGAACGAAGAAGACCACCTGAAGTTCGTTGTTGTTTCCTGGCGTAACATTCCATTGGTATCCTTCAACGACCCAATGCTGATGCTCGGCGTTCCACAATCAGTTACTGCTGCTACTGGTTGCGATGCCTTCGTTCAGGCCATCGAACCATACGTTTCCGTTGACCACAACCCAATCACGGACAGTCAATGTAAGGAAGCCATTCAACTGATTCAAGAAGCATTGCCAGAAGCTGTTGCCAATGGTCAAAACGTTGAGGCCCGGACCAAGATGGTTGAAGCCGAAATGCTGGCCGGGATGGCCTTCAACAATGCCAACCTGGGTTACGTTCACGCCATGGCTCACCAACTTGGTGGTCAATACGACGCCCCACACGGTGTTTGCTGTGCATTGCTGCTGACCACGGTTGAAGAGTACAACCTGATCGCTTGCCCAGACCGGTTCGCTGAACTGGCACAAATCATGGGCTACGACACCACTGGCCTGACTACCATGCAAGCCGCTCAAAAGTCCATTGACGGCATGCGCGAGATGTGCAAGGCCGTTGGTATTCCGGCTTCCATCAAGGAAATCGGTGCTAAGCCAGAAGACTTCCCATTGATGGCTGAAAATGCCCTTAAGGATGGGAACGCCTTCTCCAACCCTCGTAAGGGTACCAAGCAAGAAATCATCGACCTTTACCAAAAGGCATACGATGGTATTTACTAATTAACGGTGTGGGCATATTTAATGTAAGCACACCATATTGAACCGTGTTGCCTACTAAACGGTGGACAATTTCAAAAGTTAAAGAATAAAAAAGCAGCGGTCGACCGGCGCATTTCTGCGTGGTCGACCGCTGTTCATTTATCAATTAGACTTTGCAGCTTTCTTGAATTTCACGAGCCCATGGCAAATAAGCCTCTATTTCTGGCGTTTCGCGTTTTGTAAAGGCGCTAAGCAGGGTCTCTAAATATTTAAAGACATCCAATTGAAGAAAAAATCAAGATTCAAAAATGGTCAATTGAACAAGTGGCTCATGTAGTTAAAATTGCCTACAAAACCATCTATAACTGGATTGATCAGGGACTACTGGATATTAATGTGACTGATTTACCTGACCATGGTATTCGTCGCAAACGATCTAAAGAAACCCGTGGTAGTTTTAGTCATGGACGTTCCATCGAAGATTGTCCAGCTGAACTTTCTGATCATAATACTTCAGGTCACTTCGAAGCTGATACAGTTTTATCTGGAAAACGTAAAGGTCAAGCAGTAGCTACGTTTGTCGAGCGTAAGAGTCGGCTTACCATCGTTAAACGGCTTAATGGACGAGATAGTACTTCAATTATTTTAGAATTGGCTAACCAGTTAGGAGATAATCTCAAGACCCTTACTGTTGACTATGGGAAAGAATTCGCCAACTACAATTTGATTGAAGAACAGACCGGTGTTCCGCTGTACTTTGCGCACGCTTATTCGCCACATGAACGAGGCAGTAATGAAAATCGCAACCGAGTACTACGCCGCTTCATTCCCAAAGGTCAACCGATTGATGAGATTACCGATGATGAATTGATTCAAATTAACTGGTATTTGAATTCCCGACCACTCAAATGTTTAAATTGGCGAACACCGATTGAGATCTTTTTGCGTAATCTGTGTTACTAAATTTGTTCAAGTTATTTCTTGCAATCTGCCAAATTGAGTTTGGTATCCCTAACTTTACCTATAAATTGAAGAAAAAATAAAAATAGTAGGTAAAGTAAAGTTTTGCACAGTTTTGGCTTAGGCCGTTCGAACCAAAAATATACAAAATTACCTACTATTGAGGCAAAAAATCTGCAAAGTAGGTAAATTTCGAAAAATTGCTTATACAGTTACCTACGATTGGCTAAAAAATTCAAAATAGTAGGTAAAGCTGCGGTTGACATCTTATCAGTGGCGGAGTGGAGGTTAATTAGAGCGGGAATCTGTCTATCATTGAGTTGCGGCGACTGCAGAAACGGCTAACTGAAACATCATTGCTCCACATCAGCTACGGAATCAATTAACCGAAATATCGTTGACGCATGCCGGTCGGGGAATCTCAGCTAATCGAAACAGTTCTGAATACTAAAAGCCTAAAATATCATTCTCAAAAAATCCCGGTCACAGCTTTTAACCGTGATCGGGATAATTTCGTATTTATGCCTTTTAATTAGCAGTTTCTTCGCTTAAACGCTTTTCCTGGTCTCTAATCAGCTGCTTGGTATGGGCCCAGACATCAGGGTGCTTGGTACCATTAACCCAATAGTCGACATCAGCAAATATTTCGGCTTGACTGGCTTGATCATAGTCATGGTGCAAAAAGTTGGCAGTGGTCTCGGCAGACTGTTTTTCCCACATTGCGGCCATGATAAACTGGCTGCGCGTCCGTTGCAGTTTTTCTTCAGTTGGACCGAAATCACGAGCTTCGACATCGCTGACCTTGGCCGTAGCAATTGGCGGCTGAACCGAGTTGCTTGGCAAGTATGGTGCTACTGGCACGTTCATCAAGGCATTTTGCATTACTTCATTCCAACTGTTGCCATAAGTATCCAAGCGATGCTGCAGACCGGGTTCAACATCATTAGCAATTAGATAGTCGCGCTTTTCACCCCAGCTGAGCGTGACATGAGCAACAAAAACTTTTTCGGACATAATCGTTCACCTTCTGATTGTTTACATATTCACAATAATTATAACGCGAATTTAAATTTATGAAAGCCCCTAAAAGTAACCTTTGATCTCAAATGTAGATTAAAGGTTTAACTTTATTTTTTTAATATAATAAAATAAAAAAATAAATTTTAAACGCTGATTTCCGCTATAAACAGCGGTTTTTTAACCAATGACTTACTTAAATCAAGTGCAGGAGTTAGCGATTTACGTTAGATTGAAAGCGCTTAGATTTAACTATTGGGGGAATTAAAGATATGCGAAAAAGAAACTATATCTTGGCTATAATGCCCTCTAAGTATACAGATGAAATAGAAAATTCGTCTGATACTTGGAGGGTGTTTTTAATTATGGGAAGACGAGCCAAATTTTCAGTTCAGCAAAAATTAATTATTATCAAGAAAGCTCAAACAGAATCTATTGAAAGATTAGCTCAGGAATATTGCGTCAACGCACACACCATCAGAAGATGGAAGAGAATGTACAAATACCAGGGAATGAGAGGACTTGAAAGTGCTCACCATAATAAAGTTTATTCCGTTGAGTTTAAGCGCAAATTAGTTGTGGAATTTGAGCATTCAACGGATACCTTAGAAAAATTTGCTTTAAAGCATGGTTTAAAATCCGATTGGCAATTATCACAATGGATTATCCAGTATAATGAATCAAAACTGAAGGCTTATACGCCGAGAAAGCGAGATTCAATTATGCCAGGACGCAAAACTACTTTTGAAGAACGATTATCGATTATTGAAGACTTAATCAAGCACGATGTTAATTACAGTTGGGCTGTAGATAAGTATCACGTGAGTTACCAACAAGTCTATGGCTGGTATCAGAAATATCGTAAGAGTGGTAATGACCCGCAATCACTTTGTGATCGGCGGGGTAAGGCTAAGCCCAAAGCCGAGTGGACAGAACTAGATAAATTAAGAGCGGAGAATCGGCTATTGAAGGCCGAAGTGAAACGGAATGAGATGGAGGTCGCTTTCGCAAAAAAATTAATAGAAATTCGCAATCGGGAGGCGAAAAGTTCTTCAAACAACAAGCCATCAAAGAACTAAATGAAGAGTACGGGAGTGTAAAATATTTTGTGTAAATTTCTAAATTAAATTGAAAAAGGGAAAGCC
>OLOY01001150.1_pt1 | contig 11392 bp, 9 predicted proteins | sample 1672771 | NCBI WGS metagenome assembly OLOY01 (sample SAMEA3136722, study PRJEB25190) | human gut metagenome
TTTTCTAAAATGTATCTGACCAATGTAATTACTGGAAAACGCTACATTAAAAAGTTAGTAGAAGATGGGATCGTAGATGGATGGGATGATCCACGTCTCGTATCTATCGCAGCTCTTAGAAGAAGAGGTTTTACACCAGATGCTATCCGTACTTTTATTGAGCTTGCAGGTGTTTCTAAAGCACAGAGTTCTGTAGATTATGCGATGTTAGAATTCTGTATTCGTGATGATTTAAAACTTAAGAAGTCTCGTGTGATGGCGGTTCTTGATCCTGTAAAGGTTGTTATTACGAACTATCCGGAAGGACAGATTGAGTACCTGGATGTAGAGAATAATAAAGAGAATGAGGAGCTGGGAAGTCGTAAAGTGGCCTTTGGTCGTGAACTTTATATCGAAAGAGATGATTTCATGATTGACCCTCCAAAGAAATATTTCCGTATGTATCCGGGTAATGAAGTTCGTCTTATGAATGCATATTTTGTAACCTGTACAGGCTACGAGGCAGATGACGACGGAACGATCCGTGTAGTCCACTGTACTTATGATCCGGAGACCAAGGGTGGAAATGCACCGGACGGACGTAAGGTAAAAGGAACGATCCACTGGGTGGAAGCATCCAATGCAGGTAAAGTTGAGGTAAGGCTTTACGAAAATATCGTAGATGAAGAAAAAGGTGTTTACAATAAAGAAGATGGTTCTCTTAATGTAAATCCAAATTCTCTTACGGTAACAAGTGCTTATGTAGAGCCGGAGCTTCTGAAAGCAAAAGGCTATGACAGCTATCAGTTTGTACGTAACGGTTTCTTCTGCGCGGATATCCATGATTCCAGGGAGGGAGCACCGGTATTTAACCGCATTGTATCTCTGAAGAGCTCTTTCAAATTACCGAAAGCATAAAAACTGTCAAAAAGAATACGAAACATATGACAGCAGTACACCGTGAACAGGTATCAGGGTGTACTGCTTGTTTTGTTTTATCGTCATCATTTCGGTTGCGCCCGTTTACAGAAACGGTTATACTGATAACACAGGAAAGAGAGGAATTACACATGAAGAAAATCGTGCTTGCTTCCGCATCTCCCAGGAGGCGGGAACTTTTAAGCCCGGTAGGAATCACCTTTGAAGTGAAGCCTGCCAGCGGGGAAGAACTGATCACCAGTGCAGAGCCTGCGAAAGTGGTGGAGGAACTTTCTCGTCAGAAAGCTATGTTTACGGCATATGCGCTGGAGGAAGAGGAGAACCGGGAGCTGAGAGATGTGGTTGTGATCGGTGCAGATACCGTTGTATCTTATGAGGGCAAGATCTTAGGTAAACCGGCAGATGAAACAGCTGCAATAGAGATGCTCGCTATGCTGCAGGGGAACACGCATCAGGTATATACCGGTGTAACTTTACTGATAAGAGAAGAAGAGAGATGGGAAGCTCATACCTTTCATGAGTGCACGGATGTGAGCTTTTATCCGGCGACAGAGGAAGAAATAAAGGAATATGTAAACAGCAAAGACCCAATGGATAAAGCCGGAAGCTATGGGATCCAGGGCGCCTGGGGAGCCTATGTGAAGGGAATCCGTGGTGATTACAACAACGTGGTGGGACTGCCTGTGGCAAGACTGATCTATGAGACAAAAAAACTGGGAATGAACCTGAGAGGATGAAAGATAAAATGATAAAAGCTTGTATATTTGATCTGGATGGAACAATTGCGGATACACTGGAATCCATGGCATATGTGGCGAATGAGATCATGGAAAAGTTTTCCCTGAAACCACAGCCGACAGATAATTTTCGTTATTACAGCGGTGAAGGTGCAGATATGCTGATCAGAAGATGCCTGATCGATGCAGGAGATCCGGAACTGGTACACTACGAAGAAGTCAGGGAACTTTATCGCAGGAAATTTGATGAAGATCCACTGTATAAAGTTGTGCCATACAAAGATATGCCGGAAACTCTTCAGAAGCTGAAACATGCAGGCCTTAAGATGGCTGTATGCTCCAATAAGCCTCATATTGCGGCACAGAAAGTGGTAAAGGCGATCTATGGCGATCTGTTTGATGAGGTGATGGGACAGCAGGAAGGGATCCGCAGAAAGCCGGCGCCGGATGGACCACTGAAAATCGCGGGAGATTTTGGCGTAAAGCCGGAAGAATGTATGTATATCGGAGATACAAAGACTGATATGCAGACAGGAAATGCTGCCGGAATGTATACCGTTGGTGCGTTGTGGGGATTCCGCGACAGAGAAGAGCTTGAAAATAACGGTGCAGATATTGTAGCAGCTGTACCTGGTGATCTGTTTACTATTTATGAGGAGAAGCAGCATGATTAAGATGGTTGCCAGTGATCTGGATGGAACGCTGCTCACCGGTGGAAGACAGACGCTGCCGGAAGAGATATTTTCGCTGGTAAAGGAACTGAAAAAAATGGGAATCCTCTTTGTGGCAGCCAGTGGCAGACAGTATGCCAATATGAGGAATCTTTTTGCGCCGGTAAAGGACGAGATGGCATTTATCAGTGAAAATGGCGGGCTTGCTGTTCAGAATGAGAAACTTCTGTACTGCGACAGCTTCGACAAAGAACTGGTCAGTGAGATCATTCAGGCGATATGGGAAAAGCCCGGAGCGGAATTTTCCTGTTCTACAAAGGATTTTTATTATATCATGCCCAAGACAGAACATTATCGCCATCTGATGATCGAAGAAGTAAAAAATCAGTGTAAGATCATAAAGAGTTTTGATGAGATCACAGAGCCTTGTATGAAGGTTGCGGTTTACGAGAAAGAAGGAATGACGGAGGAATCCATCCGGTATTGGAGGGAACGGTTCAAGGATAGATGTACTGTTGTGACATCCGGATTTGCGTGGGTGGATTTTGTTCCATTTACCACGAACAAAGCAAAAGGGATCCGTAAATACCAGGAACTTCTGGGAATCGGACCGGATGAATGCATGGTGTTTGGGGATGAATACAATGATATTGAAATGATGAAATCTGTAAAATACAGCTTTGCCATGAAGCATGCGAAGCCTGGGGTAAAGGCGGTTGCTTCCTACGAAACAGAGAAGGTGGAACCAGTACTTCGCAGACTGATCGCGGCGGGCGGAGATATAAAGGAGGTACTTTAATATGTACAAGAAAGAATATGTCCAGACATTTCTGGAAAAACAGGGTCAGCTTTTTGATGAGCCGGTAGCAGAGGATTTTGAGGAGGCAGAGGAGTTCCTCGAGGATTGCATGGCAGTTGTGCTGGATTCCCTGAAGGATGTAAAAAAATATCTGGATGGAATGGGCGCAGATGTGGATGGGCTTTCTCTGAAGGAACTGGAAGAAGAAAGTGAAGTGTTCAAACTTCCGGACGGAAAATATATGATCGTAGAAGGCTGACGGAAAGCAGGGATTACACCTCTGAAAATTAAATATGATAAACTTGCATCAGCAAAAAGAAAGCCCTGCGTAGAAAGGGTAAATGTGGGGAAAATAAAATGATGTAAAGGAGGATGGAATATGAAAAAAAGCAGAGTGCTGGCAGTCATCATGGCTGTGCTTATGATGGTAACGCTGCTTCCATCGATGGTATTTGCCACTGCAGCTCCATCGGGAACTCTTGATGGAAAGCTGAAGGTCAAAGGAACACTTGCAATCGGGTCTACTTTAAGTGCAGATTACTCAAAGGTCAAGCCGGAGGGGATCACAGATGATAATGTGAGTTTTTCCTGGTCATTAAAGGACGGAGATCTACTTACAGAAGTAGGAACTGACAAGACTTATAAAATTGATGAAAAAGATCTGGGTCTTCCGATCGTTCTGAAGATTACCGGAAAAGAAGAAACGGGAGTCAGTGGTGAGCTTACGGTGACGACCCAGGAAGTTTCCGAAACAGAAGAGGAAGCCAAAGCATTGGCAGAAAAGAAAAAGGAAGAAGCCAAAGCAGCGGGAACGTCAGAGGAACCTGACAGTGCTCAGCCTGAGGAAACCATAGAGCCGGCAGAAGAAACGGAGTCAGCGGATGTGCAGGAGAATACAGATACACAGGGTTCCACAGATGAGCAGGAATCCACAGATACCCAGGAACCAGCAGAAAATCCTGTTGTAGAAGTAAACGGAAACGGAGAACAGTCAGGGTCTCAGAATACCGATGAAACAGATGCATCCGGAGATAGTCAGACAGAGACACCGGATTCCGCAGATACAGCAGCAGACGCTACCGAAAAAAATGAGGAACCGACATATTCGGCATCTGCATATACGGAAGATGGAAGTGGAATTCTGGATTTTGGTTCCGTGGAAGAAGGATATACGGAAATTCCGGAAGCACAGATGGTTACTATCACAAATTCCGGAACCGGAGATCTTAATTTTAAAGAGATCGCCCCGGAGAATTTCATGGCTGCAGATATTAACGATGCGCCATTAAAGAGTGGTGAAAGTGTTACTGTGTGGGTAAAACCACGAGAAGGTCTGAAGGCTGGAGAATACAAAGATCTGATCACGTATCAGACAGAAGAAGGTGCCGATGTCTTCTTTGAAGCGGACTTTACAGTAAAAGAACCGGAAAATAAAGAAGTCGAAGATAATGAAAATAATGAGCAGACAGATCCCGGGGAAACATCGGACCCTGCAGCGGAAAAAATATACAAGCTAACTGCGAATCCGACAGAACTGCCTTTTGATGATCTGACTGCCGGTTATGAAAAGGTAGAAACAACAAGTACAGTCACGATCAAAAACGAAGGTACAGAAGCTGTGACGTTAGTACAGCCTGAGTCGGAGTTTTTTGATATTGCGCCGGTCAGTGAAGTGGAGAGCAGCGGAAATATCCAGTTGGCGCAGGGAGGAGAGCAGACCTTTACCGTACAGCCTAAACTTGGACTCTCTGCAAAAGATGATCCATACGTGGAAGAACTTGTATTTGCTTCTGATGAAAGCACTGAAGCATCTGCTACAGTGACGGCTTCGGTTATGGTAAAGACAGAAACACCAAAAACAGTTACTGCAACAGTGAAACCGGAAGGTCCTCTGTCTTTTGGAACACTGGAACAGGGCTATGAGACCGCACCGGATGCACAGCCTGTAACTGTAAAGAATACAGGCACAGAGGCTATCCGAATCCAGCTTTCTGTTCCGGAGGATTATGTGGTGGGAGAGCCTTCAGCGGAAGTGCTCAATCCCGGAGACGAGGCGGCAACCTTTACCGTACAGCCCAAAACAGGTCTTCAGGCCGGAGATCACAGCGGTTTGATTTCTGTGACAGATCAGAACACAGGAAACGCACTGGGCGAAGTCCGGCTTGAATTTACAGTTTCGGAACCGGAACCGGATCCGGATCCAGAGCCAGGTCTTTCGGTAACAGACAGTCTGGAGTTTGGAACCAAAGAAGAAGGCTATAAGGAACTTCCTGATGAGCAGACAGTTACAGTTACCAACACCGGAAATACAAAGATCGTTCTGAAACAGCCATCATCAAATGCATATACAATTGGTACACTTTCTGCCACAGAGCTGGAAGCAGGAGATAATGCAACCTTTAGCGTACAGCCGGTCAGCGGACTTTCACAGGGGGAATATCTGGAAGACATTGTGATCGCCAATGATGCAAATGTGGAAGCTTATGTAAATGTCCATTTCAGCGTTACAAAGAAAAAAGCAGATAACGGTGAAAAAGCGAATAACCTTACAGGCATCAAAAAACCATCCGATATCAAAGATCTTCCTAATGGAACCCAGAAAACCCAGAAAGCCCTGAAGCTTCCGGGAACAGTAAAGATCACTACAACAAAGGGAGAGCAGAAGGCATCTGTTAAATGGGATGTTAAGGGATCTTCTTATGATCCGTCTTCTGCAGAACGTCAGATATTTAATGTAAAAGGTACTGTCATTCTTCCGGATGGGGTTAAGAATCCCAACAAGATCAGTACAGTGATCGCAGTAAGTATTACAGTAAACGGATATCAGGGCACGGAAGCCGCTGCATCGGACAATAAGATCACAGGAATTGATTCCAATGGCAAGTATGATACCAATACAAAGATTACCTTTACAGCAGCTGGCGCAGGGATGGATAATACAAACCCGCGTAAGGGAGATACCAGATATCAGCCGAAGAGCTGGAAGATCACAGAGACCCGTACCTGGGATGGAGAACCTTATACCTCAACATTCCGTGTCAGCAAGCCGGGAAAATATACTCTGAAAGTTACCTTTGGACAGCAGAAATATGACGGCTCCAGCTGGAAGGATACCGGTACACAGTCAGAAAGTACGGTTACTTTTACGGTATCACAGGCAGCAGTTCTTACTGCGACTCCGAGTCCGGCAGTGACACAGACAAATCAGAAATCTGCAGTGCAGACGGGAGACAGTACACCGATCATGACATTTGTGATCATTTTGATCGTGGCTGTGGTATGCATTGGAGGAATTCTTGTATATCGTAAAAAGAAAAAATAAGAACAGAATGTAGAAGATTGTTTTACAGCACCCTCCGTACAAAAAAATGTACGGAGGGATTTTTTTGCACATAGAGATCCGTTTTACATGCTGTTGCTAGCACTCTATAATGATGAGTGCTAAATTTTTCTTGACTTTTGTAAAAAGTCGTATTAGTATATATTTATTGAAAAAACAACAGGTTTCCGGCTCTGCCGGAACATCAGAAATAAAAATAAAAACAAAAGGAGAGTGACATATATGTCAGCAAAACATGGCAGTTTATCAATCAACAGTGAAAATATTTTTCCGATCATCAAGAAATGGTTATATTCCGATCATGATATTTTTGTAAGAGAGCTGGTCTCCAACGGATGCGATGCGATTACTAAACTGAAAAAACTGGAAGTAATGGGAGAATATAGTTTCCCGGAAGGATATAAACCGGAAATTCAGGTAATTGTTAACCCTGATGAAAAGACGCTGAAATTTATCGATAATGGTATCGGTATGACTGCTGAAGAAGTTGAGAAATACATTACTCAGATTGCTTTTTCAGGTGCAACCCAGTTCCTTGAGAAATACAAAGATAAAACAACAGATGACCAGATGATCGGTCATTTCGGACTTGGATTTTATTCTGCATTTATGGTTGCAGACGAAGTACATATCGATACTCTCTCTTACAAAGAGGGTTCCACACCGGTACATTGGACCTGTGACGGCGGTACAGAGTATGAGATGGCAGACGGAAACAAAACAGAACCGGGAACAGAGATCACTCTTTTCCTCAATGAGGAAAGCCTGGAGTTTGCCAATGAATATCGTATGAGAGAGGTTATTGAGAAGTACTGTTCTTTCATGCCGGTAAATATTTATCTTTCCAAAGCAAATGCTGAACAGGAGTATGAAACCATCGATGAGGCAGATCTCCGTGAAGATGATGTGGTAGTTGAGCATATCCATGAGGATGCCAAGACAGAGGAAAAGGAGAATGATAAAGGCGAGAAAGAAGTTGTGGAAGTTTCTCCTGCCAAAGATAAAGTAAAGATCAATAAACGGCCGGTATCCTTAAGCGATACACAGCCGCTCTGGATGAAGCATCCAAATGAGTGTACGGATGAAGAATATAAAGAATTTTACCGTAAGGTATTTATGGATTATAAGGAGCCGCTGTTCTGGATTCATCTGAATATGGACTATCCGTTCAACCTGAAGGGAATCCTGTATTTCCCGAAGATCAGGACAGAGTATGATTCCATTGAGGGAACCATCAAGCTTTATAATAATCAGGTATTTATTGCAGATAACATCAAAGAGGTGATCCCGGAATTCCTTCTTCTTCTGAAAGGTGTGATCGACTGCCCGGATCTTCCACTGAATGTTTCCCGTTCTGCGCTGCAGAATGATGGTTTTGTGAAAAAGATTTCTGAATACATCACCAAGAAAGTAGCAGATAAGCTCACTGGAATGTGCAAGACAGACAGAGAGTCTTATGAGAAGTACTGGGATGATATCAGCCCATTTATCAAATTTGGATGCATCAAGGATGCGAAATTTGGTGAGAAGATGAACGATTATATCCTCTTTAAGAATCTGGACGGCAAATATCTTACCCTGAAAGATTGCATTGAGGAAAATAAAAAAGAAGAAACAAAAGCAGTTGAAGAGGAGAAGACAGAGGAGAAAGCTTCCGAAGGATCCCAGAATGAGGAACCGGAAAAAACGGTCATCTATTACGTGACCGATGAGGTACAGCAGAGCCAGTACATTAATATGTTCCGTGAAGCGGGTAAAGATGCTGTACTGCTGAAGCATGTGATTGATTCACAGTTTATTTCCCATCTTGAACAGCAGGATCAGACGATCCAGTTCAAGAGAATTGATGCAGATCTGACAGAAGAGCTTCGCGAAGACGGAGAAGCGGATGAAGCAACAGTCAAGACACTTACTGAGGTGTTCCGTAAGAATCTTGGCAAGGATAAACTTGAAGTAAAAGTAGAGAAGCTGAAAAATGAGGGAACTGCAGCGATGATCACTCTTCCTGAGGAGAGTCGCCGTATGCAGGATATGATGAAAATGTATAATATGTACGGAATGGATCCGAATATGTTCGGCGGTCAGGAAGTACTTGTACTGAATGCAAATCATCCTCTTGTAAGATTTATAGCAGAAAATCAGGGATCAGAGTATGTTCCGGTGATCTGTGAACAGCTTTATGATCTTGCAATGATGAGCCATAAACAGCTTTCTCCTGAAGAAATGACAAAATTTGTAAAGAGAAGCAACGATATCCTTATGGTTCTTACAAAATAAAACGACATACAAAACGATCGAAAGGCTTCGCCCGTAATGGGGCGAAGCCTTTGCTTTTTTTATAACAATATGCGTATCTTTAACACAATTCAAGGAAATTTAAATAAAATAATAGATATTAAATAAAAATAACCTGTAAAATATGACTAAAAATTCAAATTAGTATCTAATATGTATAAAATAAATTTTCAGAAGAAAGCGAAAAATATAGATAAGTGTCGTATTATATGTAAGGGAGTGCTTTTGAAAAGAGAAAAGAATGAAATGGAGGAACAAATGTATGAAAAAGGTGTATGGATTGATCAGAAGACTTGGCGCAAATTCGAAATACAAAGGATATTTTTTCGTTGCGGAAGCGGTAAAGATTTCTATGGGGGATCAGTGTAAACCATTGCGGATCACAAAGGACATTTATCCATGCCTGGCACGGAAGTACAGATCAACACCTACCAATATTGAGCATGATATCAGAACAATGGTAAATGTGTGTTGGGAAGGAAATAAAAAACTGCTGGATGAGATTGCAGGATATCCTCTGGAATACAAGCCTACCAACAGTGAATTTATTGATATGCTTGCGTATTACCTGAGGGAAATAGAAGAAGAGAATTGACTACAGCCTTTCAAAAAGAATCTGATTCCTGGACAGAAGGCTCAGGATCATATCATCCCAGAACTGCTCCGGGCGTTTATCCATAGAGAATGTTTTGAGCGAGGTTCCGGTAGTACAAAGAAGGCTGTTATTTTTAAATTGAAGATTTAAGAATAGTCCGTCTATCTGTTCGGAGGAAATTCCAAAATCTGTATTTCTCATTGCAGCTTCAACTCCACTTAAATGCAGCACGATCCTGAAGCTTAAGGGTGTACGCTTACCGCGGATCACAGACCAGCAGAAAGGTCTGATGTCCTTCCAGAGAGAATGTGTCCGGCCGTGCTCTGCAAATCTGTTCATGCTGTCTGTATCAAAAAAATCTTTCTGAAGCCTTCCATCAATGGTAAAAGTATTAAAAGTAGTCACAGTCGCTTCGGACAGACAGAATTTGTCAAATACTTCTCCTATAAAAAGTTTGTTTGTGAAATCCCGGATATCAGTGATCCTTAATGCAAGCATGCCGCACTTCCTTTCTTTTATGTGATCGCGTGTAGACATTATATCTCAGATAAAGAAAAAAGGACAGACTTTTTAAAAAACTCTTTTCAAATATCTGTTTATGTGATACGATAGATGTGGTATTGAATACTACATATAATGGAAAAGAGGACGATATAATTGAGCTATAAGATTGCGATAGATAGCTGTGGGGAGCTTTTAGATGAATGGAAAAATGACGGCAGGATTGAATCCATACCACTGACGTTGACGGTGGGTGGTGAGAATATTATAGATGATGAGAATTTCGATCAGAAAGATTTTTTAAAGAAGGTTGCGGCCTGCCCGGAATGCCCCAAGTCTGCATGCCCTTCTCCGGAACGCTATATGAAGGCATATGAGTGTGATGCGGAACATATTTATGCGGTGACACTTTCGTCAGAATTGAGCGGTTCCTATAACAGTGCAATTCTTGGAAAAAACCTGTTCCTGGAAGAGCAGCCGGAGAAAAAGGTTCATGTATTTAATTCCAAATCTGCATCCGGTGGTCAGAGTCTGATTGCCATGAAGATCATGGAGTGTGAAGAAAGGGGACTTTCTTTTGGAGAAGTAGTAAGTGAAGTAGAGAAATATATTGAAGAGATGAGCACATTTTTTGTGTTGGAGAATCTGGAAACTCTGCGCAAGAACGGACGTTTGAGCAGAGTGAAAGCTCTGGTGGCCAGTGCGCTGAAGATCAAGCCGGTTATGGGATCTACTCCGGAAGGAACGATCTGTCAGCTGGATCAGGCAAGAGGCATGAATAAAGCAATCGTAAAAATGGTGGATCACATTGGAGAGAAGGGAATCAATATTCCGGAAAAGACAGTTGTCATCACTCACTGCAATTGTCCGGAAAGAGCGAAGATGCTGGAGGAGGCTATCCGTGAGAAACTGAATCCTGCAAAGATCGTAGTTATGGATACTGCCGGTGTCAGCAGTATGTATGCCAATGATGGTGGCGTTATCGTAGCAGTCTGATCAGAGAAAATCTCCAGTTCAGAAAATTATCACATTTCTTCGGGGAGTTGCTGCTTTCCTTTTGAAAACAAGTGTGCTATAATGAACGAAGTATTGAAGCGGCAAAGGAGAAAGACAATGAGCCAGAAGAAAGTTGACAAATATAAAAACAGTAAATACTCGCGAAACAGTGCCCTGAAGAAGGAGCGCGCAGAATTTGTACTTGAGATGGCGGCATGGATCCTCATCGCGGTTCTGCTTGTAGGCTGGATCGGATATTCCGCATATGCCAAGATCCAGGCGAAGGAAGCCAGTGTGAAGGTGGATACTGTGATGGATACTTCTGCATTGACAGATTATATTTCCGGATTATCTTCAGACAGTGCGGAATAGAAAACACATATGAAGTGATGGGTTCCCGGGATGGGTTGAAGCATCCCGGGGATTTTTATATACAGGATAAATTATAATACAATAAAAAACGGGTCTGCCATAAAGCAGCCCCGTTTTGACTTATACGTTTTTTATGGTTATAGAATTATAACTTTGTAACGTTAGCAG
>OLOY01001155.1_pt1 | contig 11338 bp, 12 predicted proteins | sample 1672771 | NCBI WGS metagenome assembly OLOY01 (sample SAMEA3136722, study PRJEB25190) | human gut metagenome
ATGGGGCTTCCACCCACCGGACTATATACCCTTTGCTGGACGCACGGTCTGACCCCAATGTGGCAGACTTACTGGTTTCTGATACATTGTAAGTAAGTGATCATTCATATTGAGGTCTGCCTTTTACACCTTTCTGTGCAAAGGGCAGACCTCTGACAACTATCCTAATACACAGAGAATTTTATTTTCGTTAGGGCTACTCATTTTTGGAAGTTAAGGTAAAAGGCTCATAGTTTGCCACTGTCCAGCAGAAGGCATATGTTGCAGAATTATACTTTGGTCAGAAATATCTTTCTTCTTACCAGTCTGGATATACAGCTTGCCTTCAAAAATATGTGCCGTGCCAAACGGACGCACTCTCGGCTGGTCTCCTTCGACCGTTGCCAAGTAATATGTTTCAGCTTCTTTTAAGAACTTTACGATTTCTTCCATAATGGATTTCCTTTCCCACACGGTCATGTGTGTTTTTTAGTTTTATGGTTTTATTTCAGTTTTTCTAGGATCTCATCCGCGCTCATTCCACTTGCCAGCAGCTTCTTCAGCACTGCTTCGGCTTCAGCCTTCTTAGCTTCTTCAGCGGCCTTAGCATCTGCCTTTGCCTTCTTCGCTTCCAGCATTACCACTTCTTTTTCGGCCTTTTTCAGAGCAGTCTTCTTCTCTTTCAGATCAGCCTTCAAAGTGTCAATGTCGACGGTGATGGATGCGATCTCGGTATTCAAAGACGCAATAGCCTCCTGCTTCTTTGCAGTCTGGGATGCGTAGTCTTTATGTCCACATCACCACTGCTGAAAACGGCACCATCATGATTACGTTCTCGATTCACTCGGTGGTCAACTTCTGTTCGCCGTTCACTGTCTCCCAAATGCTCCAGCCGCCCCTGGTATCAGACAAGGGGTTCATCCAAAGATTACGGTTTAACAGGATTCGGAACAGAATAAGTGAAGTCACGAAAGCAAGAAAAACAGCTTCTGAAAGAGTATTTCATAGAGTCTGACTCTGAGAGCATTTTATCGGAGTCCTCTTATCTGGTAATAAAAGTTGCTTGTATGAATATGATGTTCCTGGCACCAGCATTTATCAAAAAGGCCACTGGACCGGCATTCCTGGATCAGATCCAGCCATTCTTTATCTGTACGTCTTGGATTTCTTTTAGGCATAAACATTCAACTCCTAAAAAGCCTGATTTATCCCCATACTCCGCACATAGTCGATCCATTCATAAATATCTTCTATGTCATACAAAGTATTCAGCTCCCTATCTGTCGCTTTTTTCAATGCAAGAGCCATTAATCCATATTCATTTTCTAAAAGTGTATCAAATACCCCCTGATCATCTGTATTGATGGATACACTGAGATGGTTTTTTCCATTTGTCTGCTTCAGTTTACGCGAATTAAAGCGCAATATGGGATGTTCCTCATATTTCTTTATTGTACCAATCAGATAATTAGAAGACGGATTGGTTTCTATTCCAATCCCTTTGCAGGCAAGCTCCTGAATCATTTGCTCCTGAATCTGACGTACCAAATCGATATACTCCTTATGTATTTTAAATTCTATAATCTTATCTCCTTCTTTTCTGACTATCTCATTATAGTGATACAATTCATACAGTCTACAATACTTTCTGTTTCTACGCACTTCATTACTGATCCGCGGATTTAGTTGATAACGGTCAAACCTCAACAGTTCTGTTCTCACAATAGCTTTTTTAAACCGCGCCTCATTCAATTTATAAATCTCCGGATTATCTCCTCTTAATTTCCAACTCTGATAATACTCATGAACAGAAGGGCAAACTTCCTCACGTATATTATTTTCATATATTTCTTTATACAGCTGATAATATGTTTCTATCAGTTCTGTTTTCAGCTTTTCTTCTATATGACATCCCAATTCATTTGCTTTACAATACATCCACACAATATCGTCGAGAAGAACCTGTTTGGCAATAATCACTCTGCTGCCTTTCATACAATAATAGTTCTGAGGTTCAATTCCCAAAGCCAAAGCATGTCCTAAACGATCACCTCTGTTCAGATTGCAGAATAATATTGTTTCGTCGATTGCACGCAAGCCATCTACAAGATCAAGGAAATCTTCCCCTACATGATAGGTAATACGAAGATTTTTCGGCATTTTTTCTAAATTTACTGTTTGATTGAAAATATTTTCAGAAACAATTCTCATATCAGATAAATAACGAAACACCTGACTAAATACTTCCGGTCTACAGGCAATCTCACTGGAACATGCGTCAATACCTCTAACATGGCAATTTATTTCTCTTTTCTTTTCCAACATCGCTACTATACTTCTGGCCTGTTTTCTTGATTTCTCACGAACATTATAATTTCTTGGTCTTCCTTCTGAAAATCCATTATCTTTCAACTTTGGAAAATGAAATACATAAATCAATTTTTCATATGCATCTTCAGATGTTCCTTTTTTTACCAACTTCTCATAATTTTTCAAGCTACCATATAATTTCGCTGAAGTATCCTTTGGGCAAATTCTTGCTTCAAGGGAAATCATATTTTTCTTTATCAAAGTTTCATTTAGCGCCAACCGCACAAGTTCGTTTTCATAAGCCTTATGTCCGTCTATAAAATATTCTTTTCGATCTTGATAGTCTGAAAAATTTGCGAATCCAATTTTGTCGTTATTTTGGATAATTTCTCCCCTGAAATCGGTTCTTATAAGCAGATATGCATAAAATATATTTTTCTGTTCATCTGTAAAAATATTAGCTAATATACTTCTGTAACACTCATAAAGGAATTTTCTTTCTCCTGCCAACAATCTACATACATTATCATTATACTGCATCATATCTTTTTCGAGAGCATAGTCCAGTACATCACCATTTATCACTGCACCATAAATATTTCCCGCAACAATAATCAAATCCTGTAGTTCTGGGGTCAATACTAGAAGTTCTGTCTCTGCCCTATTCTTTGTTTCTGTCCCCTTTGGTAGCAGTCGAATCAGTTTTTCTATTCTTTTTATCAAATATTCATCCCTTTTCAGACAAGAAAACAGATAAATTCTATATAAAGCAGCCCTTTGACACTCTGTATAAAATTTTTCCTTTTCTCCAAAATGATCAAAACTATCTCCTGACTGTCTCTGCATAGTTCTTTTAATCCGTTTGAAGTCTTTTGTTCTTCCTGAAATATGGTTCATGACGCACAGCCAGTTCAGTTCAAATATTTTGGTAGAGCCATTTAAATGAAAGTGATTCTCTGCCACACCCCTTTCCAGAATGTTATGAAGCCTAATATTATCACTTCTGATAATTGGGAGCCAACTGAATTTCTGGGTTTTGACACCGTTTTCCCAATCCTTTTGAGCAAGAAATGCACAGGTAAAAAAATCCTGCCCGACTTTCAACGAAATTTCTCTCCATCGAAGCAATTGGTCAAACCTACATTCGACTTCTTCTCCATCTAAGCGCAATATTCGTTTAGCAAGATCAAATACCAGATAAAAAACATTTCCTTCTTTTCCCTCTTCCCACTGCATCTGTTCACACATATATCTATAACTATTTCTTCTTTCATCATCTGTAGCATGCGGAAATACATCTACTGCATACCGCATATACAGATTTTCTGCAATTTTATTATAAGCACAGCATCTATGAAAGGAATCATCTTTCTGAATCACATACATATAAGGAATTTTTTGAAAAAGGATTTCTATATTTCCGCGTTCTATATCCATAGCTACTCCTTAATCAGTTCTGTATACCGACGAACAATTTCTTTATACTCCTCGCTAAGTTCTTTTGACACCACTTCGTTAGGATCTTTAAGATAAATATCCAGTATTTCGCCGTAATACTGAATCAATCTTTGAGTATCGAGAACTGGCATTTCTTGATTCTTATGGGGTTTTCCAAAATATCTTCTGATATTGTATACCAGATTGTCCAAGTTCTTCTTTACATTCTGCGCTGACCGCTTAATCAGATAAGTTGACACCGGCATTTCTACTGTTTCATAAGAAACAGCGGAATGCAACTGCTTACTCAAATCTTGCAATATCTGATTTCTCTTACCTTCTGATTCATATTGATTTTTCTTCTCCTCTTTTATTGAATCTGCAAATTTATCAAAAATATCAGCATACAATTCGCTGATATTGATTATTCTTTTTTCTCCTTCCAGATTTTCCACTATCAATTCATTTAATTTTCCATCTAAAGAAATATCTAAGTATTCTCTCAAAAAATGTTCTGCATTGCGAAAAAATCTGTCCACAACAGCTCTGGTTTTACCATGTTCATCTTTTTCTCCGCCTTCTTTTGTTTCTCGATGACGATAACAATAATCATAAAACTCATAGATCAGATCCATATTGGTAAAAATAGTTTGAAAAGCTTCAATTTTTTCAGTATTTTCGTGCAAAATTTTCATGAGAAGATTATTATATTCGTTCCACGTAATTCCCAGCATATCCATATTTATCTTCGTGTACATCATGGCAGGATTGCAAAGTCCAATAATATAATTTTCCATACATATCTGCTGATTTTTCATTAAAACATAATTTGGAAAAATAACAGTTTCCGAGGAATATACTAATACATCGAAAGATTCTGATGGCCTGTTTTCAGTCCAATACATATTAGAAAGTAAGCCTAATAAAAACCATGTAAGAATCTTATATTCTTTTTGCTGATCTTTTTCCTGTATTTTGGATACAGACATCCCATGCATTTTCAGTACTTCGTTTTCCACACCAAACTCCAGCCCGACTCTGGCTGCTATAGTATTATAGATCTGATGAGTAGGCAGATAAAATCTGGAACGATTCAAAAAATATGAATCAATTTTTGCATTTGAAAACATAATATCAAACTCTGTTCCCCACACGTATCCTCCGAGTGCATTACTAAGGTCCTCATATCTTTTTCCTCTACGTATTTTGCTCAATCGAATGGTGTATAAAATATTAAAAACATATGCAAACTTTTCTGCATTTCTCCCATAGACACTATGCCTGTAATCATCTAACCACTTCCGTATCCAAAAGAAACAGTAAGAGTTTTCCAAATGATACTCAGTTGTCGGCAAAGAATGTTTCTGTTTCGTGTTCACATAACGATTCTGCAATAAATATATAGTCTCTGAATTCATCTGAAAATAGGGCATTTTTAAAAGAGACTGCAATTCCTGAACTTCCACAGCTTCATAGTTTTGTGGAATCCATTCCTTTTCAATATATTCCGCAAATATTTCAATGTTATCATAATAACCCTGATCGTCAATTGGGTTTTGCATATTTCCAAGCAAAACAATCATATTTACCATATCTCTCAGGTTATCTGCCTGAAGCCAACTGGTACCATTTTGTTTCAAAAGAAAACGCATTCCAGTTTTTGCATAAATCATATCCAGCAAAGAAGCACTTAATGAATTATAAATATGATTCTCATAAATGAGGCCGCCATTTCTGTTCTGGTATTGAATATGTGTATTCATAAGATATCGAACATCTGGCAAATGAATTCTCCTAGAACGTGGAATCAATTTTGTAATATACTTTTCTGCCATATTTCTTACTTCTTCATAAAATTCCGAGGGCTTTTCCCCACCACGCAGGATATTACTGTAATTTTTAAAGTTTTCTTCCTGCACACACATCTGCAATTGTTCTATTTTTAATGCCATAATGATCACCACATCTGGTATAATTAAATATTTACGTATTTGCTCTGCCATTTTATATGCGTTTGCATTGCAAAGATCCAAATCATCAATGGCTATCAACAGTTTTTTCGTTCCATTCTTACTAACCATGAATTCCAGATAAGTCTTTATAAGAAATTTTAATTCTCTTTTTAAAGCAGTACTTTCTCCCATTCTGGAAAGATTCTCAATATTAGATTCACCATCAAACTCTTCTTCCAACATTTTTCTTGGATTATTAATCAAGGATATAATTCGGTATACTTTCTGAAACATTTCTAATAATTCTTCCCGTTTATAAGTATCAAAACTCTCTGGATTTTCTTTATATTTTGTATGAAATTCTCTATAAAGACTGGCTACAATCACTTCTAGAATATTATGTATATCATCAAAGGTAGACGGATCGATAATAATTGGCTTTGAAAAGATAGTGCATTTTACATTTTCGCAGTCTCTGAAAATCGGATTCATATTCCAATCATTCTTTTTAGAAAGACTATTAATAAAAGTCATCATCGCACTGCTTTTTCCAACACCGCGTTCCCCACAAAATGCAATGATATTATTTTCCGTCTCCACTTTTCTCCATTCAGCCTTTTTTTCGTCTTCATCAACCGCAACAATATCATCCAGCATACCTGCTGCATTCATATACTGCTCATAAAAAATATCATTTTCCTGAATTTCTTCCTTTAGACTTAACTTAAATTCCTCTCCCCGAGTAATTGTTAAAAGTCTTGCATCTTTCATATGGACTCCTCCTCGTATGGTAGGGTAGTGTCAAATACTACCTATTTTTATTAAATTCTTCTCTATTCTCATGCAGATACGCCATTCAGAAATCCCACCTCATACATATTTTTATAAATTCTCTCAGGGTAGTACGGCAAAAATTGTCTCATATTTTCAAATCTGATACTTTTCTTTTTCATATAGCTAATTAGACGGTTTGTCAGTTCTTTTCCATCCACTTCCGAAATATCCACAATCTTCTTTAATAAATCGAGGAACTGAAGCGTTGCCGCATTTCTCTCATCTATTTCACAGTAGGCTTCCGTAAAATCAAACACAGATTTGCAAGCTGAGTTTCTCGGTATTCCGTTGTAGCTTTGTTCGTATAAATCTCATATACCTCTGGAACCTGAGTCGTCAAACCTAGTTGATTTGCAAAAAGAATTCCTCCAACATAACCACAGCAGTTTTCTCCATCTGCCAGATACTTTTTTCTGATAACTTCATCAACTGACAGAGTTGAGCCTGAGCGAAACATAGATTTCTTTGGAATATAGTATATTCCCGTATCAAAGTGTTTTAGCAGCCTGGCTTCTGTCAGTTTCTTCATCTGCTGGCGAACTGATACCGCTTTCATAGCAGGAATATTTAATTCTGACAAAAAGATGGGTTCATTCGGTCGGTAATTGTTTTCTATATAGCTGTATACATCATTCATCAATGCCATTTTCTTTTCCTCCTCTTTGATACTTTTTAGAAATATATTTTTTCTTTATTGTTATTGTACGTCCCAAATACCAGAATTGCAACGTGAACTTTCTGAAAAAGCAACAATTCCAAAATCACCAGCCTGACAAATTCCCTCATCCCTTCACCATGATCACAAAATCATACTTGCATTCTCACATACTGGAGCTGAGAAATATCTACACTATTTTCAGGGCACTATTTGTCTACCTTATAGGCTGTGGGCTGGTCCCTTGAACTGACTATATGATAACAAGATTGCCAGAACTCCACCTTCCCTGCAAATAGGAATCCGACTCTCAAAAATCTACATATGTGTAGATTTTTCTGCCAAGATTTCCAAAATAGGCAAAAAAATCCACACCGTCATCTTCTTCGACCGTATAGATATCAGATTGCCATCTTCAGTTTTTCATTCTGTGCCATCATATGAGCAATCTTCAAAAGTATCTCTTTATTTTCTATATTCAGTGTTGAAAACAACTTACCCATCTCGTCATCTTCCAACTTTGTATGTACCTGCACCCGCTCTGGCATCAATGAATCAACCGGAACTTCTAAATTTTCTGCTATGTCGATGAGGGTTTGAACTCCCATCTCCACCTTACCTTTTTCATATCGGGAAATGACCTTGTTGCTGCAGCTTCCTCCCATCTCCTCAGCCAGCTGTTCCTGAGTCAGATATGCCGCCTTTCGCGCTTTCCTGATGTTTTCACCAATGATTTCCTGATCAGGCTTCCAAACTTCTGCCAACAAGATCACCTCCTTCCTCGCTTTTAATAAATTATTATGTTAACCTTTGTTTTAACTGTTCTAGGCGTTCTCGCACAATGGGGGTAACTCATTAATTTTGTTTTTTTTATTTCCCCTCTTGCATTTATCAGTGCCACGCCTCCCATAAACGACAAAAGGAGCCGAGGACCATGGTTATATAACCACAATCCTCGGCTCCTATCAGCCCTTCATCGAATCCAATCACCCGATGGATATACTCTTTTTCACCTCGTAAACAGCCAGCTTTCCATTTCCACGCATCCTTACTTCAGCGTCATTTCCTCTGCCTGTTATCTCCCGAATTGCCTTCATGATAAGTGCATCATCATTCCCTGTACTTGCGATAACACCGCAGGAAGCATTTCCATGCGCTCCCACGTAATTTCTGAACGGCTCTTTTTTCTCTCTGCATCTGCTGCTTCCATACTCTGAAATCAATATGCTCATCTCCTGTCTTTTGTTTTAAACACGGACTGTTCCGTTCCATCAATACGTGGAATACAAAATTCGTCCAATACTTTACGCTCCAATGGATCTACCAGAATAAAAGAAAAGAAATCTCTGATCTTATATCCAGCAAAACACTCTCTTGCCTGTTCAATCATGAGAGAATGATTCACCACAATGGAAACTTTAATTCCATGTTCTCGGGGACTATCCAGATAGGCCATTCCGAACAGACGGTTCATGCTGCTGATTGTTCCCCGCCCGATCCCGGTAGTATAGGATTTACAGTCAAACAGCCACATATCGATTCCTTCATCCTGCAGTGCATTCGTCCAGATGGCAAAATCCGCATAAAACTGTTTGTTTCTTGGCCAGATTATCTTCTCATGGCCGAGCAGTTCAACAGAAAAGCCCGCCAATAAAAGCGCGTTCTGAAGCGTTTCCCTGCTTCCTTCCGCATATCTGGTCTCCATACTCTTAAAGGTGTCTCCAAGCGCAGAAGCATATTCCAAAAATCGCTTCGGTTTCTTATCATCTGAAACACTATATGTAATTTGTATCGGTGAAACAACAGCACCTTCTTCTGTTGTTGGAACCATCTTTACCATCCCGTTTGCAGCCAGAAGCTTATCAAGCGTCACTTCGCTGGACGGATCTGCTGCTTTGGATATCGATATCAGAACCTCATCCGAACAGGCCGTTGTGTTCTTCATATTAATAATACGAGATATCGTCGATGTATTGACCTCGCAGTCTTTTGCAAAATCATTCATCGACCGTCCTCCCTTTGCAAGAAGAACAAGATGGCTCAATTCTGCATGGTCTGTATTCCCGGTTCTTATATAGTCCGGGAACAGGTTTGTGATTTTCTTTCTTCCCATCGGTGCTGCACCTCCTCTGTTAGTATACTATCACTATTTTGCATATTTGTCAATATCACGCAACAATTATTGTTTTATTGCTTTCTATTGCGCTTTTCCGCACCCGTTGATACTACATCATAATAAAAAGGAACAGAAGTTCACAAACTGTTGTTCTTCGTATATAAGAACAATTATTCAAGGGGAGAGGGCGATTATTATATTATCAATTATTTCAATGTGCAGATATGCACAATCCTGCGATTTCATCTCGGTAATTGAATTGCCGAGGATTCCCGCTTATTGTCCTAAAAAAAACGCAGAGAATAACTTGACAAGGTATATATCGCGATATATACTAACAATATAAGGAGGTGCATTACTATGATGACTGCAAAGTTATTTGAAAATGGTCGGAGCCAGGCGGTTCGACTTCCGAAGGAATGTCGCTTCAATGGTGATGAGGTGGCAATTAATAAGATCGGTGATATTGTTATTCTGATGCCGAAGGAAAACAAGTGGTCTGGTTTCCTGAACAGCTTGGAACTGTTCTCGGATGACTTCATGAACGATGGCAGAGAACAGCCTGCGGTACAGGAGCGTGAAGCGCTATGAAGTATATGCTGGACACTAACATTTGTATCTATGCAATTAAGCATAAGCCACCCGAAGTCATAAAAAATTTTCTGAAGCATGATCCAGACGATATGTGTATCTCATCCATTACTTATGGAGAACTGATGCACGGAGTGGAAAAGAGTCAGGCAGTGGAACGCAACCGTGTAGCAATTACACTGTTCTTGTCGTCTATTTCTATCCTTCCGTTTGACAATTATGCAGCAGAAGAATACGGAAAGGTTCGTGCAGACCTTGAACGAAAAGGAACACCAATTGGTCCAATGGATATGTTGATTGCTGGTCATGCGAGATCAGAAGGGTTGATTCTTGTGACAAATAATACCAGAGAGTTCTTCCGGGTTGATGACTTAGAAGTTGAAGATTGGACAAAAGAATAAGTGCATGAAAGAAAGCATCTGTCAGTATAAAATCTGATAGGTGCTTTTTTCATGCCCGCCGGGATTATGAAAGGGAACTTCGTACCGCGTCTGCCAATATTAATATGATTCTTGAAAAGAGTCATAATTCGGAACAGCAAATTGAAAATGAAAAGGGTTATAGGCTGTTATTTTTCAGTGACTGTTCATGCTCATCCTGTATCGGTATTAAACTGCCCTACAATTATGTACTTTTCTTCTTTGAAGCTATCTTTTCGACTTCCTCTATGGTTAGCTCTGTGTATGCTGCAATATCTTCGTAACTGAGTTTACCATCATCCAGCATTAAACAGGCTATATGGAGACTGCTTTCATTTTTGCCGCTTCATTTCTCATATCTTCTATCGCTTTACACATTACCGCCACCCCTTTCTCATCTTCTTTAAAATAATGCATACGATCAGCCATAACTTCATAATACATATCTTTCGCACTTGTACAGGCAAAATCATCTTCAAATACCTTGCTCATAAAATCATCATCTAACTGTTGCTGATTTCTCAGTTTGTCACTAATCAGATTTGCTCCCATGTCACAAATCTGCTAAGTTTTGTGACATTGCCATTTTGGCATAATCCAATAAATCTCCTCGTTGGGAATACACATATACTTTCTGTATACGTATTTTCCCACCAGATAAAACTGCTTCCGCGAACGGTCACCTCAAACTCTTTTCTGTTTATGTTTAACAAAGGGATATGATTATCTACTTTCTCTCATTTCCACTTTCCTCCCATATTTCCTGCTATATTTTGCCGTTATCAATGCTCCGCTGCCTTTCCCGGCCTGGATTATGATTAATTTATCGGACCAGCTGCTGATCAAGCGGTTTCTTCTGGGGAAAGTGTATCTGGATGGTGGAGTTCCGGGTGGATATTCTGACAGCAACAGACCTTTTTCCTCTATACATTTCATCAGTTTGTGGTGTTCGCCTGGATAGCAGATATCCAGGCCATTTCCTAATATTGCTATTGTATAGCCACCGGCGTTGAGACATGCAGTATGTGCATAGCTGTCGATTCCT
>OLOY01001159.1_pt1 | contig 11289 bp, 9 predicted proteins | sample 1672771 | NCBI WGS metagenome assembly OLOY01 (sample SAMEA3136722, study PRJEB25190) | human gut metagenome
GGCTGCGGCACCGCCGGCACCTGCGCGGCCCGTGCGGCTGCCGAAGAGGGCGCCTCGGTCATCGTGGTGGAGAAGGCGGAAAGCCCCGCGGTGTGCCGAAGCGGCCAGTGGGCCGTCATCGGCGGCGAGACCAACAAGCGCTGGGAGCGCGGCGTGGGCCAGGCGAACTACGTGGACCCTGACGATGTGGTCGAGGCGGTGATGACGGAATGCCAGTACTACCCCAATCGGGCGCTTATGAGCAAGTGGGCCAAGGGCAATGGCGAGGTGTTCGACTGGTTCATCGCGGCAAAGCCCGACCTCTTCATCAGCGAGAACTCAACGGACCCGCTGCCTCTGGTGGAGTCCGAGGAGGACTGCTCCCTTTGGGTTCGCCACTATCCGCTGCCCGAGGGCTTTGACCTGTCGAAGGAGCGCGTGAAGGAATTCCCGAGCAGCGTCTCGTTCAACCCCTCGCAACAGCCGGTCCTCACCGCCAACTGGAGGGCCGCGGAGGAGGCTGGGGCGATCTGCTACACGGGGCACTTCGCCGAGAAGCTCATCAAGGAGGACGGCCGCGTCACCGGCGTGTTCGCTCGCAACGCAGAAACCGGGGCCTATAAGCGGATCACGGCATCCAAGGGAGTGCTGCTTGCCGGCGGAGACATCTCCAACGACCCTGAGATGCAGGCCTACTATGCGCCCGAGCTGGTACTCAACGGGGTAACCAACATGTGGATGAACATGGACGTGGAGGGTAACCCCACCAACACGGGAGACTGCGCGAAGATGGGATGTTGGGTCGGGGGAAAGCTCCAGCAGAAGGCCGCGCCCATGGTCCACTATATGGGCCAGATGGCCACCATTGGCGCCGCCCCCTACCTAAGCCTCGACGTGAAGGGCAGGCGCTTCACCAACGAGGACATCAGCGCGCTCCAGTTCCAGAGCGCCGCGGAGCGCATCCCGGAGAAGACGTTCTGGACCATCTTCGACGCCGCGTGGCCCGAGCAGCTCTCCGTATTCCAGCCCCGCTTCGCCTCCACGAACTACGTCGTTGATGCCCCCACCCCGGAGAACCTCCTCATCAACGACGTGCACCCCTATGTGACCAGGGACGCCGTCGAGGCCGCGTACCAGGGGGATTCGCCCATGGTCCTCAAGGGCGAGACCATCGACGAGCTGCTTGCCCAGCTTGACGGCATCGACGCCAAGACCGCCAAGGCCTCGATCCAACGCTACAACGACCTAGCCAAGGCCGGCAAGGACGAGGACTTCGGCAAGCGGGCTGACAGGATGTTCCCCATAGAGAACGGCCCGTTCTACGCGTTCAAGGGCGGAATGAACGTCAACCTGGTGACGCTGTTGGGATTCGTGGGCGACACCGATTGCCACTGCCTGGACGAGAACGACGAGATCATCCCGGGGCTCTACGTCGCCGGCAACACCCAGGGCGACCGCTTCGCCATCAATTACATCCCCACGATGAGCGGCATGTCTCACTCCCTTGCGATGTACTACGGCTATGTGGCGGGTAAGAACATGGCCCAGGGCATCTAACGTCCCGCTCTCTGGCGTTCCCCTCCAAAATCCTGCGCAGCGGGTTAGAGCAAAACAAGACCCCCGGCTGGGGTGCCAGAAGGCGCCTTTGCCGGGGGTCATCTTGTCTTGCACGGGGCTTGCCTAGAGCCAGGCCATCTCCTATGCCACCAACTTGGAAATACGACCATCATCTTAATAAAAACACGGTGCCACGCATCTCAATGTGCTTCTGACCAGTCATTATTTTTCCGCAGTGTCTTTTAAGCGGCAATTGAACAAACCTCAGGGCGGCCCCAAGAATGTCCGCAGAACGGAGGTCGAAGGGACCCCCGATGCTTCGGCGGAAGGTCTGGCGAGGCCTGCCTGCTGCATGCGGCCCCTGCGGGCGCCACTGAACTGCCTCCCATTTTGCAGTGAACCCCTATAGGAGAAGCAGAACATTGTCTGTCCAACTATAGGGGTTCACTGCAAAATGGGAGGCAGTTCATCCCGAGGGGCTCTTCCTCATCTTTATCGGCCGTTCCCCATGATTCGCTAGTTGACCGCGAGGACGCGGTGCTTAGCTCTACAGTCCTTTCAGCGACCTTGCGCACAGCTGTGCGATCGGTTTCTCCATGCGCCCCCTGAGCTCCCTGGCGGCGTCGGCCGACCCCGTTTTCTCCAAAGCGTCGAACTCCTGGGCCAGCTTGCCGGGAATCTCTTTGGCGTAGAGCGCCAACAAGTCGCGGCAGCCCTCGGCGGTTATGCCGAATCGTTCGAGGCCGCACTGCTCGACCAGCCTGGCGAGGTCGTTTGCCGAAACATGGCCTGCGCGGTTCTCGCCGCCGATGGACATGGCAAGCTTGGGCGGCTTCACCCTCAGCTTCGCCCCCTCGACGTAGGGGGCGATGGATGCCACGTCGTACATGGGCGCCAGCCTGTGCGACCCGTCGGCGGCAAGCATGATGGAATAGTTCTTGGCGTGCGCGTCCGTCGCCGCGAGCAGGTAGTTGAGGAAGAGCATCTGCAGGAAACCCGCGGCGTTTGCCTGGGCAGTGGGCCCGGTCGAGGTGAGAAGCCCCAGCACTTCGGCGCAGTTCGGCCCGCCGTACATGGTGTACTTGTTGTCGGGAAGGCATCCCAGAGCCTGGCAGAGATCCTCCTGATGGAGCCTCGTCACGTTGTCCCCCTCGACCAAGCGGTCGTAGCGCTCGATGACGATGGCGGGCTCCACGCCGCTCTCGCCCTCGAATTCCAGATACTCGACGCTTGCCGCAGGCACGTCTAGGCTTGCCGCAAGCCGCATGCAGACGTACTCGTTGAGCGCCTGATGGGCCAGTCCGCGCACGCCGCTCTTCAGGATGTGGGTGGTTGCCGCAGAGCCCTCGCAGGAGTACCACTTGCCATCCATGCGCCGTAAGGCGAACTTGCTCTGCTGGCCGCCGAGGCTCCAATGCTCGTCGCTGGCGATCCAGCCGGCGCCATCCTGGCGACCCGTGGCCAGCCTACGGGCAATTTCGGTGTCGCTCACGGCGACAAGGCGCTCATCGCGGTAGGCGTCGGAACCCTGGAGGACGAACTGCACCGCGCCGGGGCAGTCCAGGCCGATGACGCCGAGGAGCGCGAAGGGGTTGTTGGGAGAGATGCCAGCGTCGGCGGCGACATGCCTTCTCACGGCCGGGTCCTCCGGCAAAAGCCCCCAGAGGTAGGGCAGTACGACCTTGTCACGGTAGGGCCTGGTGGAAAGCGGCATGGACGACGACAGCGGAACGCCGCGGTAGCCTCTCTCGTAGGCGAAGGAAAGCGAGCCGGCTCCGTCCTGGGAAAGGGTTCCTGCGAGCTTGCCGGCGATGAGCACATCGAGGACGCCGGCAGTCATCGCGCACCTCCCGTCAGGATGGAGAGAGCGCCTGCGGAGGCGTCATCGCGGGCCGCAGGCCCTCCGATACCCAACTGCTCAGCCTGCGGCTCATCTGAGGGGTTCCCGACGGTCAGCTCCAGCCCCAGCCCCAGGGCCCCGAGCACGGCGGTGAGCTTGTCCAGCTGCACACCGGGGTTTTGTCCCAACTCCAGCGACCAAAGGCAGCGCTTCGACACGCCCGCGGCCTCTGCCAACTGAGCTTGGGTCATCCCCAATTCAGCGCGCCTGTCCTTTATGGCGTAGCCTATCTCCAGCGCGTCGACCATGGATATCCTCTCATCTCAGGTGAATTATTCTTTCGCATCATTTTGCGATTATGATAGTTCGCAATATTATGCGAGTCAATATTCTCGCAACATTATGCGTTTTCACGTTTCGGCCAAAACGCCCTAGTTCTAACAGTTATCTATTCGCGAGCTTGAATTCTTGCACTCACCGCCAGCGCATGTTATATGATTTTTGGTGGCTTATTTAGCTGCCTCCAAGTACCGGGGGTCCCGGCTATTTTTTATCCATTCCATCAGGAGTTCCCATTGGCCAAGGAGCTCAGCATCTTCGTCGACGAGAGCGACGACCGCGGCAGCAAGGCTCGCTACTATCTTCTCACGCTCATATTCCACGACCAGGCAGACAGCATCGCCGAAGCGGTCATGGGCAATGAGGCCAAGCTTGCCAGGACCGCTCCCTAGCATCCCGTTCCACTCCGAGCCCCTCATGAGCGGGCACAAGGACTATGGGTTTCTTGGCATCGAGCAGCGCAAGGCCATACTCGCCTATTTCTCCTCGTTTGTTCGCAAGCTCCCCGTCTCCTATATCACGTTCGTCTACCGCCGCAGTCAGTTCGAAGACCCGGCGAGGCTAATGGAGCGCACGGGACGCGACATCTCCTCCGCCATGGTTAAGCACTTGGGCTTCTTCCAATCCTTCGACGATGTGAAGGTCTATTACGACAACGGCCAGGACATCGTCAAGCAGGCACTCGACCGCTCCGTGGGCAAGGTCCTTTCAAAGGGGGTCGTCCGTCGACGCAAGACGTCGATGACCGATTACCGCCTCGAGCAAGTGGCGGATTACCTCTGCACCATCGAACTCGCCCTAGCCAAGTACGAGACCAAGGATGATGGCGAGACATACAACAAATTCTTCGGCGGCATCGGCTCTTTCAAGAGGAACTGGCTCAAGCAAGCCCGCAGCAAGCGGATATAGGTGGTTCCGCAACCTCACAAGGAAGCAACCGCCTCTCCTTCGGCGAGGCGGTGGGCTGCCGGCGAGAAACCCCAGGCGACGAACTTCGGGCAGCGAAAGCCGAAACGCAAGCAAAAGCATCGCGGACATTAATCGGCAGCATAGCCCCGTATATAAACGCAGGCGCGGATTCGCTTAAAACCACACCTGCTATCTGGCAATATCATTAATCGAACGTTTATTCAGCTCTTCCCACTCAATCGCCGCCGCGACAAACCCCAATCGACAGCAACCAAATCCCAAAGCACCCCGGAGCACGCCCCCGGAGAGGCGCCCATCACTTCCTAGATATCGCGCTCCCAACGCCAATCGGCACCAGCCTCGTTCGCGGCGATTTCGAAGTTGCACCTCACGATGCCCTCGTCAATCACGTTGAGCCCGTTTTGCGGCGCATCAATGCGCACGGTTTTCCCGTCGGAAAGCAGCGTGATCTTGAAATTCTGGTTATTCATCGCCGTAGGTGCCAACTGCGCGGCTTCCATGGCCGCCGCAAACCACGCCGGCGCCTTCGCGCATTCGACGGAAGAAAGCGCCTCGACGCTCTTCGTCTTCCGTGAAAAGCCTTGCGTTTTCCCGTGGCCCACCGCAATGATCAGGCGAATTTTCTTCCCCGGCGCCACAACGGCGCACGATTTCTTGCGCGAGCACAGCGCGCACCAGCACGTATTGAGCTCCATATCTTGCGCGGCAAGCACGATTTTCTGGCCCCAATAGCCAATGGCCTCGTCGGCGGCCGTCCGCCTCGCGCCGCGCATCTCGACGCAATCCGCCTCAGTCGCGCCATTCGCCGCCACGTCGCCAGCCTTGGCGTCATCAACCACGAATGCGATATGCGTGCGGCACCCGCGAATCAAACCGAAACGCGCGATCACGTTGAAAACCTCGGGGTTGTCGCCCACAAGTTGAATATCAAGGCCGCTTTCGCGCGCGCATTCCCCCACCACGGCGATAAGCGCGTCGAACTCAGCCCGCGAAAGAGGCTTTCCGTCATATTCACGCACGGAATGGCGCTCTCGAATCGTCTCAACGGTAATCATGCGTCTGTTCCCTTTCGCCGTGCCGCCTCATTGAGCCCATTCTACGCAACTACACGCAGGGAAGCGCCCCGTTCAATCATTTCATCGAAATCGACTTCGTGGGGCACGCGCGAACGCAGTCGCCGCAACGCGCGAGCGTTTCACGACGCAGGTCAGCAAGCCCGCCATTCGGAAACACTCAATCAAACCGCTGGACGCCGCCAACCTGAAACGATGCTCTTGCCAAACCAGGCGTCTAGCGATCAAGCCCCAACGCCTCGGCCCACGTCTCTTCCTTAAAACCGGGGATCACGAAATCGTCACCCACGAGCAGCGGACGCTTCACGAGCATGCCATCGGTCGCGAGCACATCGAAACACTCGGCGTCGGTCATGCCGGCGTCGAGCTTCGCCTTAATGCCAAGCTCGCGATACTTCATGCCGGACGTGTTGAAGAGGCGTCGCAACGGCAACCCCGAACGCGCATGCCATTCGGCAAGCTCGGTCGCCGTGGGGTTTTCGGCCGTGATGTCGCGATCGACGTATTCCACGCCATGATCGTCAAGCCACTTCTTGGCCTTTTTGCAGGTGGAACATTTCGGGTATTCCAAAAACAACACGCTCATGAACAGCCCTTTCTCGAACTCGAATAAATACGCAGCAGCCTATGTGCGCTGGGTGCGAACCGATGAACCGCGCACGCAACGCAAGCCTGCGCTCGACAGAATCATCAACCCACGCCAAACGGTGGGCCCGGCCTACGGCAAATACGCGACAAACCGTTGGTCCGCCGAAAGCGCCGCCAATACCCCAGCCGCCCACGGCAACAAGTCAACCGAACGCCGCACCTGTCGCGCCTTACGTGCGCTGGGCGCGCGGCCCGTGGGTCACATAGCAAATCGCAGCAGCGAGCGCGTCGGCAGCATGGTCGGGATGGGGCACCTCGTCCAAGCCCAGAATCTGCTTCACCATGTACTGAACCTGGTCTTTTTCGGCGGTGCCCTCGCCCACTACCGCGAGCTTGATCTGGCGCGGCGTGAATTCGCCAACCATAAGCCCACCCTGCGCGCACGCCACGAGCGCCGCACCACGAGCCTGCCCCGTGGAAAACGCCGCCGTGATGTTTTGCCCGAACCACACGGTTTCGATGCCGACGCACGTAGGCTTAAAGCGATCAACCACGGCTCCTATTTGCTGCGCGATTTTCAGCAAGCGCTGCGAAAGCTCCATTGACGCAGGCGTCGACACGCAGCCGTACGCAAGGCACCGAAGCCGCGACCCATCCTGTTCCACAATGCCCCAGCCGGTATTCGCCAGGCCGGGGTCGATACCCAATATGATTCGATGGTCGCCTCGCACGCCCGCCCTTTCGTTTTCCAAAAAAACAATGCCTCGAATTCTAACGCAGTTGCCGCCAGCACCGCATTCGCCATCATGAAAGCGAGCTCCCGCCTTTCCTCGCCGCAACGAACGGCCCATTCGATTATGCTCCAACACCAGCGATCATCTGAGCACGAGAGAAGGCTGCCAATGGAACTACCCTATCGGCAGCCTTCTCTCGTGCTTTATGCTATTTACCTATCTCAATATCTTGCTATCTTGCTAGCTTGCTATTTTTTTCAATCAGCCATTTCACCTGCGATAATATTTGAATGCGCGCACAACTGCCTTGGTATACACCATGCCAAAAACACAAGGCCTGTCGCACAGCTGTCCATTCGACTATGCAGCCATGCTCCAAACGAAGGCATCAACCGACGAACGCCTGCACCTCTAGCACGAATGCATGGGGCGTCGAAGCGGGCTCCCACTGGTCTGCGAGCAACACGGGGCCGCTCGCGGCATCAATCTTGTCCAATCCAAGCTGAAAGCATTCGGAAAAATCGGCCGAACGCACGCGATCGCACGAATACCGCCCAGCAGGAAGGCGCACAAGCGTCATTCCCCTCTCCAACGCAACGCGAGTTGCGGCCTCGGCGTCAAAGGGATAGCTCGGCAGTGTCTCCACTTGCACGTATGCGGCGAGCCCCTTTTCCTCCCCCAACGAAATGTCCAAGAAAGACTCATCCAACCCGCGCGCAACCCCTTCCGTATATAAGGGGACAAGACGCATGCCTGGCGCGGCTTCGTATATCGCACTCGTCACCCGAGCGTAGCGACGCATATCGAAACCGCCCTCGAGCGGCGCGCACAGCACAAGGCGCTCGTCAAATTCGCGCCCATAGCGCCTCTTCGATTGGAATCGTTGCGATTCGGCGATCTCGTCGGCATGTCGATCAAGCTGAAGAAGCTGTGCCTCAGCGCGCGCGATGCGCTCTCTCGCCAGCTCGCGCCCCTTCTCGATAAGCTCGCTTTGTCCGTAGCCCAAATCTGCAGTCGAGGCAATCTCCTTCAGCGGAACGCCCAGCTCGATAAAAGTAATCACCATGTCTAAATCGGAAAGCTGATTGATGGAGTAATAGCGATATCCCGATTCCTCGTTCACGTAGGCAGGCTTAAGCGCGCCAACACGCTCGTAATACCGGAGCGATTTCACCGAAACGCCACGCAGCTTCGCGAATTCGCCAATCGAAAGCAGCTCTTCTTTCATGCATCTCCCATTCGTCGCGAGGAGACGCCCAACCGACTCTCCTATTTTAGGATAGTCTAAGACGCAAGCCTTCGGTTTTTCAAGACACGAAACCGCGCCTTTGCATGCCGCTCCACCCCACGAGATGTGCGAAAGGCGGGAGAAACAATCACATCTACCCGCCTCGACTCCAGGTTTGCAAGACATACGAAGGCACTACACGCCAAGCATATTTGCTAGACGGAAAATCAGGCATCAATGCGCATACCCACGCTGTAGACCCCTGCAGCCTTACACTCCGAGCGCCTTTGCAAGCCGAATTGAAAATGCCGTTACCTGGCCTTTTTCGAGATAATTGGGCAATCCCGCCTCTCGAAGCGCCTGGCAATACGTCGTTTCGGGCGCAAGCTCGCTCAAACGCAGATACGTACCAACGGCCGCAGCATAGTCGCTGCGCGATTCCGCGAACAAATCGAGCGCGGCAAGCGCAGAAGTGCCGTACGCGGCGTAGTAAAACGGCGAGGTGAACAGGTGCGACGTCGAAAGCCATTCATTCTCGTCCGCCGGCCACGAGTACTTCTCGTACACCTCAGCCCAAATGGCATCGGCCTTATCGACCGTCAAATCGGGCTCGCAATAGACGCGCGTCTCCGCTTCGTTTATGGCAAACCCCTCGCGCACCGCAACCAGTTTGTCGAACAGCACGTATTCTCGAAGCGCATCGCCATACCCAGGGCAAAGCACGTCGTAATGGTCGTAGCACAGAAGCTCCAGGCCCTGCGACATAATTTCCTGCACATCGACAACGGTATTGGGCATAAACGAATTCGCGCGCACCCGATACATGTGGTTGAAATGGCCGAATTCATGCATGATTGCCGCGCAGTCCGCCACTTCAGTATTGGGATTCACGAAAACGCAGCCATCATTGTACGCCGCCATTTCCACGGTATAGCTGTTGCGAACCTTAGCTTCCGACGCCGATATGTCATACAAGCCGTTATCGACAAGGTGGTCAAACGATTCCCCAAGCGCAGGCGAAACACGCGCCACGCATACCCGCGCGTTCGCCATAAGCGCCTCTTCGCTTTCGTCGAGAGCATCGAAGGCGCCATCGATATCGTCGTCCATAACATTGGCCACATAGCTCTGATACACCGGCACGAATTCCCTCGCAACCTCATCTTGCGCCGCCTCAATTTCGGCCATCGTGTAATCGCGCCCATATTCCGTAGCGAACACGTACTCGACGTAGTTCTCGTATCCCAAGCTTCGCGCTCAGGCATTGTTCGCATTGACGAGCTCAACATAGAGGCGTTTGAGCTCGGCGTCGCTCGTATCCCGCGACACGAGCGCACTGTATTGGCTCGCAAGATTGTCACGCTTCGCTCGCAGCGCAGCGCTTTCCGAAGACATCGTGCTCGAATTGTCCAAAACGCTCGAGAATCCCTCGCCGATATGGGCTCTGAATGCCTCTCCGTGTTTCGATTCAAGCGCATCCATGAATGCTTGTGCGCACTCTTGGTAATGGCTGTCATACGCTGCCTGCTTTGCCGCATACGCGCTCGCAGCAGCCTCGTCAAAGCCGGCGCACGCGCAATCGAAGTCGGCAAGCGCACGATCGCTCGACAGATCGGCGAAAAGACGCTCAAGCCTGTCGTAGGCATTCAGAAGGACCGACGCATCGTCGCCGTCCATCGCCGTCCGGAACTCTTGAAGTGCCGCGTTATATGCCACCTCGTCGAAGGAATCGCGCGAGCGGTCGGGCAAGGCCACGTTCCAATGCTCGACCTCGTTTCCGTATTCGAATTCGACGGGCGCCGAGGAACCTTCCCCCATTGCGTTGCCGCCCGCTTCGCCTCCGTCATTGCCACCCGAGCCGCACGCCGAAAGTGCCAGCGCGCAGAGCGCCAAAATCAGAACCGCCGTGAACCAAGAGCGCGTGCGCGCGGCGCGAAACCAAGTTGCAGCTTTGCCTTCGAGGATTGCAGAGTACATTGCAGGCACCTCCCTTGATGAAGCCTCAAACGTAACCATTTTCATCGTAAGGGGGAATGGCTAAAGCAGGAATCGCCTCGTGGCCAATTGGGAATGCCTGGGCACGACCACACGTCTGATTTTGGGTTATCCGATTTCACACGCGCGAAAGCATGGGGCTACCCCAGCTTTGCTGATAGGTTAGTTTGCTAATAGGCTATTCTGCTAATCTGCTATCGGACTAGCTTGCTATCTAACTTTTCTCCTATAAGTATATTGTCGAATTGCTGGGGCATGCCGCCCACGTAGAAGCCCGAAAGGCCGAAATACGTAACCGCACGAATGAATCTCTTCGGTTGCATTTCATGGGTTCATTTCGAAGGTTACGTTTCATAGGATGCGTCTCTCAGCTTGGCCCCACGGCTTGCACCCTCTGGGCGTTTGCCTCATGCGCTGATATCACAGGTCGCACCTCCCAGGCTTTCGTCTCACTGACTCATTGCATAGGTCCATTGCATAGCTCGCGCCTCGAAAGCTGATATGCCGCTTTTCATGAAGAGCATGCACTTGTCGCAAAACGACCTTACGTCTACTTATAGAAATGCTTAATCCCAGCTGTCGACACCTGAGAACGCCCCTTTTTCACGCTGCTTTCGTAGGAGCATAGGGAAATAGTAGGCGGGGCAATAAACTTCAGTTTTGCCTTGCAGGAAGCATGAAAATATCATTGCAGAAACGAAGAAGGAACCTTTATCACCGAACGTACAAGCCGCCCTTAAACCATTTAACTATTTAGTCCATGTCATCTAAGCGCGTCCCCTATTGGTCTCATTCGCGTACAAATCGCATCATTCGTTTGAGTCTTTTTATTGCTCTATCCAAGCGATCTATCGCATTTTCTTAGAACTCTTCAAGAGCAAATCGCCCTCAAGCAAATACCCTCAAGACCATGAAAGCGAGCACCACTCCGTTTCCCCAATAAGCGTTAAGGACCCTTCTTCCAGTCCGCCAACACTGGAATGATTGATCTCATGTCTGCGTCTTCCTTTAGTAAATTTTGAACTA
>OLOY01001161.1_pt1 | contig 11233 bp, 8 predicted proteins | sample 1672771 | NCBI WGS metagenome assembly OLOY01 (sample SAMEA3136722, study PRJEB25190) | human gut metagenome
CGTCGCGGTTTTGAGGCCGGCTTGCGCGCCGCGGGTAACCCGCTCGATGCCGCCTTGATTCGCCTGGGCTCGTTTACGCTCGACTCGGGCTATCGCGCTGCGCGCGAGCTGCTTGCCGATGCCCCCGATGTTTCGTTTATCGCGTGCGCGACCGACACTATGGCTGCCGGCGCCCTGCGCGCTCTTGACGAGGCGCGTGGCATGGGCGAGGGCGTGCGTCGCGTGAGCGGTTTTGGCGACAACGCATTTTTGCGCGCGCTGACGGGCGGCATTCCCACCGTGCATTATGGCTACCTGACCAGTGGCGTTGAGGCGACCAATATGTTGCTCAACGCGCTCGATGGCGAAGAGGGGGAGAGCGGTCTCAAGACGCTCAAGCTCGGCCATCAGCTTATGAATGTCTAGGCCTTGGGCACGTCTGCCTGCCTCTGAGACCCCTGTTTTTGCTTCAAAACTACCTTTCGCCGGCTTTTTCCTACCGTTCACCCTACTATGAAAACGATTACAGTCATATCAAACTGAAAACGATTACAGTGTAAGTGTCAAAGATGGCCGGGTGCTGATGCGCCCGTTGGAGGAAAGGGAAGTCATGGACTACCGCAAATCAGCCCAAGAGGTGCTCGACAATGTTGACGGCGCCGACAACGTTGTTTCGGCCGCACACTGCGCCACGCGTCTGCGTCTGGTGATTGCCGATAACGCCAAGGTCGACAAGGAGGCCCTTGAGAATATCGACGGCGCCAAGGGCGTCTTTGAGGCCCAAGGCCAGCTCCAGATTATTTTTGGCACCGGCACCGTCAACAAGGTCTACGACGAGTTCATTGCGCTCAGCGGCGTCGAGGCTGCCACCAAGGCCGAGGTCAAGGAGGCCGCGGCGCAGCAGCAGAACATCTTTATGCGTGCCATTAAGGTGCTCGGCGACGTCTTTGTTCCCATCATCCCCGCCATCGTGGCTTCGGGCCTGCTGCTGGGCATTATGAGCGCCCTCAACTTCATGGCCTCCAACGGCTTTATCGCGCTCGACACCAATAACTTTATTTATAAGATCGCCGACTTGGTCTCGGGCACGTCCTTTGGCATTCTGCAGATCCTGATCGGTTACTCCGCCGCTAAGGCCTTTGGCGCCAACCCGTATCTGGGCGCTGTCGTCGGTGGTGCATTCATCAACTCCTCGCTGCAGAGCGCCTACACGGTTGCTTCCGAGGGCGTTCAGACCATGGTCACCGTCATCCCTGGTCTGTACAGCTTTGAGTGGGTTGGCTATCAGGGCCATGTGATCCCCATCGTCATCGCCTGCGCAATTCTGGCCTTCCTCGAGAAGCGCCTGCACAAGATCGTTCCCGAGATGTTCGACCTCTTTGTGACCCCACTCGTCTCGGTGTTCGTGACCGTGCTCGTGACGCTCGTTGCCGTCGGCCCCATCTTTGTCTGGGCCGAGAACGCCATCCTCGGCCTGATCCAGACCCTGCTGACCCTGCCCTTCGGCATCGGTTCCTTTATCGTCGGCCTGTTCTATGCCCCCACGGTCGTTACCGGTATCCACCAGATGTACACCGCCATCGACCTGGGCCAGCTCGCTCAGTACGGTGTGACCTACTGGCTGCCCATCGCCAGCGCCGCCAACATCGCTCAGGGTGGCGCCGCGCTCGCCGTTGCCTTTAAGACCCGCGATGCCAAGATCAAGGGCCTGGCGCTTCCTTCGGCCCTGTCCGCCTTCATGGGCATTACCGAGCCTGCCATCTTTGGTGTGAACCTGCGCTTCTTTAAGCCCTTCATCGCCGGCTGCATCGGCGGCGGTTGCGGTGCCCTGGTCTGCGCGCTCACTTCGCTGGCCGCCTCCGGCACGGGCGTTACGGGTATCTTCGGTATCCTGCTGTGCCTGGCCCAGCCCGTGCAGTACGCGATCATGTTTGCGGTCGCCGCGCTGGTTTCCTTTGCCGTCTCGTTTGTCCTGTACAAGGACGAGCCCAAGGCTTCCGAGCAGGCCTAAGAGCTTTTGATTGAGGGAATGCCCGCGGGCTGTATGCTCGCGGGTGTTTCCCGTATCTGGTGCCGTTCTCTGGTGCCTTGTAACTTTCGATCCGTTAGGACTTTGATATGTCTAATGCACTTGGCCGCGACCTTGAAAAGCTGGTTGCCGCTGTTGACACCGCCGCCTCTGAGTGCGGTCATGGCGCATATGGCCAGCGCTTCCATATTATGCCGCCGGCGGGCTGGCTCAACGACCCCAATGGTCTTTGCCAAGCGGGCGGCGTGTTCCATGCCTATTTTCAGTATGCGCCGTTTGATGTCGAGGGCGGCGTCAAGATGTGGGGCCATGCCACAAGCCGCGATCTTATGACGTGGGACTACGTTGGCGCCCCGCTGCTGCCCGACGAGCCGTTCGATTGCCATGGCGTGTATTCGGGCTCCGCGCTTGCCGAGGACGGCCGCATTCGCGTACTGTACACAGGCAACGTTAAACTCTCCGATGCAGACGGCACGTACGACTACGTCAATACCGGCCGCCGCGCCGATACTGTTTATGTCGAGAGCGTTGATGGCCTTGCCGGTCGGGAGTTCAGCCAAAAGCGTGTGGTGCTGGCGTCCGAGGATTATCCCGAGGATTTGACCTGCCATGTGCGCGATCCCAAGGTGTGGCGCGATGATGATGAGCGTTACCACATGGTGCTGGGCGCGCGTCGTCGCGTGGACGGGCCGCATGTCGAGAGCCGTTTTTGTGCGATGCATGGCGAAGGTGCCGGGCGCGATGTGGGCGAGATCTTGGTGTATGGCTCGGCCGATATGCTGAGTTGGGAGCTCGAGAGCCGCGTGTCTACGCCCGAGCGTTTTGGCTTTATGTGGGAGTGTCCGGGATACCTTGAGCTCGAGGCGGATGGCGGTGTACCGGCGAAGTGGCTGTCCTTCTCGCCCCAGGGTCTTGAGGGCGGTCGTTGGGACCGCGGCAATGTGTATGCTGCTGGCTACATGCCTGTATCGGGCGACATCACTGGTGGCAAGGACGCTTATGAGCTGGGCGAGTTCCGCCTGTGGGACGCCGGTTTTGACTTCTATGCTCCGCAGGAGTTTACGTCCGAGGACGGTCGCCATATTCTAATCGGCTGGATGGGCATGCCCGATGAGCCGACCTATGGCAACGCACCCACCGTGGCGTGTGGCTGGCAGCACTGCATGACAGTGCCGCGTGAGCTCACAGCCGGTGCCGGCGGCGTGGTGCTGCAGCAGCCGGCGCGCGAGATCGAGCGTCATTATGCCTCGGTGCGTGTGGGGGAGGGCTCGTTGGAGGTTGACGGCGATACCTGCTTTGACGTTGTTGCCAACGGTGTCGATGGCGCGTTTACCGCGATGGTTGATGGCGAGCTGAAGCTGGAGTTTATGCCCGCCGAGGGCGAACTGCCCTCGCGCTTTGAGATGCGATTTACCGATGAGGGTTGCGCTTCTGCCGGCTGTGGTCGTACCGTGCGCTGGGAGCCCGTCGACGAGGTGCGCAACGTGCGCATTGTTGGCGATGCCTCGTCGGTCGAGGTGTTTGTGAACGATGGTGTGCTCGTGTTTTCGACACGCATCTATCCCGAGGCCTATGGCGTGACCGTTGACGCTCCGGGTGCGAGCGTGACCTATCACGCGCTCAATATCTAGGCGATTCGTCGCATATCGGCGCTATACTGCAGCCGTTGCCCACGATGCGGGGAACACCCGCATCGTGGGTTTTTGTTTGTGAAGGGACGGTGCCGCGTGGACGTGCAACAGCTAGAAGAGGCTTGGGCTTTGAGAGCCGGCGCGCGTGAGGCGCGGTTGCTTGCGGCCCTGCATGTGCCGGCGGCGCTGTCTCTGTTGGGGATTGTGCGTCCCGGTGACCGCCTGGTGGCCTTTGCGGACGACTTTGCCGATGCGTTTGCGAGCGGATTTGACGGCTGCGATGTTGTGATGGTGGGGGAGCCGTCTGTCGAGGCGTTTGCTGCGGCGTCCGGTGGATTTGCCGGCTCGTTTGATGCCGAGGGGCCGCACCTGTGGTGGTTCGTCAACTCCATTGGCGGGTTTGGTCTGCGTGTGCCCGATCTTCGTGCTCTGGGTCGCGCGGCTCGCGAGGCACGCGCGCTGCTCGTGGTAGATAACACGGTGCCTGGCGTCTTTGGGTGCGATCCGCTGCGCTTGGGTGCCGTGCTGTCGCTCGACGCGTCCGATCGCGTGTGTGCTGGTAAGGCACAGCGCAAGCTCGTTGCCGCTTCGGTGGCGCGCTCGCAACTCAAGCGCCATCGTGTGGATGCCGCTGCCGAGTGCGCGCCCTGCTTGAGGGCTGTGGCTTGGCCAAGCTTGATTTGACTGCTGACGAGGCCGCTGTGCTGGAGCGTGGGCTTTCCTCGCTTAACGCCCGCATGCAGGCGCATTTCGACCGCGCTCGTGCGCTGGCCGAGTATCTGGCCGCCAACGAGATGGTGCGCAACGTGCGCTATCCCGGACTGAGCTCGCATCCCGACCATGCTGCTGCAACGGGAATCCTCGAGCACGGCTTTGGCCCGGCAGTTGAATTTGATCTTATCGAGCGTAGCGCGGGAGAGCTGTTCGATGCTTTGCCGGGGGAGTTTCGCACATCGCTCGCCGGCGGCGCAACAACGCGCCTTTTGGCCCCACGCGGCAAGCAGGGGAACACCATTCGCCTCTTCGCCGGCACCGACGACCCCCTGGTCGTAGCGTCCTCCCTAGACAACGCCCTCCGCAACTAGCTAAATCATCCTCGAATCCATAAGTTGCGGTGAAATATGGATTGATTTACGGCTTTAACCGCATAAACAGTCCCTATTTCACCGCAACTTATGAGAATGGGTTGTGTGGCTATAAGGCCCCGTCCCAAATGAGCTACTTTTTGATGCTGGCGATGAGGGCGTTGGCTTTGGTGGCGATGACGTTGTTGATGTCGGCCTGGAGGGTTTCGTAGACTTCGATGGCTCGCTCGCCGGCGGGGGTGAGCGTGGATCCGCGGGCGCCGTCGCGCTCGATGAGCTTGCAGCCCAGCTGACCTTCGGCCTCGTTCACAATGCGCCATGCCTTGGAATACGCCATGCCCATGCTCTTGGCGGCGCGGTTGAGCGAGTGCTCGCGGGCAATACCCTGTAGCAGCAAGACGCAGCCGTGGCCGAACACACCCGGCAGATCCTTGTCGCACGCTTGAATGACCAACTTTGCCGTCGTCTTGTACTCCATGTGCTCCACGTCTCCCCGCTAAAGTGTTTGCTGGGCAAACGCAAAGCCTGCGTCAAACCCTCGTGTGCTCTTCTTAAATCATGCATTGTAGCAGTCAAAGTGCGTTAAGATACTTCCCCAGTATTGGGCGCCCAAGGTTGGGCTGGGTCCTACGAGGCCTGCAGCCGACCGGTCGCATGGAAAAAGGAGAAACATGGCTACGTTCTTTCCCGGTGAGTCCCACACGTTTTCGGAGTATCTGCTGGTCCCTGGTTACTCGTCCTCGCAGTGCATCCCCAACAACGTCTCTCTTAAGACGCCGCTGACTCGCTTTAAGCGCGGTGAGAAGCCGGCAATCACCCTGAACATCCCCATGGTTTCCGCCATCATGCAGTCCGTCTCGGGCGTCGACATGGGTGTCGCGCTCGCTACCGAGGGTGGCCTGTCCTTCATTTACGGTTCCCAGAGCGCCGAGTCCGAGGCCGCTATGGTCAAGGCCGTCAAGGATCACAAGGCCGGTTTCGTTCAGTCCGATTCCACGCTGACCCCCGACATGACCATGGAGCAGGTCATCGAGCTCAAGGAGAAGACCGGTCACTCCACCATGCCGGTTACCGACGATGGCACTCCCAAGGGTAAGCTCCTGGGCATCGTCACCAGCCGTGACTATCGCCCCAGTCGCGATGACCACCAGACGAAGGTCTCCGAGTTCATGACCCCGCGTGAGCAGCTCATCGTGGGCGACAAGAACATCAGCCTCAAGGTTGCCAACGACGTCATCTGGGACAACAAGCTCAACGCCCTGCCCATCGTCGACGACTACGATCACCTCATGGGCATCGTCTTCCGCAAGGACTACGACAGCCACAAGACCAACCCCAACGAGCTGCTCGACGGCGACAAGCGCTACATGGTCGGCGCCGGTATCAACACCCGCGACTATGCCGAGCGCGTGCCGCTGCTCATCGAGGCCGGTGCCGATGTCCTGTGCATCGACTCTTCCGAGGGCTTCAGCGAGTGGCAGAAGCGCACCATCGAGTGGATCCGCGCCAACTACGGCGAGGACGTCAAGGTCGGTGCCGGCAACGTCGTCGACGCCGAGGGCTTCCGCTTCCTGGCCGACTGCGGTGCCGACTTCATCAAGGTCGGTATCGGCGGCGGCTCCATCTGCATCACCCGTGAGACCAAGGGCATCGGCCGTGGCCAGGCCACCGCGCTGATCGACGTCTGCCGCGCTCGCGACGAGTACTACGAGGAGACCGGCGTCTACGTGCCCGTGTGCTCCGATGGCGGCATCGTCTACGATTACCACATGACGCTCGCCCTTGCCATGGGTGCCGACTTTATGATGCTGGGCCGTTACTTCGCCCGCTTTGACGAGAGCCCGACTGAGCGCGTCAACGTCAACGGCCAGTACATGAAGGAGTACTGGGGCGAGGGTTCTGCGCGTGCTCGCAACTGGCAGCGCTACGACCTGGGCGGCGCCGCGAAGCTCAGCTTCGTCGAGGGCGTCGACTCCTACGTTCCCTACGCCGGTTCCCTCAAGGACGGCGTGGGCGGCACGCTCTATAAGGTCAAGTCCACGATGTGTAACTGCGGTGCCCTCTCGATCCCCGAGCTCCAGGAAAAGGCACGCCTGACCCTGGTAAGCTCCACCTCAATCGTCGAAGGCGGCGCCCACGACGTTGTCGTGAAGGACTCCCAGCAAAGCGTCAGCTACCGCTAAGCGGCTTTCCCAAGCACCGCACCTTGCCGTTCAAACCGTCGCTCGCGTACCAAAGTACGCGTCGCTCCTCTTTCACGGCAATCTGCGGCACTTGGAAAACCCGACCATGCTTGGGCTGGTAACAATTAGCGGTTGATTCACAACCACGTTATTAAGATAAAGCGAGATGCCTGCAAGTTGCAGGCATCTCGCTTGTTGTATTTGCTATCATCAGTCAAGTTAACCTTAGGGTCGGTCGGCTTAGCTTTGTTCGCTACAAGTTCCGCACGCAAAGAAGAGCACTAAATGTGCTCTTCGTCTTGCGCAGGACTGTCCGCAGTAGCGAATAAAGCCAAGCCGACTGACCCCAGCTAAGATTAAAGGAGCTGATATGTGCGATTGCACAGATCATAAGGACGAGATCCCTGCCTACGACGCGCAGGCCATTGAGTCCCGGTGGATGAAGGCCTGGGAGGACTCCAACCTCTTTGCCGTCGACACCGACGACAGCAAGCCCAAAAAGTATGTGCTCGAGATGTTCCCGTATCCGTCGGGCGACCTGCACATGGGCCATGCGCGCAACTATACCATCGGCGATGCCATGGCCCGTCAGGCCCGCATGCGCGGCTACGACGTGTTGCACCCCATCGGCTTTGACGCCTTTGGCCTGCCTGCCGAGAACGCCGCTATTAAGCACAATACGCAGGCTGCCGCCTGGACGTATAAGAATATGGACCAGGCGCTCGCCACGATGAAGCGTATGGGCTTCTCCTACGATCTGGATCGCATGGTCAAGACCTGCAGTCCCGACTACTACCGTTGGGGTCAGTGGATCTTTGAGAAGATGTGGGAAAAGGGCCTGGTCTACCGCAAGAAGAACCCGGTCAACTGGTGCCCCACCTGCAAGACCGTTCTGGCTAACGAGCAGGTCACCGAGGGCAAGTGCTGGCGTTGCGGCACCGAGCCCGAGAAACGCGACCTTGAGCAGTGGTACTACAAGATTACCGAGTACTCTCAGGAGCTGCTCGACGATCTGGAGAAGCTCCCCGGCTGGCCCGAGCGCGTCAAGCAGATGCAGGCCAACTGGATCGGTCGCTCCGAGGGCGCCGAGGTCGACTTTACCCTGTGCGACCAGGATGGAGAGCCCATTGAGGGCGATGAGGGCAAGATCACCGTCTTCACCACGCGTGCCGACACCCTGTTTGGCGTGTCCTTCTTTGTCCTGGCTCCCGAGTACGCGCGCCTGCGCGAGCTCGTCGAGGGCACGGAGTACGAGGAGGCCGTCACCAAGATCGTCGAGGACTCCAAGCATATCTCCGCCGTCGAGCGTGCCCAGGGCACCCTCGAGAAGCACGGTGCCTTCACGGGCCGCTATGTGGTAAACCCCGTCAACGGCGAGAAGGTCCCCGTGTGGGTTGCCGATTATGTCGTTGCCGACTACGGCACCGGCGCCGTCATGGCCGTTCCCTGTGGCGACCAGCGCGACTTTGAGTTTGCCCGCAAGTACGACCTGCCGATCGTGCCGATCATCCTGGACGATGACGATCGCGCTGCCGTCGAGGCCAGCGGCGAGACCATCGATACCTTCCATGCCGAGACCGTCGACTGGGATTGCGCCCACGCTGCCGAGGGCACGCTCGTCCAGTCAGGCAAGTACACCGGCATGCGCGGCGGTAAGCACTCCGAGGGCGAGGCTGCAATCGTGGCCGACCTCGAGGCCATGGGCTGTGGTCGTCGCAAGGTCGAGTTCCGTCTGCGCGACTGGCTCATTTCCCGTCAGCGCTATTGGGGCAACCCCATCCCGGCCATCCACTGCGAGCACTGCGGCATCGTGCCCGTGCCCGAGGATCAGCTGCCGGTGACGCTGCCCGAGAACCTGGACCTGGGCGCAGGCGAGACCCTCGCCGAGTGCAAGGAGTTCTACGAGACCACCTGCCCGGTCTGCGGTCGCCCGGCCAAGCGCGAGACCGATACCATGGACACCTTCACCTGCTCCAGCTGGTATTACCTGCGCTATACCGACCCGCACAACACCGAGCTGCCCTTCTCCAAGGAAGCCGCCGACCGTTGGATGCCCGTCGATAACTACATCGGTGGCATCGAGCATGCCATTCTGCACCTGCTCTACAGTCGCTTCTTTACCAAGGCCCTGCGCGACCTGGGCCTGCTGAGCGTGGACGAGCCCTTCACCAACCTGCTGTGCCAGGGCATGGTCAAGGACGAGAACGGCGACACCATGTCCAAGTCCAAGGGCAACGTTGTGCCCCCGAGCTCGGTCATCGAGCCCTACGGTGCCGACACCATGCGTTTGGCGATCCTGTTTATCGCCCCGCCCGAGAAGGACTTCGACTGGGATCCCAAGGCCGTCGAGGGTGCCAACCGCTTCATCAAGCGCGCCTGGCGTATCGTTTGGCAGCTCGTCCAGTCCGGTGACGCCAACGTGGCCTTCGACAAGTCCGCGCTCGACGAGGTTGCGATGAAGCTCTATCGCGAGCGTCACCGCACCATCGCCAAGTGCACTGAGGACTTCGACCGCGGCCAGTTCAACACCGCGATCTCGGCCGTCATGGAGCTCGTCAACGCGGCGAGCGCCTATCTCAACGCCACTGAGGGTGCTGACCGCGACAAGGCTCTGTGCTACGGCGTGGCCAAGGATATCGTGAGCGTCCTTGCGCCCATCTGCCCGTTCTGGGCCGACGAGCTGTGGCACGAGGCACTCGGCTGCGAGGGCAATGCCTACACTGCCGCCTGGCCCGAGTTCGACCTGGCCGAGTCCATCGAGGACACGGTGCAGATCGTCGTACAGGTGCTCGGCAAGGTCCGCGGCCGCGTCGACGTTGCCCGCGATGCCTCCAATGAGGATATGCAGGCTGCCGCCGAGGCCGCCGTCGCCAAGTGGCTCGAGGGCAAGACAGTCGTCAAGGCCATCTGCGTGCCCGGCAAGCTGGTCAACCTGGTGGTCAAGTAAGCACTGCGCGCTTAACTGACGCATAAAAGACGAGGGGCGATCCGGTTGGGTCGTCCCTCGTTTTGCATGTATCTGCCTAGTTGCCTTCGGCCAATTGTCCTATTCTTATGGAGAAGCTGTGCACACGCTGACCTGCAGATTCGTACTGTGCTTGCACGTTTCCGCAGCTATTGGTATAGTTTGCTTGCAAATGAAGTTGTAATTGAAAGAAGTGGGGTTTCGGCCCCGCTTCTTTTTTGTATGGATGGAGGTGCCGCAATGGTCAAGACCAAGACCGAGCAGGCGATCATCGACGCGCTCGAGGCCGTCGCTCCCCAGCACGATATCGACATCGTCGACGTTGAGCTCGTGGGTGCCACCAAGGCCCCCTGCGTGCGTGTGCGTATCGAGGGTGCCGAGGGTCAGAGCCTGTCGCTCAACGACGTCACGGCCAACACCAAATGGGTCGGCGATGTGATTGAGGAGCTCGACCCCATCTCTTCGAGCTATACGCTCGAGGTGTCGAGCCCGGGTATGGCGCGCCCGCTGCGCCGCCCGCGTGACTTTGCCCGCTTTGTGGGCGAGAACTGCGAGCTCACCTCCACCGCCACCGAGGGTCGTCGCAAGTACGCCGGCAAGATTGCCGCCGCCACCGAGACGAACGTGACCCTCGAGCTCGAGGACGGCGAGTCCGTTACCCTCGATTTCTCTGATGTTAAAAAGTGCAAGTTGAAGCCCACCTATGACTTCAAGCCCGCGAAGGAAGGAAAGTAAGATGGCAGCATCCGACATGATGTCCGCCCTGATGGAGCTTTGCCAGGAAAAGCACATCGACCAGCTCTACCTGATCGACCGCCTGGAGCAGTCGCTCGCCAAGAGCTATGCCGAGATCCTGCATCTTGAGTGGGGCGCCAAGGTGACCATCGACCGCACCACCGGCAAGATCTACGTCTACCGTCTGGAGCCGATCGACGATTCCATGGACGAGGAGGGCAACTTCACCGAGTTCGAGGAGATCGACGTCACTCCCAAGAACACGAGCCGCATCGCCGCCCAGCACGCCAAGGCCGAGATTAACGCCATCGTGCGCAACTCCGCCCGCGAGCAGATCTACGAGGAGTTCTCCGGCCGCATCGGTGACCTCATCAGCGGCACCGTGCTGCAGTCCACTCCCGACTTCACGATCGTCAAGATTCGCGAGGGCGTCGAGGCCGAGCTTCCGCACTTTGACCAGCGCCGTTACGAGAACGAGCGCAACGAGCGTCCGATGGGCGAGCGCTACCTGCACAACCAGCACATCAAGGCCGTGATCATCGACGTTCGCGACCCCAACTCCAACCTGCAGCCGGTTCGCAGGGTGAGCCAATGGCCGCGCTCAGTCGCATTGCCAATGGCACGCA
>OLOY01001166.1_pt1 | contig 11146 bp, 8 predicted proteins | sample 1672771 | NCBI WGS metagenome assembly OLOY01 (sample SAMEA3136722, study PRJEB25190) | human gut metagenome
GTGACCTTCGCTCACAAAAAACACCTCGCGGGATATTACCAGTGAACAGTAACTAATTAGTTGCATTAATAAAAAATATAAGATATATTAATTTTACTAATGATATTTCCTATGATACTATAAAGAAAGCAATAGTTCAAGCAGCAGGCTCACTGGAGTCGGACTGCAAGATGCTTTAAAAGCATTTTTTCAACAATGCATACATAAGAAAGGAGTTTCTATGAGTAACGTAAGACGTGTCTATGTAGAAAAGAAACCGGCCTTCGCTGTACAGGCAAAGGAATTAAAACATGAGGTCAGCAGCTATCTGGGAATTAAATCCGTAACAGCAGTACGTGTGCTGATCCGCTATGATGTAGAGAATATTTCTGATGAAGTTTTTGATAAAGCATGCAAAACTGTTTTTGCAGAGCCACCTGTAGATGATTTATATCTGGAGAATTTTGAGGCAGCAGCAGGCTCCCGCATTTTCTCAGTAGAATTTTTACCGGGACAGTTTGACCAGAGAGCTGATTCTGCTGTTCAGTGTGTGCAGTTCCTGGATGAGAATGCACAGCCTATTATTCGTTCCGCAACTACTTATGTAATTGAAGGAACTATTACAGATGAAGAATTTGATGCTATCAAGCATCACTGCATCAACCCTGTAGATTCCCGTGAGACAGGTCTGCAGAAACCGGAAACACTGGTAACTGTTTTCCCGGAACCGGAAGATGTTAAGATTTTTGACGGATTTAAGGAAATGCCGGAAGCAGAATTAAAGGAACTTTATGATTCTTTAAATCTTGCAATGACATTCAAAGATTTCCAGCATATCCAGCATTATTTCAAAGAAGAAGAGAAACGTGATCCGTCTATGACAGAAATCCGTGTACTGGATACCTACTGGTCTGATCATTGCCGTCACACAACCTTCTCCACAGAACTGACAGATGTAAAATTTGACGAAGGTGATTACAAGGCACCGATCGTAGATACCTACAATAAATATCTTGCTGACAGAGAAGAGCTTTACAAAGGCCGCAAGGACAAATTTGTCTGCCTGATGGATCTGGCTCTGATGGCAATGAAGAAACTGAAAGCAGAAGGAAAGCTTGCTGACCAGGAAGAATCTGATGAGATCAATGCCTGCAGTATTGTAGTTCCTGTAGATGTTGACGGTAAAGAAGAGGAATGGCTGATCAACTTCAAGAACGAGACACATAACCATCCTACTGAGATCGAGCCATTCGGTGGTGCAGCTACCTGCCTTGGCGGTGCGATTCGTGACCCGCTTTCAGGACGTACTTATGTATATCAGGCAATGCGTGTAACTGGTGCGGCAGATCCTACTGTTTCTGTAAAAGAAACTCTCAAAGGTAAACTTCCGCAGAAGAAACTGGTAAGAAGCGCAGCTCATGGTTACAGTTCCTATGGAAACCAGATCGGTCTTGCGACAGGCTATGTAAAAGAAGTTTACCATCCTAATTATGTAGCGAAACGTATGGAAATCGGTGCGGTTATGGGTGCTGCTCCGAGACGTGCGGTTATCCGTGAGAATTCTGATCCGGGAGATATCATTATCTTACTTGGAGGACGTACAGGACGTGACGGTATCGGTGGCGCTACCGGTTCTTCCAAGGTTCATACAGAGGCTTCCATCGAAGTGTGCGGTGCTGAGGTTCAGAAGGGTAATGCACCTACTGAACGTAAGATCCAGCGTATGTTCCGCCGTGAAGAAGTCAGCCATATTATCAAGAAATGTAATGACTTTGGTGCAGGCGGTGTTTCCGTTGCTATCGGTGAGCTGGCAGCAGGTCTGAGGGTAGATCTTGACAAGGTTCCGAAGAAATATGCAGGTCTTGACGGAACTGAGATCGCAATCTCCGAATCTCAGGAACGTATGGCTGTAGTAGTTGACCCGAAAGATGTAGATACTTTCCTTGGCTATGCAAATGAAGAGAACCTGGAGGCAATTCCTGTTGCGGTTGTAACAGAGGATCCTCGTCTGGTACTTGTATGGAGAGGAAAAGAAATTGTAAATATTTCCCGTGCATTCCTGGATACTAACGGTGCACATCAGGAAACAACTGTAGAAGTAGAAATCCCCAACAAAGAAGGCAACCTCTTTGAAGAGCGCCCGGATGTAGCTGATGTAAAAGCTAAATGGATGGAAACTCTGGCAGACTTAAATGTATGCTCTCAGAAAGGACTTGTGGAAATGTTCGACGGCTCTATCGGAGCAGGCAGCGTATTTATGCCATACGGTGGTAAATATCAGCTTACAGAGACTCAGTCTATGGTTGCCAAGGTTCCGGTACAGAATGGTAAAACAGATACTGTAACCATGATGAGCTATGGCTTTGACCCGTATTTATCCTCCTGGAGCCCATATCACGGAGCTGCTTATGCAGTGACAGAGTCCGTTGCAAGAATCGTGGCAACAGGCGGTGACTATAAGAAGATCCGTTTCACATTCCAGGAATATTTCCGCCGTATGACAGAAGATCCTAAGAGATGGAGCCAGCCTTTCGCAGCACTTCTCGGTGCTTATGCAGCACAGATGGGATTCGGACTTCCATCCATCGGTGGTAAGGACAGTATGTCCGGTACATTCAATGATATTGATGTACCTCCGACACTGGTATCCTTCGCTGTTGACGTTGCGAAGATCCAGGATGTGATCACACCGGAATTAAAGAAAGCAGGAAACAAACTGGTATGGCTTCGCGCACCGAAGGATCAGTATGATCTGCCGGATTATGCAGGAATCATGGATCAGTATGAAAAACTTCACAAAGATATGCAGGACGGCAAAGTTGTTTCTGCTTATGCACTTGACCGCCATGGTATTGCAGCAGCAGTTGCAAAGATGGCATTTGGTAATGGCATGGGCGTGAAGATCGAGCATAACCTTGATCCAAGAGATTTCTTTGCACCTGGATTTGGCGATATTATCCTGGAAGTTCCGGATGGTAAGGTTGGTGAGCTTTCCATCACTTATACAGTGATCGGTGAAGTAACTGCCGACGGTAACTTCTCCTATGGAAATACAGTGATCACTGTAGACGAAGCTGAAAATGCATGGAAAGGTACTCTGGAAAAAGTATTTAAGACAGTTTCTTCTGAGAATGACAAAGAGGCAGCTGACAGAGATGAGAAGCTTTATCGTGCAGACAGCATTTATGTATGCAAGAATAAAGTTGCAAAACCTCGTGTATTTATTCCTGTATTCCCTGGAACAAACTGCGAGTATGACAGCACACGTGCATTCGAGCGTGCAGGTGCAGAGGTGGATGTAAAAGTATTCAAGAACCTGACTGCTGAAGATATCCATGACTCTGTAGAGCTTTTTGAGAAAGCGATCGATCAGGCACAGATCATCATGTTCCCGGGCGGATTCTCCGCAGGTGACGAACCGGATGGTTCCGCGAAATTCTTTGCAACTGCATTCCAGAATGCGAAGATCAAAGAAGCTGTTATGAAGCTGATCAATGAAAGAGACGGTCTGGCACTTGGTATCTGTAACGGATTCCAGGCTCTGATCAAGCTTGGTCTTGTACCTTACGGCGAAATCTGCGGACAGAAAGCAGATTCTCCTACACTGACATTTAATACTATTGGACGCCATATCTCCAAGATGGTTTATACTAAGGTTGTTAGTAATAAATCTCCTTGGCTGCAGAAAGCACAGCTTGGCGGTGTATACTGTAACCCGGCTTCACATGGTGAAGGACGCTTCGTTGCAAATGAAGAATGGCTGCAGAAGCTGTTTGCAAACGGACAGGTTGCAACTCAGTATGTAACTCCGGATGGACAGCTCAGCGTTGATGAAGAATGGAATGTCAATGGCTCTTATATGAACATTGAAGGTATTACCAGCCCGGATGGACGTATCCTTGGTAAGATGGCACATAGCGAGCGCCGCGGGGATGGTGTTGCAATCAACATCTATGGCCAGCAGGATATTAAGATCTTTGAGTCTGGAGTGGAATATTTTAAATAAACTCTTTCCGGGACGGAAGGTTCCCAGAGGAAGGACAGAAAGCGCTGTCCCTCCTCTGGACTCCACCCTTGCGCTTCTTTTAAGGGCAGCGCCGGGATTGTGGTGTGGAGGAGTGTATTAACTTTGCGTATTCGCCTGGTTGGGCAGCGCCCTTTTTTGATGATGAAAATAATAAAAACTATTGCAATTTCGTGGCTTTTTGAATATACTATATGTAACAGAGTTGCCCGAAGCCTTTTTGGCATTGGGGACCAAGCTGAGACTTGTGCTCAGCTTTTTTACGTTAAGGAGTGATTTTATGGATTTGAAAAAGCCATTGACTTTTGATGAGCAATTGGATAAGTTAGCTGCCCATGGGATGATTATCAGAGACAGAGAAAAAGCAAAAGATATTTTGAATTTGTGACATAAACATATTTGCAGCAGTCAAAAGAAGAAGCAACATGTTTGAAAGAAAAATTAAGTCAAAAATGCCGCAGCCTTTGAAAATATTGGCTGCGGCATTTAAAATATATGATATGTTTGATGTAAAAAACATCAGGTTCTCAACCAGACATTTGGGTAAGTCAAGACGATGCTTCTGATATAAGATATGCAACATTAAAATCATCATATACTTGAGAATTTAAATGCATATCTTCATATAACTTGATATAGTCGCCGATTGTTTTGCCAAAAACAGAACTATTACAATTATTGCATGTGTTATCCTCTGCATATATATGAGTGTTTCCATCGTTGTCCTCAACAAATAAGAGAGTAACATCTATTTTATCTTCTGTTAACCAGAAAGAGATATATTTTGAAAGAGTCCCATCAATTTCTGTGGCACCATCCGGAATTTGCTCATCTGATTCCAGCTCATTAATATGTTCCCAAAAAATTTGAGGAGAGAACACAAGTAATTTTAAGTTTTTTTGAGAGTCTTCTGAGTACCATATATGTGCTTCTGTGTTGAGATAGTCGGTTATATTAATATCCGTATCTGCCGGTAACTCATAAGTTTCACCGACGTCGGAAGTCAGTGAAAAGGTTTTTGTATGATTAGAATAAGAAGTGACAATCCCCTTGACAAAATAGTAAGTTGTATCTGACTCACTGTCATAATAAGAGCCGGAACCATCTATATCATAAGATACATGTTGCCCCTCAGGCTCCTTAGGGGCGGAAAGGGTGATTAGATCTGAGGGGGCTTTGCCAAAAGCTTGTCCGGATAGCAATATACTACCGAGTACGATACTGCCTGCGATACATAGAATTTTTACATTATTCATGGTTAAATGGCCTCCTTGTTTAGTTGTTGAATATTATATCAATTAAAGTGTGAAAATTGTAATTTTGACTTATCGAAATATGTTTTAGAAATGAGTAGGATTTCGGTTATTTTTGAATATGATAAAGAATAAAGACACAAGTATTGTTCGGTTTATTAGTCGTGTTCCAATGGTTACTGGAAAATAATTGATGATTACAAATACAACGTAATATTATCAATAGCAAAGCTATAGGATTTCAAAAATGAAGTCTTATAGCTATTTTTGTGTAGCAGTAAAAATTGTGAAGGGTATGTTTGGGAAAAATATTTTTGATTACTTGATTTGAATCAAGCGGTGAAATTGCTATTTGTCAGACAATAAGATATAATTAGAGAAAATCTTGTTTGCAAAAGAACAGGATAAACAGTAACTTTAAGCAAGATGGTTTTGTCTGGTGATTTTGAGAGTGTAAAAAGGAAAAAGTATGAGTGATGAAAGAAAAAGGGAAAATGAAGAGGAAAAACTGAAAGATTTTTTTCATAATGTGATAGGAATAAAATCGGAAGCTGTGCTGGAGGTGTTGGCGGAGAACTCGGAAATCTGTAAGTTGAAAGCAAAAACTTTGCTGATGAAAGAGAACGAGAAGGTAAAGCTTTGGTAGGGATCATGAATTTGGACAAGCAGATAACCTCTTTCCTGACAGTGGAGTTGATAACGGATTGTGAAATTGTAAGGATATCAGCGGATGTTCTTCGAAAGCTGGCTATGGAGAATATAGAAATTGCTCTGGTCTGTAATCGAATGCAGAGTGTGGCATCTATGAGGGAATATGAATACAGAAAAATGATTCTTACCTGTAATCCGGTACAGAGATATGAATATTTCCTGGAAACCTATCCGGGGCTGGAAAAATATGATGGGGCTTGACAGAGCTGGAAAGTAACCTGGGCCAAGACAAAAGGTGCATCTGGTTATGAAGTATACAAACTGACTGGAAAGACATGGAAAAAAGTCAGTGACACAAGATCCACTTCTTTTACAGATAAGGGATTAAAAAAGAATACTACTTATCAGTATAAAATCCGCGCATATCAGACAGTGAAAGGAAAGAAAGTTTACAGTGCGTTCTCATCTGTGAAAAAAATTAAAAGATAAGGAGCTAAGAGGAAGAAAAAGTTCTCAGCGATTTTGACAGGTGTTTTTTGATACTGTTTTGTATGGTAATGTCAGTAACTGTAAATGCTGCGCAAAAAATACCTGGAAGAGTAAAAATGGTAAGTGCGTATTCTGGATCCGGATTGCGAATATCCGCTTGACTCAGGTTCATGTTACATGGGACAAAACGACAAATTATTCTCAGATGGATTATCCAAGTCAAAATGAATATAGCAGAGGATGACCTGTAATGGATGCAAAAGTGCAAATCCCAAAGAACCGGATGTGGATGATGGAATTTAATGAATATTACGTTTTCAAAGCAGTAGGATGAAAGGAATATGACCTTTCTCCTGCTGTTTTTCTTTTTCACTAAATCCAGGAGATATAGAATTTAATGTAGTAAAGTGACAAAAATATAGTTTTAAACTATAACTGGTGCTAGCTATTATGAATTGGCATATTTGGAAGTGTAGTGGTATAGTATGTTCATGCTCAACGGAGCGGGGAATAAGAGAGAGGGAGAATGAGATGTCTGGGATTGTGATTGAAAAGGTCCGGAAGTCTTTTGACACGAAAGATGGCGTGGTCGAGGCTTTGAAGGATGTGAACCTGAATATCGATTCCGGTGATATATATGGGATTATCGGTATGTCAGGGGCAGGTAAGAGTACATTGGTACGATGTATGAATTTTCTGGAGGTTCCCACAGAGGGCCAGGTTCTGATAGATGGGAAGGCTCTTGGAGATTTGACAGAGAAGGAATTGAGGAAGCAGAGGGAAGAAATCGGTATGATCTTCCAGCATTTCAATCTGCTGATGCAGAAGTCAGTGATCGATAATGTCTGTTTTCCGCTTTATATAAAAGGAAAGAAGAAGGTAGAGGCCAGAAAGAGGGCAGCAGAGCTTTTGGAGATTGTTGGTCTGGGGGACAGGCAGAATGCTTATCCTGCACAGCTCTCTGGTGGTCAGAAGCAGAGGGTTGCCATTGCAAGAGCACTTGCATCGGATCCGAAGATCTTACTTTGTGATGAGGCTACCAGCGCACTGGATCCGCAGACTACTTCTTCTATTCTGGAATTGCTGAAAAAGATTAACAGACAGTTTGGAATCACCATAGTGATCATTACTCATCAGATGTCGGTTGTGCGTGAAATCTGTACACATGTGGCGATCATGTATGAGGGTGAAGTGGTTGAGAAAGGACTGGTTGCAGATATTTTTGCAAATCCTCAGTCAGAGGTTGCCAAAGAACTGATCCGAAAGGATACAGGCTCCGATATCGACGCAGACAGCAGACAGGATGCCGGCAGGGAAAAAGGACAGGCAGAGATTAAAAGCGGTGAGAAAATACGAATCGTATTTTCAGAGAATTCAGCTTTTGAGCCTGTGATCGCAAATCTGATCCTTACATTCGGAGAACCGGTAAATATCCTGAAGGCAGATACCAAGAATGTAGGTGGTGTAGCCAAGGGAGAGATGATACTGGAGTTTATGGAGGGCAGTACCAGAACAGAAATGATGAGGCAGTATCTGAAAGAAAAAGGTTTAGCAATCGGGGAGGTGACAGGATATGTGGGATCATGAGACAATAATGATGATTGTCCAGGGTGTGGGAGAAACACTTTACATGACAGTTCTTTCCACAGTTCTGGGATACCTGTTCGGACTTCCCATGGGAGTGTTGCTGGCAGTGTCTGATAAAGAGGGACTGAAGCCAAATGCAGTGTTGTATAAGATACTGGATGCAATTGCAAATATTGTGAGAAGTATTCCATTTTTGATCTTACTGATTCTGCTCATTCCTTTTACCAGAGCAGTGGTGGGAAAGAGCTATGGATCTACAGCAACGGTAGTGCCTCTGGTAGTGGCTGCCATTCCTTTTATAGCACGAATGGTGGAATCTTCTATTAAAGAGGTGGATGCAGGTGTGATTGAGGCAGCCAGAGCTATGGGTGCCAGCAATATAAGGATCATTGTGAAGGTTCTTCTGGTAGAAGCCAGAACTTCCCTGATCACAGGAGCAACGATTGCAATCGGAACGATTCTTGGTTATTCAGCAATGTCCGGTGCAGTAGGTGGAGGCGGACTTGGTGATATTGCTATCCGCTATGGATATTACAGATATCAGTCAGATATTATGATCGTCACAGTTATCCTGCTGGTGGTGCTGGTACAGATTTTCCAGTCAGTGGGAATGATGATCGCAAATAAGATTGACAGAAGAAAGTAGTTATAAGAAATCGTTGATTATAAAATGGTTATGAAAAAGGTCAAAATATAAAATAAAATTCAGGAGGACAATTATTATGAAAAAATTAGTGGCAGCAGTTTTAACAGGAGTATTAGTAGCAGGAACATTAAGCACAGGTGTTTATGCAAAGGATGATGACAAGACCATCACAGTTGCAGCATCTGCAACACCTCACGCAGAGATCCTTGAGGAGGCAAAACCGCTTCTTGAGAAAGAAGGATATGAACTTGAAGTTACTGTATTTGATGATTATGTAAGACCAAACGAGGTTGTAGAGAGCGGAGAGTTTGATGCAAACTACTTCCAGCATATCCCATATCTGGATCAGTTTAATGAAGAAAAAGGTACACACCTTGTAAATGCAGGTGGCATTCACTATGAGCCATTCGGAATCTATCCGGGAACAAAAGACAGCCTGGATGATCTGGAAGATGGAGATTCCATCGCAGTACCAAATGATACCACAAACGAAGCAAGAGCCCTTCTTCTTCTCCAGGATAACGGAATCATCACACTGAAAGATGGTGCCGGATTAAGTGCAACTGTTAAGGATATTGAAGAGAATCCTCACAATGTAGAGATCGTAGAGCTGGAAGCAGCACAGGTAGCACGTGTTACAGGTGAGACAGCTTATGTGGTATTAAACGGAAACTATGCTCTGGAAGCTGGCTTCTCAGTTGGAAAAGATGCACTTGCATATGAGAAATCCGATTCTGAGGCAGCAAAGACATATGTAAACGTGATCGCAGTAAAAGAAGGCAACGAAAACAGTGACAAGATCAAAGCTCTGGTTGACGTACTGAAATCCGATGAGATCAAAGACTTCATCAACGAGAAATATGATGGTGCAGTAATTCCTTTTGATGACAGCACAGACACTGAAGAAGCTGATGCAGAAGAAACAGACAGCAAGGATACAGATAGCAAGGATGAAGCAAAAGATGATGCTGCAGAAGAGAATGCAGAAACAACTGAAGCAGCGGAAGATGCTGAATAATAACAGATAGTAATGATAAATAACAGGAGATTCCTTTTTCGGGTAAAACTGAAAAGGGAATCTTTTTATTATGCTATAGGAAATTACTCAGTAGTGTTCCATAAACATAATAAAACCTTATAGTTTATTCTTAAAATTCGGAAAATGAAAAATACGAAAAGTAATTGCGTGAAAACCTTTTATACCATATAATGTATTTATGATATTACGATGAGAATATACCTCTGTTTCAGAGAGAAGGAGATAATATGTTTTCTTTGAAGGATAAGGAAGTAAATGTAGGGCGGCAGAGGGAGCTTGATCTGGTAAAAGGTTTCCTGATGATTATGATCGTATTTATACATTCCTTTCAGAGCATTGCAGGTGCAGCGGCAGCAGAATCCAATGTACATAAAATCCTGTTTGCGTTGTTTATGCCTACAGGAGCCTGCCTGTATCTGTTTACCATGGGGTTTGGAAGTGTTTTTACCCGTCATTCGGAACCTAAGGATATGGTCAGGAATGGGGTAAGGCTGCTGGTATATCAGGGATTGTGTAATCTGTGCTATGCTGCAGCGATCATGATCTGTTTTCACATAAGAATTTTGCTCACAGGAGAAGTGGCTGGCAGCAGAGAATTATATGAAGCAAACCTGTACTCAGTGCTTACATTTGTAAATATATTTTTTATATCCGGTATGTGTTACCTTGTACTTGCAATTTACCGCAAATTAGAGGTAAAGCTGAGCGGATATATCATAAGTGCTGTAATAGTAGGAATCCTGTCACCATTTACAAAGCTGTTGATTTCTGACAATCAGGCCCTTAACTGGATCTTGGATATGACTTTTGGCGGAAAAGGTGAGACAAGCTTTTGCTTCTTTCCCTATTTGAGCTATGTATTTCTGGGATATGTTTTCGGAAAAGTGATCAGAAGAGTGCCTGAAAATGAAAAAGGTGAGTTCTATAAAAAGAGCGGAACAGTATGTGGAGTGATCGCAGTCATCTGGTTTGTGGGCTGTATCATATCACATCCGAGTGTAGAGAAATTTTTTGATTATATGCTGGTGCAATACAGGACACCGGGACTTTTAAAGGTAGCAGGAAGCTTCTGTGCGATCATATTTGTATTTGCAGTTGCATTCGGGATCATGCCGCTGGTGGAAAAATGGAAATTCGGATATAACAAATTATGTTATTTTTCGAAACAGATATCCAAGATGTATGCAATACATATAGGAGTATTTTGGGCAATTGCCGGTCTCTCTGCATTTTACCCATATAATGTAAAGGAATGCCTGTTGTGGGCAGTGGTAGTATTGGTGGCAACAGATTTACTTGTGCAGGGATATATGAAAGTGACAGATAAGATCAAAACAGAGAAAAAGTAATATGGTTTTTCAGTGGATAAAAAAGTTAATGTAAAGCTAAGGAAAGGGCTGCATGGGAGATGCAGCTCTTTTCTACAGAGGTTTTTGAAGAAAATTGTATAAAAATTTATAAAAATATATAAAATTCAA
>OLOY01001176.1_pt1 | contig 11040 bp, 10 predicted proteins | sample 1672771 | NCBI WGS metagenome assembly OLOY01 (sample SAMEA3136722, study PRJEB25190) | human gut metagenome
TAATAATGACAGGCCGAATGAAGATGCGTGCGACGGGGACGAGGCGAATGGCTGATCGGTATCGATACGCTGGTTCAACGGTATCACATTGGCCACATAGATTTTTAACTTGCATTTCTACCCGCCCTTTTCGTAGAGTCGCCGATACGTGCTTAGCGCACCCTCGGCGCGTCCGGCAGGCTTTGCGAAATGGGATCCAGGAGACTTCGGCGCAGCATCATCTTGCGGAATGCTTCTAATGAGCCTCCCATCCTTCAAAAACAGAATCTCATCGCACAGCCTATCGACCGAATCCAAGATGTGGGATGACATGATGATGCACGTACCAGAATCGGCCAGCTTCCTGAGAATCTCGGAATGCAAGTCCACCCTGCTGGGGTCGAGCGCGTTCATGGGCTCATCTAATAGAAGGTACCGCGCGCCCGTCGCATACGCAATCGCCAGGGTAAGCTGCTGCTTCATGCCCTGGCTCAGAGTGCGGATCCTCATCTTCGCGAACTCGCCTATCTGCGTTTGTTCCACTATCTCTTCGATATCGCGAGCATGCGGCCACATATCGCAAACCATCTTGAGGTGATCTTCCGCACGCAATCCGGGATACAGCAGCGTCCCCTCACCAGGTGCATAGAAGATCATAGAACGGACCTCTCTCGCACCCGTACCCTGCACCTCATCCAGAACGATGCTCCCGTCCACGCGAGGACCCGGCAAACCTGCCATCGCACGCAGCAACGTCGTCTTTCCATGCCCGTTCGGAGCGACGAGACCGTAGACCGTACCCGGGGCAAACTCAGCGTTCACCGAATCTACGAGCACCTTCTTTCCATAAGAGATCGTCAGCGTTTGAAGGTCAATCATCGAGATCATCCCCTTTCGATCTTTGGAACACTCAGGCGCACCATCAACGGAGATACGGCGCCCAAGACCACCAGCAGAGCGCCCGATGCGCCGACGACCTCTCCAAAAGGCATCGCGTTCGTCCCTCGCCCAAGGAACCCAATCGTCCCCACCTGGGAAGCGGGATCAAACGAGGCGAATGGAGCCAGCAGCGCGACGCCCATGCCCACGCTTTCAACATGAGCGCTCAACGAACCCAACACCAAGAGAACCGCGCAAACCATTCCGGTGACAACGGGGTTGCGGCTAATCGCTGCTGTCAACGCAGCGACGACGGAAATCACGCCGTATGCCATGACCAGCAACGGAATACTGCACAACACCGCCTCCCCCACCATGGACGTTGTCGAAGCTCCCGCCCGAATGAGAGCGACGGGATACTCCGATCCACCCGCACCGTTCTTAATCACGGACACAACGACAGCGGGAACCATCGACACCAAAAGCAGCACCAAGCCAAGCAGGAGAGCCAGCGCAACAGCCGTCAGAAAACGCACATGCGCTGTTGCGGGGATCTGGAGAACCAGAAGGGAACGACACTGCAGGTGGGTGCACGCGAGCGATGTGACAACCACGGGCAACAGCAAAAATAAGGAGGGAAGCGCTGCCTGGAGATACGAAAGGAGGATTAATGGGGGCATCTTCGTACTTAACTCGTAAACCTTGGGGTCCGGCAAGCTCGCGATCGACTCAAGCAGAAGGGCGCGCGCCTCCGCACGAGAAGGAGTCTCCGGCTCGATTCCGATCGATTGCAGGAGAGTCGCATCTGCCGCGCCCAGCTCACCTCGAGCGCGCTCGTACGTCGCAAGGCTTCGAAACCCCTCCGCAGGCATAGGCGCGTACACGAAACCCGAAAGAGCATCCCGCATGTCTTCCAGGGCCGCTTTGCCCTCGACGTCCATATTCGCAGCGTTCTGCTCTAGATACCGATCTATTGAACGGAGCTCCCCATCCCTATACCGAACAGCGGAAACGTTATCAGCGTCAGGAAACATCTCGACCAGGGCCGGGGCCAGCATCGTCGTCGACATTGCAATCGCGCATACGGCGAGGGTAGGAGAACGCAGGAGCAGTTTCCCCATCATTCTTACGTATGCAACGGCGGAGGCACAAGCGCTCGAACGAGTTGCCGTTCTCGATGCAGTGAAGGAACCTCTCTCAAGACAAATCGGGGATATCGGGCACGCGCAGCCGCTCTTTCCAGCAACGCAAAGCAGGCTAATTGCCAGCACCTCGATCCCGATTGCGCATACGAGGGCAATCGCGCCACGCTCGAAGCAAAGTCCAGGCAGATTCACTATCTGCGTTGTCGGGTACGGGCTATAGGCGCCGACGGTCAACTCAGTGTTCGCATACGTAAGGGGATTCAACAGGGCGAACTCACGTAAAGCGATGGATCTTCCGTAATACCCGGGAACCATCGTCACCCCCATCAGGGCACATACGAACACGATTCCAAGCGTAGGGTTATTGGCAATCTTCACGACAAGGTGAACGACAAGCGAGATGAACGCTGCCACCAAGAATTGCAAGATGGCCGTCTGCGCGAACACCAGCCAAGCCGGTTGATAACCGGAGTCGCATATTGAATGTAGCCTATCGGATAGAACGGCGAGCCCGGGCCATTCTTCACAAGCGCGGCGATTATCCCTGGAAGATTGATGGCGAGGACGGCAAGCATTGCAAAAACACTCGCCCATACGCTCGATGCAACAAGTCTACCCAGCTCGCCCATCGGTGCCTGGATGATGAGCTTTTCACGTTTGTTAAGACGCGCGGCAAGGAACGAGACGGCAACGGCCGTTGCGACCCATAGCAAGTACTCCTTCGATCCGTCATAATAGGTGTACTCTCCATCCGATATCTGCAGAAACGGAAGTAGGGGAGAGAGCGGTGCCAAGATAAGACGTCCCGCGGCAAGAGGGTACAGAAGCGCGGGCATGCTTGATGAAGAGGTATAGACACCGTCCTCCCCCGCATTCACAAGCGCATCCGCATAGGATGCTGACAATTCCTGCTCAACACGGGTTATTCCCGACTCGAGGTATTCGACCCGTCCGTCGATGCCAGCCGCGCTCCTGAAGACGGGCAGAGCACAAAGAACCATCAACGCAACAACGACAACACAGAGCGACCTGGAGGAGAGAAGCGACCTAAAGATCGCCTTCGAGATTTTGAGCATATTCATCGCCAACCTTAACCTCATCCAGTCGGAACAGAGGGGCCGAACAAAATGCTCGGCCCTTATTACTTGACGGCAAAGTCAATTTAACATAAACTGTTAAAAAGTAACCTGAGTTTTTTAAATTCTTCGGAGGTTATTATGAGTTCCGACAATCGCACTCCCCGGCTTCATTCCTTCCGCATCGCATGTGCGATAGCCTCTGCGACCCTTTGCGCCACCGCCATCGCACAAGTGGCGTTCTCCTTAAAGCCAGCAATCGAAGTGCTCGACAACCCTGTAATTGCAGACTCCCCCGCGTATCCAGCCCTTGCGATCTCGACATTGGTCCCTGCCGTCATCGGTATCGCTACGACCATCCTCAGCGCCGTTCTCGTGTGGACGATCAAGAGCGGAGACCCCTTCAAGAAAGGGTCTGCGACATGCTTGAAGGTGCTCGGCATTCTCTTCGTTGTTCAAGCTGCCACCAGCCTCTACGCCGGCTCACTCAAAACCTCCGTTTCGATGTTTGGCGGCGAGGGGGCCGTCGGCGCCCAAGAGATCGCTTCATCATTCGATTGGACCTCTCTGGTTCTCGGCATCGTCCTGTTCATGCTTTCCCAGCTCTTCTTGTACGCCCGAGAGCTGTACCTCGACTCCGACGAGATTGCGTAAGGAAACGCCATGCCCGTAATTGTTCGCCTCGACAAGATCATGGCCGAGCGAAAGATTTCCTCGAACGAACTTGCCGAAAGGATTGGAACCACGCCCGTGAACCTGTCCCGTATTAAAAAAGGGCATATTCGCGGCATTCGCTTCAACACACTCGAGCAGCTATGCCTCGCCCTTCGTTGCCAACCCGGAGACCTTCTCGAAGTCATGAGCGAAGAGGATGCCCGAAAGGAGTTCGGACTCGATTGGTCCACCGAGGATTAGAGGGCGGTCGTACTCGCCCTGCACACGGGGATGCGAATCGGCGAGGTCTGCGGCCTTCGGTGGTGCGATGTGGATTTCGAGACGGGCCTGATCTCGATCAGACACTCGGTGGCGTACGCGAAGGGAATGGGTTCGTTCATCAAGGACACCAAGACCCATGACGCCAGGGGTATCCCCATCGACCCGGTCGGCCTACTCCCCTTCCTGAAGGAGACCCACGAGATCGACTGCGGAAAGCTGCGCTTGCGCGGCCTTACCGGGGCGGTCGAGATCGGGGACTGCTACATCCTGTCGGAGCCGGGCGCGACCTTCGCGACGACAAGCTATATCCGCAGGGCGTTCAAGACGTTCTCGGAGACCAACGGCCTCATGGGCACCAACGACGAGCTGATCACGTTCCACGGCCTTCGCCACACGTTCGCAACGCAGTGGATCCGCCAAGGCGGCGATATCAAGGCGCTCCAATCGATCCTCGGCCACAAGGACGCCATGGCGACGCTCAACGTCTACGCCGACATCGAGCCCATCTCCAAAATCCATAACATGCTGCGCGCCACGCCGTGCCTTTGGCGCGGGTACCTCGGGCCGAGGGTCGATCCGGGTCCCATGTTCCAACAGAGGATCCAGGAGTCCATCGAGACGCTCCAGGCGTTCGGCTACGGCATCACCGAGCCGGACGACCGAAATATCGCCATACGCGACGTGAAGACGAACAGTTGGCTCTAGCTCACCGAGTACGCGGCAGTGCTGGGCCCATCCCAACTGAGGTCACGGTGGTCCGATAGGGGCGCCGCCCGCGGCATGCGCCGCGGAGCGGTATCCCCTACCGAAGGGCGGGGATGCCCTCCGCTTCCAGTTCGGAATCAGCCGTCGGAGGCGTTCGGCTGACTGCGGGAACGGCCTGTCCGCTCAATGTGTTCGGCTGAGATCGGAAATCAACCCAACACGAGCCGGACACGCGCCAGACGGCTCTTCCCCGTACGGCCTTCCCCCTTACGCTCATGTTGCAGGCATGTAACGCCGCAGCGAGCGCGCCTTTTTTGCACCAGACAGGTACAATGATGAACACTGTACCGTAGCGGAGCGCCCCGCGCGCGCCGCAATCACGCGAAAGGGTTTCCCATGGCCGAGATCTCGTCCTCCCGTATCGTCATCACCGTCCTTGGCAAGAACCGCCCCGGCATCGTCGCCGGCGTCACCCGCGTCCTGGGCGAGGCCAACGTCGACATCCGCGACATCACGCAGTCCATTATCGAGGACATCTTCACCATGACCATGCTGGCCGATACCGCCGAGTCCAAGCTCGACTTCGCTGAGCTGCAGAAGGCCCTGGCCGAGGCCGGCGAGCTTTCGGGCGTTAACGTGTCCATCCAGCGCGAGGACGTCTTTAACTTTATGTACCGCCTGTAGCGAACAAGCCGCTGGGGATAGCCTGACGCGCGCATGCCCATGCAAGTCACCCCGATGCGGCCCGGAGAGGAGCGCGCATGGCCTACGACGCCAAGAAAATCTATTACCGCTTCGATGACCACTTGAGCCGACTGGTTCTGGATTACGAAGCAAGCCGCCAGATTTCGTCTGAAAGCGAAAGCCTCTACCACGGCCTGCCGACCGCCCCGTACGACGAGGACCTGTTTGTCGAGCACAATGTCAAGCGCGGCCTGCGCAATGCCGACGGCTCGGGCGTGGTCGCGGGCCTCACTCGTATCTCGGATGTGCACGGCTACAACAAGGTCGACGGAAAGGTCGTGCCCGATCAGGGCAAGCTCACGCTTCGCGGCTACAGCATCGAGGATCTGGTCAACAATGCCCAGGCCGAGAATCGCTACGGCTACGAGGAAGTCGCCTATCTGCTTATCACGGGTTCGCTGCCCAACAAGGAAGAGCTCGACGGCTTTTGCGAGCGCCTGGGCGCCTTTAGACATCTAAGCGACGAGTACGTTAAAGAGTTCCCTATGACCACGGTGTCGTCGAGCATCATGAACGTGCTCCAGCGCGCCGTACTGCTGCTCTACGCCTTCGATGCCGAACCAGACGTGATCACGCCCGAGCACGAAATCGACGTCGCCATTTCCATGCTCGCACGTCTCCCGCGCATCGCCGCCTTCGCACACATGGCCTCGGTCGCCAAGCTTCGCGGCTCCGAGGTTCACGTGCCGCACCCCACGCCCGGCCTCTCCACCGCCGAGACCATCCTACAGGTCCTGCGCGGCGGCATGGCGTTCACCCGTGATGAGGCGATGTTGCTCGACGTTATGCTCATGCTGCATGCCGAGCACGGCGGCGGCAACAACTCCACGTTTGCCTGCCGCGTGCTGTCGTCTTCGGCCACCGACCCGTATTCCGCCTACGCCGCGGCTATCGGCTCGCTCAAGGGCCCGCGCCACGGCGGTGCCAATGCCAAGGTCGTGTCCATGCACGAGGACATCCGTGCGCATGTCTCCAATTGGGAGGACGAGGACGAGGTCGCGGCCTACCTGGGCAAGATCCTCGACAAGCAGGCCTTCGACGGCACGGGCCTCATCTACGGCATGGGCCACGCCGTCTATACGCTCAGCGACCCGCGCGCCGAGGTCTGCCGCCGTTACGCGCGCTCACTGGCAGCCAAAAAGGACTTGGGCGAAGAGTTCGCACTCATCGAGCGCATCGAGCGCCTGGCACCGCAGGTGATGCGCGACCACGGCATGACCAAGCCTATCTGCGCCAACATCGACCTGTACACAGGCTTTATCTACAAGATGCTCGGCGTGCCCGAGACGCTTTTTACGCCGCTTTTCGCCGTCGCCCGCATGGCCGGCTGGTCGGCACACCGCATGGAAGAGCTCTTCTGCGCGCATCGCATCATCCGCCCGGCATACCGTCCGGTTATTGAGCCGCTGGAGTACAAGCCGCTCGCCGACCGCTAGGACGCGGACCGTTATAGAACCCGAGCGTGGCCAGGGCATCCCCGCCCTCGGCCACGCTTTTTATGCCAGCAGAAAGGGCTGCATCAAATGATTGTGTTTTCCGATATGGATGGAACGCTGTTGACGAGCGATAAGCAGATGAGCGATGCCACCTGGGCGATGCTCGACGAGCTCGCTCGACGCGGGATTGAATTTGTGCCCTGCACGGGACGTCCGCTGTCGGGCATCTTTGAGCCCATCCTCGCCCATCCCGCCGTGCACTATGCCGTCTGCGCCAACGGCGCCAGCGTCTGGCAGCTCGACGACGATGTGCCCAACGATGCCTCGCGCGCCACGTGCGTATTGAGCCGTCCGCTCGATTGCGGCATTGCCCATCGTATCCATCGCATCGCCGCCGGCCACGATATGACCTTCGATATCTTCGCGGATGGGCAGTGCTTCCTCCCCCGCTCGTTATACGGGCGTCTGGATGAGTTCTGTGGCGGCGACCCCCACATCGCGGCTTCGCTCAAGCGCACACGAACGCCGATCGACATGGATATCGACATCAAGATCGACGAGGTCGAGACGCTCGAACGCATCGCCATGTACTGGCACGACCCGGCCGATCGCGACGCCATCGCGGCGGAGCTCGACACGCTCGGAGGCATTGAGGTCACGCGTTCGTACGCCATGAATATCGAGGTCATGGGCGAGGGCGCCACCAAGGGAACGGCCCTCACGTGGCTATGCGAGCACCTGGGCGAGCGTCTCGCCGACGCCTGGGCGTTCGGTGACAACATCAACGACATCCCCATGCTGCAGGCAGCGGGCCATGGCATGGCCATGATCAACGCCGAGCCCGAAGATCGCGAGGCCGCCGACGCCATCACCGAATACGACAACGACCACGACGGCGTCGCCCGCACCATCATGGACGCCCTCGCCTAGTCATTGGGGATGTTCTTAAACGACTAGTCACTGGGGACACTCTTCGCAAAAAGCCGCAAGGACTGTCCCCCACTGTCGGCAGAAAAGGAACGTCCCCATCTGCCGGATTAGGAGAGACTCTCCAGCACGCGACGGAGCTCCTGCTGGACGGCGTGGTCGCGGTTACAACCCACCACACGATCGGCCACCGCCTTGAGCGCGGGGCGCGCGTTTTCCATCGCGCAGCCCGTGCCGACAAAGCGAATGATCTCGTAGTCGTTCATCGAGTCGCCAAACGCCATGACCTCGTCGCGACCAATGCCGTAATGCTCCGCGAGCTGCGCGATACCCGAGGCCTTCGACACACCAGGCTGCATGGCATCGATCCACGCGTTGCCCGAAGGCGCAAAAGTAAAGAGCTGACCAAGTTCGCGCTGTAGCACGTACGCGCTGTCCATAACCGCACTGTCGTCGCAAAAGATACTCGCTTTGATGATATTTACGCTGGGATCGGGCAGCTCCCAAATGCGCTCGGCATTGGGAAGGTCCTTATCAACCTCGCGCACGAACTTGCACTCGTCATCGAGCAAAAAGGACTTGGTTCGGTCAAAGAGCGCAAGATGCAGATTGGGAAACGTCCTGACGGCTTGGGCGAGCCTTCGAATCGCCAGGTGGGAATACACCTCACGGTCTACCATCTTACCGTCGGCGTAGACCTGGGCGCCGTTAGCGGCGACAAAGTCCATCTTGTCGCGAACGGGCGCAAAGAACTCGCACAGGCGATCGTAGCGACGACCTGACGATGCAGCGAAATGCACACCATGCTCGTGTAGCGCCAGAATCAGTTCGTAGGTCTCGGGAGGCACCTGACCGTTTTCGTCAAGCAGTGTGCCGTCCATATCGGATGCAATCAGTTTAAACATAGAAAAGCTCCCTTCGGGCTTGTTGGAATCGAACGTGTATCCGATTCCAACGTACCCAAAGGGAGCTCAAATAAGACTCCGCGGGCGTAAACGTTACAAGGACCTGGCAAATAGCTCACACATGCCAGAGGCCCTACGGTCGCGGCGTCAGGCGACACGCCACCCCGACGGCCAGTCGTTTAAAAACGTCCCCGATGACTAGTCGGCGTAGGTGAAGGTCGTGACGTCGAACATGCCCTCGGGGCGGATGCGAAGCGTCGGGATGACCGGCAGGGGCAGGAAGATGATGCCCATGATGGGGTCGAGCGGCGGCTCAATACCCATGGCGCGCGCCTTGACCATAAAGTCATCGTGCTGCGCGGCAAGGTCCTCGGCCGTGCCCTCGCTCATAAGGCCACCGAGCGCCAGCGGAATGCGCGCCACGACCTCGCCGTTACGCACCAGCACGTGGCCGCCCTGGCCCACGGCCTCAACGGCAGCCATCATATCCGCCGCATTGTCGCCCACCACGCACACGTTGTGCGAGTCGTGGCCGATCGTGGAGGCAATGGCACCACCGGTAATGGTGAAACCGCGCACCCAGCCGCGACCGATATGCTTGCCGACCAGACCCAGGCCAGCGGGGCCGTCGCCATCGGCGCCCTCGGCCTGCAGCGACACGCCGCGGCCATGGCGCTCAATCAGCATAATGCGACGCAAGTCCTCGTCAGTCTCGGGACGAACCATGCCCGTGATAGCCATACCCGGGATGACATCGATAACCGCCTCGCCCGGCTTAAAGGCATAATCGAACACGTCAAGCGAAAGCTTCGGCAGCTTAACGGAAGCACGCAGCTCATCGGCAAGAGAGGCGACCTCGGCAGTCTCGGGTGCGACCTCGCCCACAAAGGTGTCATCCTGCGCCACCAGGGCACCGGCGGCATATACGCGATGCGGAGCCTTGGCAAACGTCAGGTCATCAAGCAACAGCAGGTCGGCGCGCTTGCCCGGGGCGATTGCGCCGCGGAGCTCGTGCGGGTCGCGGCAGCCGTGGTCCAGGCCAAATGCCTCAGCCGTGGAAAGGGACGCCATGGAGATGGCGACCACCGGGTCAACGCCGGCCTCGATGGCCACGCGGCAGGCATTGTCGATCATGCCGGTCGAAAGAGCATCGGAGGGAGCGCGGTCGTCGGTCGCAAAGCAGCAGCGGCGGGCGCGGGCAGGATTCTCCAGCAGCATCGGGGACAAATTGGCCAGGTCGTGGCTGCACGTGCCTTCGCGCAGCATCACATACATGCCGCGGGACAGCTTGTCGAGTGCCTCCTCGGGAATCGTCGACTCGTGGTCGGCGATAATGCCCGCCGCGGCATAGGCGTTGAGGTCCTTACCGGCAACGAGCGGGGCATGACCGTCGACCTGCTTGGACGGCGTCTGGTTGGCGGCATCGATGCGAGCACAGGTCTCGGGGTCGGCCATAAAGACGCCCGGCAGGTTCATCATTTCGCCCAGACCAAAGACATCGCCTGGATGCTCGGCAAAAAACGCCTGCATATCGGCAGCCGAAATAACGGCACCGGCCTGCTCGTCGGGCAGCGCGGGTACGCACGAGGGCATCATGTACTTGATGGAGATGGGTGCGCGGCGGCCGTCCTTAATCATAAAGCGCAAGCCGTCGAGACCGGCAACATTGGCAATCTCGTGGCTGTCGGCAATAGCGGTGGTGGTACCGCGCGTCGCCGCCATGCGCGCATACTCGGCAGGGCGGATGTTCGAAGACTCGATATGCAGATGCCCGTCAATAAAACCGGGAGCGAGATAGCGCCCTTGGCAGTCGATGACCTCAGTTGACTCGTAGGTGCCAGCGGCATCGTCACGACCATCGTAGAGCACGCCGACGATCACACCGTCCTTGACGGCAACGCTACCGGGCGCCACACGCTGGCCATACACGTCGACAATCTGCGCATTGGTAAACAGCGTGTCGACGGGCACGCGCCCCCCGGCAGCATCGATCACAGACCTCATGACCTCAACGGACATACATACTCCTTTAACCGTAGAAAACAGCTGCGGAGCGGACGAGCCTTCACCGCAGCAAGCCAATAGCCATTGTATGCCCAAACGATGGGTCAACAATACGCCTCTCCGTTTAACGGCGCACGCCGCTTGGCGCAATGGGGACTGCCGCTGAGCACCAATGACTACTCGACGACTACTAACTGCCGTCCCGACAACAAAAACGCCGATGTTTTGGCATCGCCAGCGAGCGGGTCGCATTTGAGACAAGGTGACGTGAAACGAAAGGGCGCTGACCTTCTGGTCGCGCCCT
>OLOY01001181.1_pt1 | contig 10998 bp, 10 predicted proteins | sample 1672771 | NCBI WGS metagenome assembly OLOY01 (sample SAMEA3136722, study PRJEB25190) | human gut metagenome
TCTGAAAGGTCAAATCAGCCTTTTCATTCGCTTTATCATGGGTACAGCCGGCAGAGTTGTAATATTTTGCCTTGCCGCTTCTGCTTCTTTTGTTCTGCTTTATCTTTCTTTTTAATTCTTTAATGAATTCTTTGTTCGCTTTTTACCCTTTTTACCGGGAAAAATATTTTTGCTTTTTCTGTTTTATCTGCTCTTTATCATCCCCTCTTTTTAAATTGTCACTTTGCCAAGCCGCGAATAAGCTAAAAACGCCTGGTAATTTGACAAATCTTTCCAGCCTGCTACAATGGCTAAACATAATCAACTAGTTATGGAAAGGATCCTGTCAACCGTGAAAAAACGTCAGAAAAACGACTTCAGCAAAGAAATTCAAGTCAAACATTTTAACGAGCTCTCTGCCCGGGAGGTCTTCTGCCTGTCCAGAATCCGCGATGACGTTTTCGTTGCCGAGCAGGAAATCACGGTTCCTGAACTGGACGACCAGGACCTTTCTGCCTACCATGTCTTTCTTTTAAATGAAGACCAAAGCAATGCCCTGGCGGCCGCCCGCTTCTTCAGCGAAGAAGGCCGTTTCTACATCGGCCGGGTCGCCGTGCAAAAGACTGCCCGCCACCGCGGGATTGCCAGCCAGCTGTTAGGCGCCATTGAAAACTACGTTTTGGCAAATAGCTTAACCAAAGAACTTTATCTGCACGCCCAAGCCAATGCCCGGGACTTCTACCTGGCCAATGGCTACCACGATGTCGGCCCCGTCTTCATGGAAGCCGGCATCCCCCACCAAATGATGGCTAAAAGCCTCGCCTAAGCAGCCGCAAGGCTGCTTTTTTCATGCAAAAAACTGCCCCGGGAGAGGTCCCGGAGCAGTCTGGCGATTTGTGAGTTAGTAAAGAAAGTTTTTTAAAATAGAGGAGTAAAAGTTTTGGATTAAAGAGTAATGTTAAAAATGGTAAAAATCATCACGCGCTTTAGTTAAAGGCAATTTCCTGCGCGTCGTCGCCCGCCTCTACAGGGCGCGGGTCGACATCCTTGACTTCTTTAAGTAGGTCCATGTTGGTGTAAACCACCATGACCGTGTTGTCCAGGCCGTGGTCAGCCACGTCGGCGATGTCCATTTCCGCCAGCTTGTCGCCAGCCTTGACTGAATCGCCTTGCTCAACGAAGAGATTGAAGGGTTCCCCCTTCAGTTCCACCGTGTCGATCCCCAAGTGGATCAAGACTTCCAGCCCTTCGGCCGTCTTGATGCCGATAGCGTGCTTGGTCGGGAACAGGGTGGTAATGGTCCCGGAAACCGGGGCAACTACTTCCTGGCCGGTCGGCTTAACGGCAAAACCGTCGCCCAGCATCTTTTGGGAGAAGACGTCATCGCTGACTTCGGACAGGGGAATCAGATTGCCCTTGATGGGCGCCTTGACTTCATTGCCTTTTGACTTGGACTTTTTAAAGAAATTAAACATGAATATCAACCTTTCACCGCTCTAAAGGCGAGAACAACATAGAACACAAAACAAATTACGAATAAAGAAGCAATCAAGTAGGTCAAGGACAGCAGCTGGCTCGGCTTTACCTTGCTCTCTTCAGGTAAATCCTCTCCCCGCCGCAGGGCAAAAATAGCGAAGAGGAAACAGAACCAGTTGCCAACGATCAGCTGGGTCCACAGCTGCAGCTTCATAAACTTCATGTACTGGCGCCGGTCGGCCAAGAGGGCCCCGCCGTCGATCCAGCAGAGGTAACCCAAGAGAAAGTCACCGGCTGCCACAATGATTGACACCGTGGTCGCGGGACTGGCCGCGATGGAGTCAGTGATCGTCTGCTTGGCCGCCCCGGCCCGCAGCTGCAAGAGCAGCAGGTAGGCCAGCGGGGCAAAAAAGAGGACGAAGGTGTAGATCTTTAATATTCTTTTCGGCGTCAGACGGGCAGACTTAGTTAACCTGTCTAGCCAATTCAAAGCTTTCTCCTGCATTATTCATCCTCTTTTCTCAGCCACTCGCAGTAGCCGTTAATCAATAAATCAATCATTGTGTAAGCCGGACTAAAAGCCCAGTTCTTGGTGCTGATGCTCTCATGGAAGAGACTTGGCTGGAAAAAGAGACTGTAGTCAGACAGACTGGCCAGCCGGCTCTCCTTGATGGTCGTCAGCGAAGTAATCGTCAAATGCTCATTGAGCAAGTGCAGCTCATCCAGGAGCTGGCACAAGTCAGGATCTTCCCCGGAAAATGAAATCACAATCACTTGGTCATGGTCTTGCAGCCAATTCTTCGACATCTTCAATTCACTAATCGCTGATGGCATGACAACCGTCGGCTTGCCCACATTCACCAGGAGCTGGTTGGAGAGATAGCTGGCGATAGACGCCTGCTGCCAGCCGGTGGTGTAAATGTAGATATTTTCTGTCTGGTTTAAGGTCGAATAAAAGCTTTCAAAATCCAGTGTCCTGAAATAGCTGAGCTCTGAGCGCAGATTCTTGACCAGGCGCTCGGCGAAGGTATCTTGCTGCTTAACCATCCGCTTCTCCCCCTTGGAAAAATCTGCCAGCTCGTATTTCAATTCGCTGTAGCCACTTAGACCGACCTTTTTGCATAAGCGAAAAATGGCCGATTCTGAAACATAAAGCTTCTTGGCCAATTTCGCCAGACTGAGTTCGCTGCATTCAGCAGCATTGTTCAGCAAGTAATTCAAGATCTTCTTATCCGATGGATTCAGATCACTTGATTTTTCCACGATTCGTGCTTTTAGTCCTGCCATAAAAGTCTCCTCTTGCTAACTTGTTGACGTTCTCACCTAGTTAACAGAATAGCACTTTTATGGGCTTAGACCAATTTAAAAACTTACATAATTTCCTTCATCTTGTCGACAACCCGTTCAGCTTCCAGGCCGACCACGATGTCGATTTCCTGGTCATCCCGTCTTTCAACGGCGCTGGCCCCGAACTTCTTGAAGTCGTCGTCGCCGGCAACCTTCTTAGTGTCAAAGACGTGGACTCTTACTCTGGTTGAGCAGGAAGTCAGTTCTTTAATGTTGCTTCTGCCGCCCAGCAGGTCCAGGTAGCCGGTGGCCTTTTCTTCATCAGGGTCGACTTCGGCCTTGGCAACGGTGTTGCCGCTGTCGGCAATAATATCTTCAATTCTTTCCAGAACTTGGGCAACGTCCAGACCAACGATGACCTGGATGGCTGAACCGTGACGGACAACCCCGACTGCCTGGTTCTTTCTGAAGGCAGCATCGGCGCCGACCTTGTCAGGATCCTTGACAGTTACCCGCAAACGGGTTGCGCAGGAAGTGATTTCAGCAATGTTTTCCGGCCCGCCCAAGAGAGTCGCGTAAGCCGTAGCTCTCGCGATGTATGGGTCAGAGGAGTTTTGCCCGGCAGCTTCAGCAGCTTGTTCAGCAGCCTTGGCTTCCTTGTATTGCTTCTTGTTCATCAGCTTGACTTCCTGGTCGTCAGCTTCCCGGCCTGGAGTAGCGTAGTTGAACTTGACGATCATAAAGCGGAAGATGAAGTAGATGATCACGGCATAGATCAAACCAATGATGAATTGGGCCATGTAGGTGTGCCAGTGGTTAGCCCACAGCGGCAGCCAGTTCATGGAAGCAATCCCGATGGCCCCGTCAGTCATTTGGCCGACAACGCCGAAGATGTACATGGTGGTGTTCATGGTTGCGGCCAGAACTGAGTAGATAACCCAGAGGATTGGAGCCGCGAAGAGGTAGGTAAAGTCAACAGGTTCAGTAATCCCGGCCAGGAATGAAGTCAAAGCAGCTGGCAAAAGCAAGGCTGAAGTCTGCTTCTTCTTGTCCTTCTTGGCAGTGTGGTAGAAGGCCAGGCAGATGGCTGGCACAAGGAAGACTTTTTCATTCCCGTAAAGCATGAAGCCCATGTTTGGAGCCAGGCTCTTCAGGCTCTTAGTGCTTTCGGCAAATTCAGTCAAGTGCTTGAGCCACCATGGTTGCAAGCCCCCGGCAACGACGGCCGGACCGTATTGGAACGGAATGTAAACCAAGTGGTGCAGGCCAGTTGGAATCAGGACCCGGTTCAGGAAGTTGAAGATCCAAACCCCGATCAAGCCGCTGGATGCCATGAATTCCTGCAAACCAGTGATGCCCATTTGTACCTTTGGCCAGATAAGGCAGGTCAGGAAGGCAACTGGGAACATGGCCACGAAGCCTAAGATGACAACGAAGGCTGAACCCTGGAAGGTACCCAGGAAGTCCGGCAATTTCTTGTCAAAGTAGCGGTTGTGCAGCCAAACCACGATACCGGCGATGACCAGAGAACCAACGATACTGGTGTCCAGGGTCTTGATCCCGGCAATCATGGTCAAACCATTGTTGGCTGAGTTGGCCACGATCTGGGTCTTAACGTAGTCCTTAAGGCCGAAGAAGGCACCCCAGTGGGTCAAGAAACCAGCGATAAAGTAGTTGAAAGTCCAGTAGGTAACGATGGCTTCCATGGCTGCCCGCCCGTGGGCCTTCTTAGCCAGCCCGATTGGCAGGCCGACCACGAAGAGCATGTCAACTTGGTTAAAGACGGTCCAGCCACCTTGTTGAACGGTGTCCCACAGACCGTACCAGAAGGTATTGGTGTTTGCCAGTGAGCCAAAGATCAACGGGTTGTTGAACAGGCTGGTTAAGGCAACCACGATACCGGCGAAAGAGAAAAGCAGGACAGGCACGAACATCGCCGCCCCGAATTTCTGTAGTTTCTGCATCATAAGCAATCTTCCTCCTTGCTTCTTTTTATTTCAATTCATTCTGACTACTTCAAATCCGGCCAGTAAGGCTTGTTGACGACCATCATGTCGTCCAGGATCTTCTTGGCCACGCTAGCGTCTGGAACAGTCTTGTTCAAGGCAAAGGCCTGCAGCATCTTGATGTAGGACTTTTGCTCATAAGCATCGACAACCAGCTTTTCGCAGGTTACTTGTTCCATCATCAGACCCAGTTGGAAGCGGCCGGCTTCACCGACTACCAGCGGCTGCACGCCGTTTGAGCCAAAGAGGCAAGGCACTTCAACGATAGCATCGTCTGGGAAGTTGCAGATGGCCCCGTTGTTCGGAATATTGGCCAAGTACTTCTCGTGGGTGTTGAAGGCGATCGCGTGGCAGATGTCAATGATGTAGTTGGAGTGCACTTCGCTTTCCCAAAGGTTGCCCTTGGCCGTGCCTTCCTTGACGATCCGGGCGCATTCACCGAAGACTATCTTTTGCCGGTATTCCAGGATTTCATCGGTTCTGGTGTAGTGCGGGTTGGCGTTTTCCACTTCGTATTGCGGGAAGTAGTAGTACTGCATGTAGTTGTTTGGCAGAGTCGTCGGGTCCAAAGCGTAGCAGTCAGCAACCTTCTTGAAAGTTGCGACCCTGCTGGCTTCGGTTTCCTTGTCGAAGTCTCCGCCCACGTAGTAGCCGTTCTTCTTGACATATTCTTTCAAAAGCGGCATTAGGTCTTCCCCGGTCTTCTTGTTGGTAACGCTCTTCCACCAGCCGAAGTGATTCAAGCCGTAGTAGGTAAAGTCGAGGTCCTTGAAGCTCTTGAGCCCGGCAATGGCCGCCATTCTGCCCATGTCATCGATTGGCATGTCGCAGATGTTGACAACCTTGGCATTCGGGCGGAAGCGCCGGCAGGCTTCAGAAACAATCGCGATCGTGTTGGAGTAGTTGACCATCCAAGCGTTTGGCGAGTACTTTTCCATGAAGTCGATGATTTCAATGATGGCTGGGATTGACCGCAAACCGTAGGCCATGCCTCCGGGGCCGGTAGTTTCCTGGCCGTTGACCCCGTACTTTAAAGGAATCTTTTCATCCTGGTTGCGCATTTCGTACTTGCCGACTCTGATTGAGCCCAAGACAAAGTCAACATCAGTGAAGGCTTCTTCCGGGTCAGTCGTATATTCAAATTCGACTTGCGGTGCCTTTTCCTTGACGATGATGGCGCAGGCGTCACCGATCTTCTTTTGCCGGTCAGCATCAATGTCGTACAGCTTCAGTTTCCGCAGGGGAAGCTTGTCTTGGTTGGCACAGAGACTGATGACAAAGCCAGGGGTGAAGGTGCTGCCACCGCCGGCAATAACTACTGAAAATTTCTTGTCTGACATAAATCAATTGCTCCTTACAAAAGACATTGTTTCATCACATGGGGCCTTTTAGGCGCCCCGACCTCCCGTAAGCTTGCTTACACTCTTATTATGGCACCGCTTCCAGATATGTAAAGCGTTTACGAAAGTAAAGAACCATATTTCAAATTGTGAAAAGTATTTCGCAAGGGCGAAAAATATTTCGGAAAGCTGTCTAGACTAATTTTTGCAAAGAAAAAAGGCACTGGTCTTGCCAGTACCTCGAGATTGACTTAATTTAATTAACTAAAGCTGCAGGCCATTTGGCAGAGTGATATGACCCCCGAAATTAGTGTCCCAATTTTGGGGGTCACATCAGAGCCAAGGCAACAGCGAAGACCAACAGAGCAGCGCCGATCAACCAAAAAGCAATTTTCTGCCCCTTTGGCAGCTCCTTTTCAACACCAAAAATTACCAAGCCCAGGCCGATCAGTCCGGACAAAAGCATGATCCAAAAACCCATTGTCTATCCTCTTTCTATTACTCTGAATGAATTTTTTGCTTACACTTATTCTACAACTAATGCCGGCCTTTGCAAGGGCTTTTTTGGAAAGCGTAATATGCAGATAAGTATACGCGAATACAAAAAATCCGCCTTCCGGCGGATTCCTTAAATTCTGTATTTTCTGCGCAGTTCCCGGTCCTGGTCGCGCTTCTTGATCGTTTCGCGCTTGTCGTATTCCTTCTTACCCTGCGCTACGCCAATCAAAACCTTGGCAAAGCCGTGCTTCAAGTAGACCTTGAGCGGCACGATGGTCATCCCCTTTTGGGCCTTCACATCGGCCAGTTTGGCGATTTCCTTCTTGTGCAAAAGCAGTCTGCGGCTTCTCAGCGGGTCATGGTTGTAGCGGTTGCCTTCCTTATATTCATCGATATGAACATTTTCCAGGAAGGCCGACCCGTTGATGATCTGCACGTAGCCATCACGCAAAGTCACGTGCCGGGCTCTGACTGACTTGATCTCCGTCCCCGTCAAAGCAATCCCGGCTTCATAAGTATCCTTGATGAAATAATCATGCCGGGCTTGCCGGTTCTGCGCGAGGACATTTTCATCCTTGGCTTTTTGTTTCATAAAAAATCCTCCCGCTTACATATTAACGGTTTGGCCGCCGGCGGTTGCCTCTTTCACTTTGCCCCAGCCGCTGGCCTCGGTTGTTGCGGCTTGGCTTGTGGCGCCGGTCACCGCTCTTGTCGCGGCCGCCGTAATTGCTCCGGCCCTTGAAGTTCCGGTCCCCGCTTCTTCTGCCCATCCCGCGGTCATTGTGGGGCCGCTTTTTGGCATCTGGATCGTAAACTTCAAAGTCCAGCTGGTGCTGCTCAACATTCGCATTGGTCAAGACAACCTTGATCGGCATCCCAACCTTATACTTCTTGTGGGTTGCCCGGCCGGTCAATGTCATGGTCTTTTCATCGTATGAGTAGTAGTCGTCCTTCAAGTTGGAGATGTGGATCAAACCTTCCACCGTGTTCTCCAACTGCACGAACATCCCAAAGCTGGTTACTGATGAAATAACCGCTTCAAACTTGTTGCCGACCTGGTCAGCCATGTATTCGGTCATCTTCAAGTCGTTGGTTGCCCGTTCCGTATCGATTGACCGCCGCTCTTGCGTTGAAGTCTGATCAGCTACTTCCGGCAGTTCTTCCTTAAAGTGCTCCTTGACCTCATCCCCCATTCCTTCTTCCAGGTAGGCGTGGATCATCCGGTGGGCCATGGTGTCTGAATACCGGCGGATTGGGGAAGTAAAGTGGGTGTAGTACTTGGCCGCGATCCCGAAGTGGCCCAGCGGATCTTCTGAGTAGTGGGCCTGCTTCAAGCTCCGCAACATCATCATCTGGAGAACCGCTTCTTCCGGCGTACCCAAAGTCTTGGTAACCACCTTCTGCAAGTCCAGCGGCTTGATGTCGTTTGGATCTGCCTTGACGTTCAAGCCAAAGGCACTGCAGAATTCAAAAAATCTGGTGATCCGGTCAGCTTCCGGCGTTTCGTGCACCCGGTAAAGGAAAGGCACCTTTTTTCTGTAGTAGGCTTCTGCCACAGTTTCATTGGCCAAAAGCATGAAGGATTCGATCATCTTTTCGGCCGTCCCCCGGCTGTGCAGGACGATGTCCACCGGCTTGCCCTTCTCATCCACGATGATCTTGGCTTCCGGTTCTTCAAAGTCGATGGCCCCCCGGGCGTGGCGCTGGTTGTACAGGGCTTCATGTAGAGCTGCCATGTCCTTGAGCATTGGCCGCACCTTAACATACTTGTCTTCCAAGTCGCTGTCCGGCACGTCAGCGCGCAAGGCCTGGTTGACCTTGTTGTAGGTCAAACGGCCGTGGGACCGCATCAAGGCCGGGTAGATGTCGTAAGATACCCGCTCACCTTCCGGGGTGATTTCCATGTCACAGGACAGAACCAAACGGTCAACGCCTTCGTTCAAGGAACAGATCCCGTTAGACAGTCTGAACGGCAGCATTGGAATAACCCGGTCGACCAAGTAGGTACTGTTGCCCCGGGCAAAAGCTTCCCGGTCCAAAGGCGTTCCTTCTTTAACATAGTGGGCCACGTCAGCGATGTGGACGCCCAGGTGGTAGTTGCCGTTGTCCAGCTTCCACAAAACGACCGCGTCGTCAAAGTCCTTGGAGTCATCCCCGTCGATCGTGACGGCTGGCTGGTCGGTGATGTCCCGCCGGCCTGCTTCATGCCTCTCTTCTTCAGTTACGTGGTCCGGGATGGCATTGGCCTGCTCTAAGGCGTCTTCTGGCCATTCAGTCCGGATGTCGTGTTCCGCTACGATGGACATGATGTCCACGCCCGGGTCGTTCTTGTTACCGATAATTTCGACAACTGCCCCGGTCATCTGGTCTGGCAACTCTTCGGTCGGGTAGGTCTTCAGAGATACCTTGACCATGTCCCCCATTTGCGGGATCAAGCCGTTTTCAGATACATAGACCCGGTACTTCTTGAACTTCTTGTTGGTCGAAATCACGTAGCCGGCAAAGTGGCTGATCTTGACCTGCAGGTCTTCCAAAGGGGTGTATTCGCCGACAATGCTGCTGGCCCCGCGCTCCAGGATTTCTTCAACCTGCCCTTCCGGCCCCTTCCCATTCCAAGGGTTGCCGCCGGCCGTGATCTTGACCTTGACCCGGTCCCCGTCCAAAGCCAGCTTGGTAGCGTCAGAGTTGATGAACACGTCATCGGCTTCTTCATCATCTAAGCGAAAGCCCTTGTCGTTGGCCCGGAAGACCCCTTCGACTTCAGTATTTTCCTGGGCCAGCTGGTAGCGGCCGTTGCCGTCAGTGATGATCTGCTTTTCCTGCTCCAGGTAGGCCAGGGCCTTGACCAGGTCGGTAAAGTTGCCCAAGCGGTCCCGGCGGGCCTGCCGCTCGATCTGGTCAACGCTGAATTGCTTTTGCGGGTTGTGCCGGAAGATCTCCAACACGCCCGCCAATACAGTCTCGTTTTGCGCCATTATTTTCTCCATCTGTATTTTCGTTAAAAAAACCTCCCATCAAGCAAGTGATCGGGAGGTTAATGATTATTTAGAAGACAGGATTGCCAAAATAATCGAAAAAGCAAAGAACAATACCAGTAGAACTGACGTCACTTTTTCCATAAAGGCTTCAAAGCCCCGCTTCTTGGTCTGGCCGCTAAATACGGCGCCGCCTGACAAAGCGTTCAAGGCATCTTGCTGCTTCTGTGGTTGCATCATTGTCGCAATAATGATCAGCACTGAAACAATGATCAACAGCGTCATAATAAAGTTGTACAATGCACTGCCTCCAATTTATTCTACAATTACCTTACTATTCTATCATAGATAGACTTACTTTGTCTTAGTTTTTTTCAGTTCGGGCGCGTCAGTTTTATAAAGACTGCTTGCGTCCTTCTTGCCCAGCTGGCTCTTTAAGCTGGTCTTGCTCTTACCGGCTTCTGCCAGCTTCTTTAAAGAGTCAGTCTTATTGTAGTCATAGTCACTGGTCTTGACCGGAGTAAACCAGGAGGGGTGGTAGAAGCGGAGCAGGTTCCCGGTCACGACCCGGTCAGACAGGGTCAGCTGGGTCAAAACCTGGTTGGCGATCAAGTGGCAGGCCTTCTTTTCCTTGGCGCCGGTGACCTTCTTGCCCGTCTTGGTGTAATAGTAGCTGCTCCCCACCTTGGTGTAGGTCGGGGTAATAAAGTTCCCATTCCGCTGGGCCACCACTTGCGGGTTCTTTTTGCTTAACAGGTCATGGCCAAACAAAATCAAGCCCTTGCTCTTGATCCCCAGCAGGTTGAGCAGGGTCGGCATCACGTCGATTTCCCCGCCGTAGGTATGCTTAATGCCGCCTTTTAAGTTGCTTGAATAAAACATGAGCGGCACTCTTTGCTGCTGCTGGTCGTCAAACTCCCCGTAATTTTTCTTCCCGGTCAGCTGGGCCATGGCCTCGTTGTGGTTGTTGGAAATCCCGTAGTGGTCCCCGTAGAAGACCAGGAGGGTCTTTTTGTCCAGGCCGGTCTTCTTCAGCCAGGTCATGAATTCGCCGATCGCCTGGTCCAGGTAGTGGGCCGTCTGCACGTAGCCGTCAACCGTGTTGTCCCCGGTCGTGGTCTTCTTGATCGACTGGTTCTGCTTGTCCAGGGTATATGGATAGTGGTTGGTGACCGTGATCATCTTCAAGTAAAAAGGCTGGGGCAGTTCAGAGATGTACTTGGCCGACTGCTGGAAGAAGATCTTGTCCTTTAAACCGTAGCCCAGGTACCAGCTGTTTTGGTACTGGTAGTAGTTCAAAGAAGCGAAATAATCATAGCCAAAAGACTTGTAGGCATTGTTCCGGTTCCAGAAGGACCCCGTCCCCCCGTGCATAACGACGGAAGTATAGCCGCCTTTTTGCTTCAAAATAGCCGGCATGGATTCAAAAGTATTGCT
>OLOY01001183.1_pt1 | contig 10969 bp, 9 predicted proteins | sample 1672771 | NCBI WGS metagenome assembly OLOY01 (sample SAMEA3136722, study PRJEB25190) | human gut metagenome
CACTACCCGCCGGACGTGGTCCTGGTCGGTCTCGAAGCCCGGGTCGGCCCTTGAACCGATCTCGCGGGCGCGCCGCTCGCCCCTCGACTCCTGGCAGGCGTGGACCCGGCTGTTGCGTTCCCCGCGCTCCAGCTGGACGAGCCCCCAGCGCTCGTCCATGTCCCGCATCCTCTTCGCGTGAAGGGTCTTCTGGCGAGACGCCCTGCCGTCGTTGAGGCGCTTGCCGGTCTCGAGGTCGGTCCGGTTGATCGCGATATGCACGGCGTACCGGTCGGTTCCGTCCCTGGAGTGCTCAAGGTGGAGCGCCCACGCCGCCTCCTGGTTCGGGTAGTAGCGGCCGACCCACTCCCGTGCGAACTCCATGCAGCCGTCCCTAGACATCTTTCCGCCGTTGACGTCGCACTCATCGGGGTTGAACGCGATGATCTGGTGATAGCAGTAGGTGCACTTCGATCCCTTGCGGCCGGGCTCATTGTGCCCGTAGGCCTCGCGCGTACGGTCCATCTCCCGGGACCAGTTCTCGGGGTCGGTGAGGTTCCGCGAGCTGAAGTCGAGCACATCGTGCTTTCCATTCGCTCGGTCGAGATAGCCAGACAGGCTCTTCATGTGCTGCGCGCTCGTGATCGCGACCTGTTTGATTGCCGTCAAGGTTTCCTCCTACTCGTCCCAGGCTGCCCACTCGTCATCGAACGGCGCACCGTCCGTGTCCGTCGCCGGCGACTCGGCGGGCGAGGACCCTGTACCGCCCGCACCCTCTTCGAGTCCGAAATCCGGGCACCATGGTTCGGGAACCCCTCGCCTCGTCCCGGCGGCATCGGCCTTTGCGCGGGCATAATAGGCCGCCCTCTTCTCCTTCATGGCGTTCTCGTCGCCAAGCCCGAAGAACGCGCCGGCTGGCGTCCTGTTTGCGTAAGCGAGCGGGAACTCGAATACCCCCTCACGGCCCGGCTTCGAGTTCTCCCCGCCCTTGATGGCGACGAGACCGTCTCGGATCGGGATGCGGTTCTGCCATTCCCATTCGTTGATGAGCGGCACTGATGCCTCGCTGTAGGTCGTGCCCGATGACGACCTTCCCGAGCCCTTCTGGCTCGACGTGCCCATGGAGCGCACCGTCCGCTTGCCGGCTAGGGCGGTGAAGAATTTGAAGTCCTCCGGCTCGGATAGGGACAGGGCGACCTTGGTGCCGATGGAGCCGATCAGCTTGTCCCGGCCCGCTCCTCCGTCGCCGGGCTCGTTATAGGCATTCAGCTGTTTCAGATTTTGGACGAACAGATGTTCGTGCAGGCGCATGCTTCTTCCGAGCGTGGCGATCGCGGGCAGGCATGCCACCCTGACGTTCAGGTTGCCGATCTCGTCGAGGACCAGCGCCGTCTCATGGGGCAGGCGGCCTCCGTTCCCCTTGCAGACCTGCTGGGAAACCTGCCACCATTGATTCAGGAAGCAGGTATAGACGACGCCGTACGGGTCCCCCTCGTCCAGCATCTCTATGTATACGGCCGTCTTTCCCTCGACGAGGCTGCGGATCGAGACGGTACTTTCGGACGTGACGGCGCGCAGGCCGCCGTCGGAGAAGATGCTCAGGGCCTCCTTGAGCGTGGAGACGACGTTCTTGCCGGCCGTCGTCGCGCCGCCGTCGCCGAGGAAGTCCGATGCCGGGGAGAACGCCGGGTGCGACGGCCCGAGCTTGCGGATATATGCCTTGAGCGGCGCGGACGGGTCTCTGGGGTCCTCGCCCGCGGTCCCTCGCTCGACGAGCGCGGCGACGCTCGCCAGGTTCTTCTGGGGACGGGGGATGTCGGCGGTGCAGACGACAAGGATGCAAGCGGTCAGCATGTTGCGGGCGGCCTTCGGGAAATAAGTGTTCTTCTCCCCGCCGAGTGGTATGAGGTCGACGGCGACCTGCCGGGCGGTCCTCACGGCCCCGTCGGTATCGCCCGACTCGATGCCGTCGGTGACGAGGTCGATGGGGTTGTAAGAGCTCGCGCCGGGATACCCCGTCAGGTCGAGAAGCACGATCTCATAGCCGAGCTCCCTGGCCTTGTCCGAGGTCAGCTCGATGACCTCGGGCTTTCCCGTGCTGATGACGTTCCATCCGGCCGCAAGGACCAAATGCATCGTCTCCGTACATATGAGGGCCGATTTCCCGGACCCGGTCTTGCCTACGACTAGCGAGTGTGGGACGGACGAATCGAACAGGTAGCCCTTCTCGGACGCACCGAGCACAAGGCCCGCGCCCCCGGGCGTCCCGGTCCCGTCCCAGAAGTCGTTTCTGCGCTTGAGCTCTGCGGCGTTATTGATGATTCGGGCGTCGCCATAGATCCCGTTCTGGACGGCGCGGGTACGTTCGGCGTCCTTGGCGGCCGCGTATCCGAAAAGCACGAGGAAAAGGAGACCGAGCGCGACGAGCATGAACGGGGCGTGGCTGAGCCATGCCCCAGAAGCCCAGAACGCCACCCACATGTCGGATCCGATGGAATCGAGCCAGGCCATCCAGTTGACGGGAAGCGAAGCGGCGACGCATCCGACGACGGGCGCGGCGAGGGGATAGCAGGCGACGGTAAGCACGGTGGCGAACGCTGCCGATAGAATTGCGTTGAACTTGAGATTGTTCACGGCTGCACCTCTCCTATACGTTTCGGGCGTCGGCGAGGAAGGACGAGACGGCCTCTGCGGCGCTTCCGACCCTTGTGAGCGCGGCGCTGAGGAACGGAGAGATCCGGCCGGGGTCATGCGTGATGTGGACCTCATGCGCCAACTGGTTCAGGTTCGAGCCGGAAAGCGCGAGGTCCCTATACAGAAGTTTCAGCGTTTCGGGATCGGTGGAGATAACGGGGCGATCGCCATCGGCAAGAGCACGCCGACGCAGGTAATCGCTCATGTTCAGGCCCGCAGCGGCAGCGCGCCGCTCGATGGCGGCGCGCTCCTGCGAGGAGACCCTGACATAGATGCGTCCCGAACGCTGGGGGCTACTCATCATCCGCCTTTCCGTTAGGGACGAAAGCGTGGGAGATACCGACGCGATGGGCGCTCCCCGTGCTATCGCAGAGAGCGAAAGCGAACGCAAACGGTGCCTCAGTGTAGGGTGTAGTGGATCGGGCGTCGAACACAAGGGCCTGAAGGTCGAGATAGGAGGCTTCAAGCTCGGTAAGGTGCTCGCGCGTCACGGGGACGCCGCGGTACGAAACGACGGGGAGATCGGGATTGTCGCAGTGGTATGCGAAGAGCGTGCCGGGGACCTCCTCCTGGATGACGGAGTCGAGCGAGGGGATATCGGGATAGGCTTCCGGCGAAAACGGCCAGACGAAGTAAACATGGCTCCTCTTGCCGGCCTCCTCGGGGTTGAGCTCGATGGTGAACTTCGGGGCGATCTCGAATCGGTTTCCCGACAGCTTGAGGGACTTGAACTCCATGAGGGTTCCTTTCGATGGGATGATGGGAACGGACGGTCGGTCCCACCGGTCAGTTAGTTTTGGTTGTGGGCGTGGGTGAGGGTTATCAGGCGTGCCGTTGCCGTACGGCGGAAGCCATACTCGACGCCGCGCTCGGCAAGGAAGGTGCGGTGCTCGTTAAGCCGCTTTGCGAGTACCGCGGGGGTGGCGTCGTCGAGCGCCGCGTCCGCGATGAGCTGTGTCGCGGTGCCCTCCCATGCTCCGGGCCTCGTTGCCATGAAATCGAGGACGGACATGACGCAGCTCGGGACCTCGCGCTCGCGCAACTCCTCGCGGCTGGTTTGCTCAACAAGTTGCCATCGACAGTCGTTGAACGCGAGTTTATATTCGGCTAGGTCGACGTCGCGTCCAGTGATGGAGAGGGTCGCTTTTCCGTCGAACATCGCGTCTTTAGATAGCAACAGACATTCATCTGCTGCTCCGAGGATGCCGTTCGAGCCGCTGATCGTATTGAAGATGTTAGCCTCGTCGCCCATTTTGCGAGTGTGATGAACAAGCAAGATGCACAGGCCGTTTTTGTCTGCAAAGGCCTTGAGCAGGCCTATATCCTGATAGTCGGATGCATACACGCTGTCTCCGGTTGCAACCCTGACCTTTTGCAGCGTATCGATGATGACGAGCCGTGTCGTCGGCTGGGCGGAAACGAAGCGCTCCAGCTGAACGGTAAGTCCGTTGTTGAGTTTGTCGGCTACGATGGCGAATTTTAGGTCGTCGTTGGCGACGTCAACGAGGTGGAATAAGCGGTTTTGGATGCGCCCGAAGGTATCCTCAAGGCAGAGATAGAGCACCCCTGCGCGCTCGGTGGCGTGATCGAGGAATGCCCGTCCAGTACTGACGCAGATGGCCAGCCAAAGGCAGAACCAGCTCTTACCGACTTTGGGGGTGCCGGCGAGCACCACGAGACCGGTCGGGATGAGCTCCTCAACGAGCCAGGTTACGCTTGCAAGGGGGCTTTCGAGGAGGTCCTGCGCGCTGCGCACCTCGAGCTCACCGGGCATCTAGACCGCCTCCGCGCGGATGACGCGACAGCGGCCGCGATAGTCGGTGACGATCTCGACGCCGAGGGCTGTGCAGAGCGCGTCGATGCGGTCCGCCTGTTCGATAGCGAATCCGAGAATGTCCTCATCGGTAGGATTGCGCGGGAGACCGTGGGCCTCCAGCGTGCGCGCTACGCGCTCGGCGTGCGCAAAGTAGGCGGAATAGTCCATTTGTGCTCCTTGTAGATATGGGTCGCATGGAGCATGTAATATGGACCATGCGGTTTTTGGGCCGCGGACGGGTGCTTCTTCTTGGCGGTAGAGCACCCGTTTTTCTTTTTCAGGCTAGCCAACGCCGGCCATCTCCTTTCGGTCGTCGGGCTCTTTTAGCCCGAGCTCGCGGTAGAGCGCGGAGCGGGCGATGTACCACGTCTTTCCGAGCTTGCGAAACGGAAGCTCACCGGCCTTGGCGAGCTTTTGAGCCTTGGAATAACTCACATTCATAATCTCGCTTGCCTCAGCGAGAGACAGAAGCTTGTCCATATATACCTCCTCTCTTTTCGTTAATTCCATTGTACACTCTTAACAAAGAGAAACAAAGAAAAATAAAAATCAAATTGAAATGAGATATAGATAAAGGCTAAAGTTGAAACCAACATCGCTATAAAGCTTTATTTAGAAAGTTGATTAAGTAATGGCTAGAAAAGTATTCATCGCGAGGAACCGAAGCACCGGATTCCACTCCCTGGTCGAGGTGGTTCGTGGGGTTGAGGCGGCGGAGAAGTCGGCTCCAATGGACTTCGAGCTTGCAGAGCGCCTCATGCGCTGGGGCACTCTCGATGAGCTCGTCACGGCCATTTCGGAGTCTGGTCCCCTCATCGACCGCAGCATCTATAAAGAGGAGAATAGGCGGCTGTCTATCGACGAGGCCATCGAGGTCGTGGAGGAGTCCGTCGGCGGCGAGCGTGGTTTCACCCGTTGTGACGAAGACTTCCTCTATCTCCAGCTGTGCCTTGAGGGGATGTCTACGACGGGCAGCGCTTCGTCACTCTATCCCTCTCAGGCCTCCATTGCTCGCGACCTCAATCGTCATGGACTTATTGAGTCCAACGGTCTTGACGAGTTGAAGAAATGGCGGGAAGAAGATCCCGGCTGCGTCGTTGTGATTGAACCCTTGAGGGACGTCGTCCTATGCCGAAATCTCGGTTCGGTTCTGCTCAGGTTGATCGCAAACATCATGTCGGGGTATGAGAACGTCCTTGAGAAAAGCGGATTCAAGCGCTTCGAAAAGAAACGTCGCTGGTGGATTACTGGGGAGCTCAAGGACTCCTATTACGTTCTGCCGTTCCAGCACAATTCCTCCTTCGATATGACTCTCAACTACTCGACCAAGTGGTTCAAGAACGTCTTTTCCTATATGGTCATTAATCCGCTTGAGACGCGCATCCTCGATCTTAGGCCGAGAAAGAGTAAGGTTCTTTTCGGATCGGTTCCCAACGCGGTTTTGATAACCGCGCAGATAAAGACCGGCGAGGGCGCACCGTTTTTCGACATCGGCTGGAAGCCGGAGGTCGAGAAGACCCAGCTATACCTCGGTATCGATGACGGGGGTACCCAGAGAGACGAGGCCATTGCCTTCGTGGAGTCCGTTGCCAAAATGCTGGCCGGGCTGACGACGAAGGACGGCGATCGACTTGGGTGGTCTGTAGGCGGGCCTTCAATCTTCGATGATGTGCCGGTGCCCAGATACCATTTCCACTCGACGGCGGCGGCGATGTTCGGGGCTATCTTCTACCGATACGGCTGTGTCCCCACGACGTGCAAAAATTGCGGAAACGGCATTTTGGTCAAAACCAGGGGGAAGAGGCGTGAGTTCTGTTCCCCGTCGTGCAGGACGCAGTATTCGAATCGAAAGGCGGGGCTCTAGATGAATCCGTTTATCATCGTGGGCGCGGTGTGGCTGGCGGTCGCCACCGCAACCTTGCTGTATCAAGTGGTCCGCAGGAAGCTCGGGGATCGGGGCTCGATGGTCGAGGCGTCTTGGCGCGACTTGGCTATGTCGTCGATCGGTTTCGGGCTTCCGTTCGCGGCGCTCGCGCTTACCGCCGTCGGCGTGACAACCATCTTTCTTCACTAGAGGTGCGGTAGCATGGCGACGGTGCCCCGCAACAAGGGTAGTTACGCTCCTAGGACGGCTGGTAGCTCTTGGCAGGTAAAGTACCCGCTCGGCTGGAATGAGCGCAAAAAGCGTTACGACGAATATCGTGAAGAGGTCGCTTCGGAGGCCGAGGCCATCGCGCTGATCAAAGCCATCAACGACTACGTTTATCACGGGGGCCTTCCGCAAGACGTACCCGAATGGAGACGCAGGGCAAAAGGACATTCCGAGGGTGATGTCCTAACGCTCGATGGATTCGCCATGTCCTATATCGCGATGCGGGAGAGGCGGCGAAAAGTCCAGGAGAGGACTATCGAAAGCAACCGCGAGGCCTGGGCAAGACTCCGGCCGTACCTCGGCGATCTGCCTCTGAGGCGGGTGACGCCCTTCGTCATCGATGAGGCATATGCCTGCATGGGGAGTCCGGGGGACGATAACCTTGCCGGTAAGGTCTACTCCGGAACGACGATTGAGAAAAGTCATGCGTTTCTGCGGCAGCTGCTCAAGGACGCCGTCGAGCGGGGCTACATCGACAAGAACCCCTGCGATTCGATTGACGCTCCCAAGAGGGATACCAAGGAGAAGGTAGCACTCACTTTATTTCAAGCCCAGGCGCTATTTAACTACATAACGAGCCGCCCCCTGGAGGCACATGCCATTGGCGTGCTGCTTGCGCTGAACTGCGGGCTTAGACTTTCCGAGATGCTCGCGTTGACCTGGCAAGATTATGAAGGCGGCGTGCTGTCTGTAACTAAAGCGCTGAACAAAGAGAAGCAGACGTACAAGTCGACGAAGAACGAAGACAACAGGAGAGTCCCTGTCCCGATGCCGCTCATACCGGTCCTCGATGAGTGGCAGAAGATCCAAAGGCGCATTTACTCGGACAACCTCGGCCTTCGCTGGAGCGAAGGCGCACCCATTGTGAACAGCAGAAACGCAAAGCACATCCTTCAGCGGTCTTTCACGCGTTGGTTCGATTCGGCAAGGCTCGAGTATCCGATACCCGACGACTTCGAGTTTCATGGGTTCAGGCATACATACGTGACCTTGTTGAGCCGCGACTGTGGAGTGGACCGGCGGACCGCGAAGAGCATGAGCGGCCACAAGAACGATCAGGCCTTCGATATCTACACTCATACAAACGATGAGTGGCAGCGAAGGGCGGCTAACGAGCTCGGTGATATCTTGCAGCCTAATGACGGGGCCAGAAAATGCTACAACTGCGCTTACTGGGGCGTATCTCCCCTAGACGCCGATCGTGGTGCCTGCTGGAACAACCCCGCCGGGCTAATCGAAGTAAAAGCGGGTGACTCTTGTGGCAAGGGCCTGTTTATCGCCAAAACCGCGAAAGCGTGACGGCGTCGGGCATATCCCATTGAAGCTGTCATTTCCGTCATAGGTGTCATTTGCAGACTTGCGTATTGGTTGTTTGTTAATCAGCAGGGGTGATATTAAAGCTGTTCAAATATAGCGGCGGAATCCGATCAGAATATGCTCAGAATGATGATATGAGCAGATAATGAGCAGATAAAAATGCTCGATAATAAATGCATGATACAGCTATTTACCTGCGTAAACGTATAATAGGTTCTATAGAGAAAGAGCCACCCCGCCCTCATAACCCGGAGGTCGTAGGTTCAAATCCTGCCCCCGCGACCAAGAACTTGCAGCTCGTCGGTCTAGCCGGCGAGCTTTTTTGTTATTTCGGGACCGTGTTTTCGGTCCAATTCTCGGCCTCTCAAACAAAATCTCGATCTGTAACATCTAGACCCGATTTAGGCGGCTGGGTGTTACAGATCGAGATATACCGGTGGGTTGGGTCGTGTTTGTCTAAATCTGTAACACGAGGGACGGATTTTGCCGAGTTGTTGTTATAGATTGAGATTTTCTAGCAGGCGGGTTTGGTTTGTCTCGATCTGTAACAGGTAGGGGTCAAAAGTGGGCCTAGCTGTTACAGATCGAGATTGTTGAGGATGGGTCGAGAGGAATATCTTGATCTGTAACAGTAAGACCCAGTTTTGCCGCGTAACTGTTACAGATTGAGACAAACTGACGGGCCGTCCCGTCCCATCCACCTGCTGCCACCTGATATTCGCCGATTTTCGTTGTGCCGCTGTGCCCCCATGCCATATCCTCTAGACAACTACGCGGCACTATCGCCGTCGCGCCTACAAGAGAGGAATGTCCATGACCGCACCTGCATCCAAGCTGCTCCAGCCCATTACGGTTGGCCCCCTTGAGCTCAAGAACCGCATTATGTTCCCGCCGCTGACCACCGGTTACGAGGAGCGCGACGGTTCCATTGGCGAGCGCAGCCTGGCTTTTTACGAGCGCCTGGCCCGTGGCGGCGTGAGCTACATCGTCATCGGCGACGTTGCTCCCGTCATGACCGCAAGCCCCACGCCCAAGCTGGCAACCGACGCCCAGATCCCCACGTTTAAGGCCCTGGCCGATGCCGTCCACAAGCACGGCGCCAAGGTCGCGCTGCAGCTGTTCTACCCCGAGTACGATGTGCCCGGTGTCGGCCGCATGGTCATGGGCTCCATGGCTGCCGCCAAGGCCGCGCAGGAGGCCAAGGCCGCCGGCGACGAGGAGACCTTTGCCGCCAAGATGGCCGAATCCAACGAGATCCGCAACCAGGCCTACGCCAAGCTGCATCACGACATGCAGCACTTTGTGAACGAGGCCAGCGTGGAGCAGCTCACCCAGATCAAGGAGGCCATCGCTGCCTCGGCCGCCCGTGCGCAGCAGGCCGGCATCGACGCCATCGAGGTCCACGGCGACCGCTTGGTGGGTTCGCTGTGCTCGGCCATCCTCAACCAGCGCACCGACGAGTACGGTGGTTCGTTCGAGAACCGCGTTCGCTACGCGCTGGAGGTCGTCGCTGCCATTAAGGAGGCCGCGCCGCAGCTGATGGTGGAGTACAAGCTCCCCGTGATCATGGAGAACCCCGACGGCACGCCGCGCGGCAAGGGCGGCCTGCAGCCCGACGAGGCCTGCGAGTTCGCCAAGCTGCTCGAGGGCGCGGGCATCGACATGATCCAGGTCGCGCAGGCCAACCACACCGGCAACATGGGAGACACCATTCCGCCCATGGGCGCCATGCCCTACAACTGGACGCTGCCCGTGGCCGAGCGCGTCAAGGCCCTGGTTTCCGTGCCGGTGGCAACCGTCGGCCGTGTTGTCTCGGTCGAGGCCGGCGAGAAGATTCTGGAAGACGGCGCGGCCGACATCATCGCCTACGGCCGCTCGCTCATGTGCGACCCCGACATTGCGCTGAAGGCCGCCACCGGCGAGCCCATCCGCGAGTGCCTCAACTGCAACAAGGGCTGTGTCGACGCGATTCAAAACCGCAAGTACATCTCGTGCGTGCTCAACGCCGAGAACGGCGACGAGGCGACCATCGCCATCAAGCCGGGCGAGGGCGACAAGAAGATCGCCGTGGTGGGCGGCGGTATTGCTGGCTTGGAGGCCGCGCGCGTGGCGGCCAAGCGCGGCTACGATGTGACCGTTTACGAGGCGAGCGATCACTTGGGAGGCCAGATTGTGCTGGCGGCCGCGCCTCCGCGCAAGGACGAGATCATGCGCTCGGTCGAGTACTACGAGAAGATTCTGCCTGGCCTGGGCGTGAAGGTTGAGCTCAATCATGCCGCTACCGCTGAGGACCTCAACGCCGCCGATGCCGCGATTGTGGCTGTGGGCGCACACGACGTGGTCATCCCCGTTCCGGGTGCCGATTCGGACAAGGGCGTCTCGAGCTGGGACGTGCTGGCCGGCAAGGTGGAGCTCAGCGGGCGCGTCGCCGTCATTGGCGGTGGCCTGGTGGGCACCGAGACTGCCGAGTACCTGCTGCAGCACGGCTGCGAGGTGGCGATTGTGGAGATGCTCGACAAGATTGCCGCGGGCGAGTCCGAGACCATTCTGCCGCTGATTATGAGCGACTTTGCCGAGCACAACGTGGAGCAGCACGTGAAGACCCGCCTGACCGCCATTACCGACGAGGGCGTGGAGGCAATTCGCACCACCGAGGACGGCGCCGAGGAGCCGGTAAAGATCGCCTGCGATTATGTGGTGATGGCCGTGGGCTCCAAGGCCAACGCGTTTGACCTGGACGGCGTGACGGTGCCCGTGACCTGCGCGGGCGACTGCTCGGGCGAGCGCACCGCCGACATTGCGAGCGCCATCCGCACGGCGTATCACGCGGCCAACGAGCTGTAGTTGAGCATCGCGGCCAGGCGGGGCGGTAGCACGGATTCGTCTCGCCCGGCTGTGTCCCGTCGGGTGTCAACCGGTGCGGGGCCTGCAAGCGCAGCAGGTCCCGCCCTTTTTGTTCAAGACTTTAGTCCGCTGGCCGCGCAGCGGCCAGCTTTAAACCACCCGCTACG
>OLOY01001188.1_pt1 | contig 10908 bp, 9 predicted proteins | sample 1672771 | NCBI WGS metagenome assembly OLOY01 (sample SAMEA3136722, study PRJEB25190) | human gut metagenome
ATCAGTAAATGGTATATTAACATTTAGACCTTTACCAGAAGGAATAGATGAAGAAGTTATAAAAAATGTTATAGCAGCAGAAAAAGACGTTGACTGTTTCAGTCCTTTAAATACTGCTAAACTTATGGAAGGTGACAAATCAGGATTCCCACCATGTACACCAACAGCAGTTGTAGAAATATTAAAACACTATAATGTGCCTCTAAATGGAGCTAACGTAGTAGTATTAGGTAGATCTATGGTTGTTGGTAAACCAGCAGCAATGTTATTATTAGCAGAAAATGCAACAGTTACAATTTGCCATTCAAGAACAAAAGATTTACCAAAAGTTTGTGCTGAAGCTGACGTTTTAGTTGCAGGTGTTGGTAGAGCTAGAATGGTTAAAGCTGATTACGTTAAAGAAGGTGCAGTAGTTATAGATGTTGGTATAAATGCTAAACCAGAAGGTGGCGGAATCTGTGGTGACGTTGATACAGATGATGTAGTAGGAAAAGCATCTATGGTAACTCCAGTTCCAGCAGGTGTTGGTTCTGTTACTACTTCAATTCTTGCTAAACACGTTATAAAAGCTTGTAAACAACAAAATAATAAATAATACTTTATAGATTTTTAAAATTCAAATTGGGGGGAAAATCGTATGGTAATTTCTGAAAGAAAACCAATGGAAGAAATATTAGGATTCTTAAAAGGATGCGAAAAAATAGTACTTGTTGGATGTGGACAATGTGCTTCTGCATGTAAAGTTGGTGGAGCTCCTGAAATAGAAGAAATGACAGCTTTATTAGAAGCTGAAGGTAAAAAAGTTTTAGGTCATGTAATGCCAGATTCTACTTGTAACTTACTTTTAAATAAAAAAGAATTAAAATCTGTTAAAGAAGAATTAAAAGAAGCAGATGCTGTATTATCTCTAGCATGTGGAGATGGTACTCAAACTATAATGAAAAATACTAAAAAACAAAACATACCTGTTTATCCAGCAAACAACACAATGTTTATAGGGGAAGTTGAAAGAGTTGGTAAATTCGAAGAAGCTTGTAAAGCATGTGGTGAATGTGAACTTGGATGGACTGGAGGTATATGCCCAGTAACTATGTGTGCTAAAGGCTTAGTAAATGGAGCTTGCGGTGGAGCTAAAAATGGTAAATGTGAAGTTAGCCCTGACAACGACTGTGCATGGGTATTAATCTATGAAAGACTTAAAGAATTAGGTCAATTAGATAACTTAAAAGAAGTTAGACCACCTAAAGATTATTCTAAACAACTTAATCCAAGACGTTTAGATGCTAATAAGAAAGCAAGCGCAGAAGCTTAAAAACAAGGTTATTATTAAAGGGGGATTTTTTAGATGAGTAAGTTAAGAGAAGCATTCGAAAAAGGTGAATTTGCAATAACTGCTGAAATGGCACCTCCAAAAGGAACTGATTTATCACATTTAGCAGAATGTGCAAAATTAGTAATTGGTAGAGTTCATGCAGCTAATGTTACAGATAATCAATCTGCTGTAATGAGAACTTCATCTCTTGCTACATGTAAAATGTTAAAAGATTTAGGATTAGAACCAGTTATACAAATGACAGGTAGAGATAGAAATAGAATCGCTATAGAAAGTGAAATGCTTTCTGCAGGATTCTTTGGAATAGATAACTTATTAGCTTTAACAGGTGACCACGTATGTGTAGGTGACCACAAACAAGCTAAACCAGTATTTGACTTAGACGCTGTTAGTATATTATCTACTGCAACTATGATGAATAATGGTACTGATAGTACTGGATTAGAATTAAAAGGTAAAACAGACTTCTTCCTAGGAGCTTGTGTTACTCCAGAATATGATCCAATAGAAGTACAATTATTAAAAATGGAAAAGAAAATAAAAGCAGGGGCTAAATTCTTCCAAACTCAAGCTGTTTATGATATAGAACATATGAGAAAATTCAGAGAATTAACTAAAGATATGGACTGTAAAGTAATGGCTGGTATAGTTCCACTTAAATCACCAGGAATGGCAAAATTCATGACTGCTAACGTTCCAGGTATATTTGTTCCAGATGACCAAATTGAAAGATTAAAAGCAGCTGGAAAAGGAAACTATGTAGCTGAAGGTATAAAAATGGCTGGTGAATTCATCAAACAATTAAAAGAAGAAAATCTTTGTGATGGTGTTCACATAATGGCTATAGGTGCAGAAGAAAATGTACCACTAATATTAGATGCAGCAGGTCTATAAGATTCTATATTTTAGGGGATTATAGTTAGATTTTTCGACTAATATATATAAAAATACATATTTTTATCTATAAATAAAAAAAATCTAAAAATAATTGTAAAAATTTAACATAAATACAAGCTAAATGGGTCTATATTAGCTATAATATAGATAGAGCTATATTAAAGCTAATATAGACTTTAATAATAAATAGTTAAACTATAAAACATACAAGGTAAATGGGGGAAATAACAAATGAAAGTAGCAGTAATAGGAGGAGGCCCAGGAGGATATGTAGCAGCTTTAAAAGCAGCTATGCTTGGTGCTGAAGTAACTGTAATAGAAAAAAATAAATTGGGTGGTACTTGCTTAAACGTAGGTTGTATACCAACAAAAGCCTTATTAGCTTCTGCTGATGTTTTAAGAACAGTAAAAGAAGCTAAAGACTTTGGTGTAGTAGTTGAAGGTGAAGTTAAACCTGATTTTGATGCTATAATAGCAAGAAAACAAAAAGTAACAGATGAATTAGTAGCAGGAATCCAATTCTTATTTGACAAAAGGGGAGTTAAAAAGATAGATGGATTTGGTAAATTAGTAGATAAAAATACTATAGAAGTTACTAAAGCAGATGGTACTGTAGAAACAGTTGTAGCTGATAAAATAATATTAGCTAACGGATCTATCCCAACTGTATTCCCAGGCATGCCTTATAATGGTAAAAACGTAATAACTTCTGATGAAGTTTTAAGTTTACCAAAACAACCAGAATCATTAATCATAGTAGGTGGAGGAGTTATAGGTAGTGAAATAGGACAATTCTTCGCTACAATGGGAACTAAAGTAACAATAGTTGAAATGGCTCCACAAATACTAGGAAGAATGGACTCAGAAGCGGCTAAAAACTTAGCTAGACAATTCAAAAAAGATAAAATCAAAGTTATGACTGGTGTAGGAGCAGATAACTACATAGTTAATGACGATTCAGTTAAAATAGAATTAAATAATGGAAAATCAGTAGAAGCTGAAATGGTACTACTTTGCGTAGGTAGAAGACCTAACTTAGCTAACTCTGGTGTTGAAGAAGTAGGTATAGAAATGGCACCAAGAGGATTTATACAAGTTAATGAATACTTAGAAACAAGTGTTGAAGGTATATACGCAATAGGGGATATAATACCAGGAGCAATGCTTGCTCACGTTGCATCTGCTGAAGGAATGGTAGCAGCTGCTAATGCTGTTAAAGGTAACAGCGAAACAGTTAACTATAAAGCTATACCAAGCTGTGTTTATACTGAACCAGAAGTATCTGGTGTTGGTGTAACAGAAGACGAATTAAAAGCTAACGGTACTCCATACCATGTTGGTAGATTCGAATTCAGAGCTTTAGGTAAAGCAAAAGCAATAGGAAAATTACAAGGATTCATAAAAGTTATGACTGACGAAGATGATACTATAATAGGTGCTTCTTTAGTTGGACCACATGTAACTGACCTATTAACAGAATTATCTGTAGGTTTAGGATTAAAAGCTAAAGATGTTGGTAAAGTAATACATGCTCATCCAAGTTTATCTGAAGGCTTAATGGAAGCTATACATGATATACACGGTGAATGTGTTCATGCTATACCAAAAAAATAATTTACTGACACAGAGTTTGACATAATTTACAGAAAGCTCTGTTGTGATAACACTTAATTCAAGGGGGATATCATAAGATGACTTATAACATTGCTGTAGCCGGAAAAGGCGGAGTTGGTAAAACTAGTCTAACAGGGCTTTTAATTGACACATTAGTAAAACAAAAAAAGGATCCAATTCTAGTAGTTGATGCAGATGCAAACTGCAATCTATATGAAGTATTAGGCTCAGAGGAACCAGAAACAATTGGACATATTAGAGAAGTCGCTAATATGACAGAAAAAAATGGAGATTCATTTCCAGGAGGAATGACTAAAGCCCAATTCTTACAATGGCAATTGAGCATGATTTTAGAAGAAGGCGATGGATACGACATGTTAGTTATGGGTAGATCAGAAGGAGAAGGTTGCTATTGTTTCGTAAATGGAATATTAAAACAGCAAGTTCAAAAAATTTCAGATCACTATAAGTATGTAATCACTGATAATGAAGCAGGTATGGAACATATAAGTAGAAAACTTACTAAACATGTTGATACTCTTATATTAGTTAGTGATTGTGCAAAACGTAGTATCCAAGCAGTTGCAAGAATTAGAGATTTAGCCAAAGAAATGAATTTAAGCGTTGGCAAAATCGGATTAATCGTTAATAAAGCTCCTAATGGAGAATTAAGTAATGGGGTTAAAGAAGAGATTGAAAAGTATGGCTTAGATTTATTTGGAGTAGTTCCTTCAGATGAATTAATATATGAATATGATTCAGAAGGTATACCACTAGTAAAATTACCTGCTGATTCAAAATCTAGAGTAGCACTAGAAAAAATAATAGAAACTCTAGACTTGCCTTAATATTGTTATAGGCACATTATAAATTAAAATAGGCTTAAGGGGGAAAAAGATATGGCATTTAAAATGTCTACTCAAAAAGTTACTGGAACAGTTAATGTAGTAGAAATAGGTACAGGAGATAAAGCTATAAAATTAGGAGGAGAACAAGTTCTACCTTTCTATAGCTTTGATGGAGAAACAGGAAATGCACCAGTTGTTGGAGCAGAAATATCAGATATACAACCTGCAGAATGGATAGATTGTTACTCTAAAATATATGGAGACGTTTGGGCAGACCCTGCTAAATGGGCTAAATATGTTGAAGATAACACTGAAGCAGATTTTATATGCTTAAGATTTAATGGAGCATCTCCAGATGGAGCTGACAAATCTCCAGAAGAATGTGCAGAAGTAGCAAAAGCTGTTGCTGATGCTATAACTTTACCATTAGTAGTTGCTGGATGTGGTAACGCAGAAAAAGACGGTAAAGTATTTGATAAAGTTTCTGCTGCATTAGAAGGAAAAAATATATTAGTAATGTCAGCTGTAGAAGAAAACTACAAAGCAGTTGGTGCTGCGGCTGGTATGGCTTATGGTCAAAAAGTTGCTGCAGAATCTGCAGTTGATATAAACTTAGCTAAACAAATGAATGTATTACTTACTCAATTAGGCGTTAAACAAGAAAATATAGTTATGAATGTTGGTTGTTCAGCAGTTGGTTATGGTTATGAATATGTTGCATCTACTATGGATAGAGTTAGATTAGCAGCTTTCAACCAAAATGATAAAGCATTACAAATACCAATAATAACTCCAGTTTCATTCGAAGTTGGTCACGTTAAAGAAGCAATAGCTACTGAAGCTGACGTACCAGAATGGGGAGATAATGAATCTAGAACAATAGGTATGGAAGTATCTACAGCTGCAAGTGTACTTGTTGGTGGATCAAATGCAGTAATACTTCGTCATCCAGAATCAATGAAAACTATAAAAGGTTTAATAAGCGCTTTAGCGTAATATAATTATTTGTAAGGTTAGGGGGAAATAATAATGGCATTAAAAGCATTAGATATATTTAAATTAACACCAAAGAAAAACTGTAAGGAATGTGGATTCCCAACTTGTATGGCTTTCTCTATGAAAGTTGCAAGTGGGGCTGTAGAAGTTTCAGCTTGTCCTAAAATGGCACCAGAAGCATTAGCTAAATTAGCTGCTGCTACTGCACCTCCAATGAAAACTTTAAAAGTTGGTGCTGGTGAAAATGAATATGAACTAGGTGGAGAAACTGTTTTATTCAGACATGAAAAAACTTTAGTAAATAGAAATAGATTTGCTGTTAAATTCTGTGATTGCATGGATGAAGCTGCAGTAGATGCTAAAATAGAAGGAATGAAAGTTGTTAACTATGAAAGAATCGGTGAAATAATGAAACCTGAATTCGCATATGTTAAATACAACGATAATAAAGATAACTTCTTAGCTATAATCAATAAAATAAAAGATAGCGATGTTGAATGTGCATACGTATTAGAAGTTGCAGATGCTGACGTTGCTAAAGAAGCTGTTGCTGCATTAGCTGGATTAAAACCAGTTGTAATAGGAGCTAACAAAGATAACTTTGCTGCTATGATAGATGTAGTTAAAGCTGATGGTTTAGCTTTAGGTGTACAAGGAGCTAACTTAGAAGAATTATACACTACTGTTCAAGCTATAGAAGCTGCTGATTACAAAGAATTAATAATCGATGTAACAGGAGAAACTGTAAAAGATACTTATGTAAATGCTATACAAGTTAGAAGAATAGCATTAAAAGAAGGAGATAGAAGCTTTGGTTATCCATCATTCGTAAACGTAGCTAAATTAGCTAACGGAGATGCTAACTTAGAAATAGCTTTATCTTCAGTATTCACAGTTAAATACGGAACTATATTAGCTGTAGAAGATATGACTTATGCAAAAGCTTTACCACTATATGCATTAAGACAAAATATCTTCACTGACCCTCAAAAACCAATGAGAGTTGAAGCTAAAGTTTATCCATTAAATAACCCAGATAAAACTTCTCCAGTATTATGTTCAGTTGACTTCGCATTAACTTACTTCACAATAACTGGTGATATAGAAGCTTCTAAAGTACCTTGCTGGTTAATGATACCAGATGCTGGTGGATATTCAGTTCTTACTGCTTGGTCTGCAGGTAAATTCGGTGGATCTGTTATAGGTGCATTTGCTAAAGAATGTAACATAGAAAGCTACACTGATTGTAGAGATATAGTTATACCAGGTAAATTAGCAGTTATAAAACCAGACGTAGCTGATAATATGCCAGGATGGAATGTTGTTGTAGGTCCATTAGAATCTATGGAACTTCCAAAATTCTTAAAAGAATATGCTGCTAATCACTAATCTGAACTAGTAACAAATTGCTTATTAAAATTTTAATTTAAAATGAAATTATACCTAGGGGCCTGGGGCTTAGCCCTAGGTTTCTAGAAATAATAGAATAAAAATTCTAAGGGGGATATAAGTATGGAAAAATTTATGATCATAGGTGAAAGAATACACTGTATAGCACCACCAATAAGAAAAGCTATAGCAGAAAGAGATCCTGAACCAATATTAAAAAGAGCTATAGAACAATTAGATGCAGGAGCTCATGTTATAGACTTCAATATAGGACCAGCTGAAAGAGATGGAGCTGAAATAATGGAATGGGGTGTTCAATTATTACAATCTAAATTAAATAATGTACCTCTTGCTTTAGATACAGCTAACGTTGCAGCATTAGAAGCTGGACTTAAAGTTTATGATAGAACTCATGGTAAACCAATCATAAACTCTGCAGATGCAGGTGGAAGAAAACACTTAATGGAATTAGCAGGTGAATATGATGCAGCTATAATCGCATTATGTGCTAAAGAAGGTATACCAGCTGATAATGAACAACGTATGGGATTCTGTACAGAATTAATAGAAGCTGCTGCTATGGCAGGTATAGACCCAGAAACTGATGTTTACTTCGACCCACTTTGCTTAGTTATAAAAGGTATGCAAGATAAACAAATGGATGTTTTAGATGCTATCAGACAAATGACTGAAATGGGATTAAAAACTACAGGTGGTTTATCAAACGTATCTAATGGTTGTCCAAAACATATAAGACCAATATTAGATAGTAACTGGTTAGCAATGGCTATGGCTAATGGATTCTCTTCAGCAATAGTTAACCCATTAGATGAATTATTAATGCAAACTATGAAATCTTGCGATATCATAAGAAATGCTTCTTTATACGCTGATTCATACTTAGAAGTACAAGAATTAGGATTTGAATACAAATAAAAACTATAAATAAATAAGAACTCTCAGTCAAGCTTTTAAAAGCTTGACTTGTGAATATATTTAAAGGGGGAAGTAGAGTGAATTTATATAACATAATTTATACAGGTGCTAATCAAGCATACGATGCTGCAAGCCAAGCTTTAACAGCTGTAGTAGCAGAAAAAGGTAAAGAACAACCAGTAGCATTTCCTGACACTGCATATGCAATTCCATGTATATATGCAGCAACTGGATTAAAAGCTACAACTTTAGCAGATTTAGAAACAGCTTTAGGTGTTGCTAAATCATTAATAGTTGAAAAACCATTATTATTTCTGCACAAACTGCAGGTTTAGCTACTGCAGTTTGTGCAGAAATAATAGAAGCTATAAAATATGTAAATGAAGAGGCTCCATACGCTGAACCATGTGTAGGACACGTAGTTGACCCTATAATCAGATCTCTAGGTGTTCCACTTGTTACAGGAGATATCCCAGGTGTTGCAGTTGTTCTTGGTGAATGTCCAGACTCTGAAACATTAGGAAAAATAGTTAAAAAATATCAAGCTGCTGGTATCATGACTTTCTTAGTTGGTAAAGTTATAGACCAAGCTATAGAAGCAGACGTTAAAATGGGTGTAGACCTTCGTGTTATCGCTTTAGGATATGATGTAACTTCAGTTATCCACGTTGTTTCTGTTGCAATAAGAGCTGCTTTAATATTCGGTGCTGTTAAACCAGGTGACTTAAATGCATTATTAACATATACTGCAGAAAGAGTTCCTGCATTTGTTAATGCATTCGGACCACTTAGTGAATTAATAGTTGCTTGTGGTGCTGGAGCAATAGCTCTTGGATTCCCAGTAATAACTGACCAAGTTGTTACAGAAGTTCCATGTAACTTATTAACTCAAAGAGATTACGATAAATTTGTTGATACTTCATTAGAAGCTAGACATATAAAAATAAAAATAACTGAAATACCAATACCAGTTGGATTCGCAGCTTCATTCGAAGGTGAAAGAATCAGAAAAGCTGAAATGGCTTACGAATTTGGTGGAAACAAAACTACTGCTTGGGAATTAGTTAAATCTTATGATTTAGGTGAAGTAGAAGACCATAAGATAGAAGTTGTAGGACCTGAAATAGATCCAGAAGCTGCTAAAGATGGTGTTGTAAGATTACCTCTTGCAATAATCGTTCAAGTTGCTGGTAGAGCAATGCAAGACGACTTCGAACCAGTTCTTGAAAGAAGATTCCACTACTTCATGAACTACACTGAAGGTTTAATGCACGTTGGACAAAGAGACCAAGCTTGGGTAAGAATATCTAAAGACGACGTTGCTAAAGGATTCCAATTAAAACACATAGGTGAAGTTATGTACGCTATGATGAAAGACGAATTCGATGCAGTTGTTGATAAATGTGCTATAACTATAATTACTGATGAAAAAATAGTAGAAGAAAGAAAACATGAAGCTATCGAAAGATACAACGCTAGAGATGACAGATTAGAACAATTAACTGACGAAGCAGTTGATGATTTCTATTCTTGCAACATGTGTCAAGCATTCGCTCCAGCACACGTTTGTATAGTAACTCCAGAAAGACTTGGATTATGTGGTGCAGTTTCTTGGTTAGATGCTAAAGCTACTAAAGAACTTAACCCAACAGGACCATGTCAACCAATAGCTAAAGGTCCTTGCCTAGATGAAAAGAAAGGTATCTGGCAATCAATGTCTGATGCAGTTAATGAAATATCTCAAGGTGCTGTAGAAAACGTAACATTATATTCTATCATGGAAGATCCAATGACTTCTTGTGGATGCTTCGAATGTATATGTGGTATAATGCCAGAAGCTAACGGATTAGTAATAGTAAACAGAGAATATGCTGGTACTACTCCAGTTGGTATGACATTCGGTGAATTAGCATCTATGACAGGTGGTGGGGTTCAAACTCCAGGATTCATGGGTCATGGTAGACATTTCATATCTTCTAAGAAATTCGCTTACACTGAAGGTGGACCAGAAAGAATAGTATGGATGCCTAAAGAATTAAAAGACGCTGTTGGAGAAAAATTAAATAAAACAGTTAAAGAAATGGCTGGTATAGAAAACTTTACTGACTATATCTGTGACGAAACAATAGCAGTTGATTCTGAAGCAGTTTGTGCTTTCTTATCAGAAAAAGGACATCCAGCTTTAGAAATGGATTTCATAATGGGAGAATAATTTTCGATTAATTTAAGAAAATACGATTAGGGGGAAAATGAACATGGAAATACTAAACGATAGAAAATATAGTCCAAAACATACTTGGGCAAAATTAGATGGGGAATATGCCTACATAGGAGTAACAGACTTTGCTCAAGACCAACTTGGTGAAGTTCTATACGTAGATGTACCAGATGTAGAAGATGAATTAACTAAAGATGTAGATTTTGGTGTAATAGAAAGTTGCTTCTGAATTATTCGCACCTTTATCTGGTGAAGTTGTTGAAGCAAATGATGAAAAATTAGAAGACGAACCAGAATACGTTAATGAAGCTCCATACGATGCTTGGATATGCAAAATAAAAGTTGCTGACATGGCTGAATACGAAGCATTATTAACTGCTGAACAATACGAAGCTTCTTTAGCTGAATAGTATTTGAACCCGATTATTTCAGATAAATAAATAAAAAAGTATAGCGAAAGTGAGTGCACGCGCTTTTGCTATACTTTTAATTTAATAATTTTATGAAATATTATATTCACCAAAGTTAAAATTGAATATAAATTTAGGTTTTCTTAATCGAAATTAATAGGGAAAAAGGTGAAAATCCTTTACAGTTCCCGCTACTGTAATATAGACGAAACCATTAAGCCACTGTATTTTACGGGAAGGTTGGAAGTAGGATGAAATTAAGTCAGG
>OLOY01001192.1_pt1 | contig 10817 bp, 10 predicted proteins | sample 1672771 | NCBI WGS metagenome assembly OLOY01 (sample SAMEA3136722, study PRJEB25190) | human gut metagenome
ATGGAACTTCGTAGAAGTTCGCTGACGTCCGTACTCACCTAAGGAAAGTTTCTAAAATGATTTTTCTTCATTTTCTCTGTTGATTCGCTTGCCACAATTTTCCATAGAGGAGATAGTCGACTTCACGGAGCTCTTTCAGGTTCTGACAACCGAGCGCACAAAGGAGCAATCTGAGGTCTTCTTTCCAGCCTTGGACAAGGACGATTACTTCTTCAATACTCTTAGTCTCTACCATCTCAAGAAAAACGCGGGAAAGTCCTACGCCACGTGCTCCAAGGACCAAGGCCTTGACCATATCAAGGGGATGACGAATGCCCCCACTTGCTAGGACCTCAACCTGATCTATCTGATCCTGTAACTGTAAGAGACACTGCGCAGTTGATTGTCCCCAATCATCCAGATAAGCGCGATTGCCACCACGACGATTCTCAATATAGGCAAAACTAGTGCCACCACGACCAGAAATATCGACGGTTTTGATCCCAGCATCTAGCGCTGCCTGAACTGTTTTGGGATCCATACCAAAGCCAACTTCCTTCAGGACTACAGGCACTGGAAAGCCCTGCCCATAGCTCTTGAGATGGTCTTTCCAAGTGTGGAAAATCCGCTCCCCTTCGGGCATGAGCAACTCTTGCATCAGATTCACATGGACTTGAAGAAAGAGGGGGTGTAGCTCTTCCACTGTCCGCAAGCCCAAATCTGGCTCTTTATCGATGCCAATGTTGGTTGCTAAAAGAAGATGAGGATGGTCTTTTTTGACCGCATACGATTGATCGTTCGGATCCTTCAGCCCTGCGCTGTAAGAGCCAGTCACAAAGAGAATCCCACAGGCTTCGGCTACTGCTGCCAACTTTTGATTGATCTCTTTGGCCCGTTTACTCCCGCCTGTCATAGCATTGATATAAAAAGGGACCTCCCAATCACGCCCTGCGAAATGGGTTGTCAAATCAATCTCCGCTAGATCCACAAGGGGGAGGGATCGGTGAATCAGCTCGATCTCATCAAAGCTATTATAGGAGGAGCTTTGCTCCAAGGCATAGCGAATATGCTGGTCTTTTCGATTTTCGCTCACGAATCTCCCATCCTTTCTTGGTAAATGACTTCAATATTCTTTTCCTTCCAGCGCTCTATCAAGGTCTGAGTCTCAACTGGGTCAAAAATAAGGGCGATTCCACAGTCGCCTCCTCCAGCACCACTGGATTTGGCACAGACAGAAAGGCCCTCTGTCGCTTCTTGCAGCTCTTTTAGAGCTGGGGTATAGATCAAAGGGTTCAAAGACTTTAGGTTCTTATCGGCACGTTTGATACTGGTCTCAATTTCTTTTTTGTTCCCTTCACGGAGACCTTTTTCAAGAATCTTCACTGCGCTCTGACTTTCTTTGAGAAAGACTTCATTAATCGCTCCCTTGACCTGGCGGATCAAATCACTTGAAATCGCTGGTTCCTTGGTCCAACCAACCAGAAAATCATAAGAGATGGCTGGCTGGATCGAGCAGATCTGGTAGTCCCAATCCAGGTCTAAAACTTGTGAAAGAGGCTGAGAAGTCAAGACTTCATGCAACCAAGCCCGATCAAAGGATTGGTAATAAATCAAGTCCTCGTAAGCAATACAAGCCAAATCGCCCATGGAACCATTGTCCCCTCTTTGCACCAAGACCACTGCTGCTAGTCGAAAGAGCAGATCTGGACTTAAGTCTAGTTCATACAGAGCAGCCATGGCCTTGATCACGAGCAAGACCACACTTCCGCTGGAACCAATCCCATACTTTTTCCCCTCTTCGCCCAACGTCCCTCTAAGGTGAAGATCAAACGGTTTAGGGGCTATTCCCTGATCTTTCAGCCACTCTTCCATGAGCTGAATGGTCTCTTGAATCAAGGCGTAGTCCTTATTTGGGGTCAAATCCACCTGGTAACCAAAGAGATCTGAGGCTAGCTGATAGCTTCTAGATTCTTGGATAGTAGCTGACAGATAAATGGGAATAAACTGAATCACGGCTCCATAGCCAGGCGTTAGCACTGCGTATTCTCCAGCTAGATAGAGCTTGCCTCCAGTCTGTACCTGATACTTAGTCTTCATCTTGAGGGTCCTTTGTCTTAGATACGATGGTCCGATAGCGGGCGTCAAATAAAGGCACCAGCTGATCCAAGTCTTCTTCTAAACAGAGAACCTTAACGTTTGGCCCTGCATCCATGGTGAAGTAACAAGCATGGCCTGCAGCTCGAAGCTCACGGACAAATTCCATAGCTTTGTGGCTTTCTTCTGTCAAGTAGCTAAAGGCTGGAGTGGCTGTTCTAGTCGTCGCATGCATAGCAAGGGCATTGCGCTCTGTCAGCTGACCGACCCGTTCAAAATCATTGCCAGCTAGATAGTCCAGCATGTCCTTGTAATCTTGTCGAGACTCTTCGATCCATTCTTTGAAATTAGTCGAGGTCTCCATGCAACGTTTCATCCCTTCCCGGCTGGAAACGGGCTTTTGCTTGTCATTGAGGACCAGCATGATCATAGCCAGTTTTAGGTCTGTTTTGACCTTATAAATTTCTCCACTTTCTTTGTCCCAAGCTGCTAAGGGTCCAAAGAAAGAACGTGAAGAAGAACCCGAAGCAAACTTGGCTTTTTGAGCTAATTCCTCCTGACTCAAGCCCAAATCATAGTACTGATTGCAAGCCTTGACGAGAGCAGAGAGGCCGCTTGAGCTAGAGGACAAACCGGCTGCAGTTGGCATGTTGTTGCTGGTATCCACCCGAACAAATCCTGCTTCATCTGCTGGCTTCAAGCTATCAATCACAGCTCCAATTTTGGCTTGCTCAGCTGGATTTTGGAATTCCCCATCGATGTAAAATTCATGCGCAGTCGCATCTGCTGGTAAGGGAGAGAGACTCGTCTCTGTATACATATTCTCTAAGGTCAACGAAATCGAACTGGTCGAAGGGACCATCTGTTTGGCATCTTCTTTTCCCCAGTATTTGATAATCGCGATATTGGCATAGGACTTAGCCTTTACAGGTTTTCGATCCATGTATGGTGCGCTCCTTCTTTTTCTAATGCATGGGCAATGGTTGCTGCTTCACGAGAATCCTTGACGAGGGCAATCACACAGCCTCCAAGGCCGCCTCCGCTCATTTTAGCACCTAAGGCCCCATTTTCAAGGGCAACGGCGACCAGGTGGTCTGCTTTTTCACAGCTGACCCCTACGGCTCTCAAGTGGTCATGACAAGTAGTCAGAGCCTGTCCTAGGCTCATTAGATCATTCATTTTTAGAGCCTCTTCCACCTGCTGGGTCAACTGACCAATCTCATGGAAATGGGATAAAACTTCCTGCCCTTTGGCTTCAACCTTTTGAATCGCCTCACGGGTATTGCCGTGAATCCCCGTATCCGCAATCACCAAACTCGCTTTTATACCCAGCTCCAGCGGGTAAAAGCCGACATTCCGGATGAATTTAATGGCTTGATCGCTCAGACAAGTCTTGGCATCCAGACCGCTTGGATTCATATGGGCAATGGTTTCTGCTCGATTGACCAGGATTTCTAAGGTCTCATCGTCCAGCTCCTCTTGATAATAGTCAAAAACTGCACGAATAGCTGCGATACTGACCGCCGCAGAGGACCCCATCCCCCGTTTTTCCGGTACCATAGACTGAATCCGACAGCGAATCCGGGCCTCACGAATCCCGAGGTGCTCAAGAGACGCAAAAACCGCCATGGACAATGTGTCATCTTCAAACAAAATCCATGGACTGTCTGCCGGGACGATCTGGCAGATCACTTCGATATGATGGAGTGGCAGGGCAATAGCCGGATAACCATAAACCACCGCATGCTCTCCAATTAAGATAATTTTACTATGCGCCTTTCCGACGCCTATCTCTTTATGCATATTCATCTCGCTCTACTAAGGTCATTACTATTTTAATATAAATCAGCCAAAAAAGCGATGCTTTTGAAGGAAATCCAACCTAAGACGGAGTTGAGTTCTATCTGACAGATAGCAAAAGGCCAGGATCCATCATCCTAGCCTTCCATTTCTATTTCTCACATTCTTGTTTGATCAAGTCCATCAAAGAGTTGCGGTCTAAGATCCATTGGGCCCGTTCGTCCTTCTCATAGGTCCGGTTAGACAAAAAGATCACAGCTTCCTGCCTCTTTCGATTGTACATGATGAAGGTTCCAGTATAGCCCGTATGATCCAACCAGTCACCCTCTAGATTCCATCCGAGAGCGCGGGTCTTGCCCTCTTCACGCGCAAAATTCTGAGACAAGTCACGCGCAAAATCATCCTTCAGATAATGCTCTAAGAAGCGCTCTAGATCAGCAACAGTTGAAAAAAGTCCAGCACTTCCCGCATGACAGCCCAATACTCTCGCTTTGGGATCATGAACACTTCCAGAAGCAAGGCCACGGACCGTTGGCACCGCCTTTTCGACCGGTCCAAACCGTGTCTCTGTCATCTTCCAAGGTGTAAAGATCAGCTCTTCAAATAAACGATCCAAGGGCTGGTGAAACCTGTCTTCTAACCAAAAGCCCAGCAGAAGAAAATTGACGTCGGTGTAATGAAAACTCTTGTCTTCTTTCAACTGCAAATTTTCAAGAGCTGTTTTCAACTGTCTCGCATCCAATTGATCCCGGTTGGGGATAAAAGGATCCAGCCCAGAAGTATGGGTCAAGAGTTCCCGGATGGTCGTCTTCTCATGAGCAAAACGCGGGTAAAACTCTTTAAAGGGACGATCGAGCGGAAGCTCCCCTTTCGCATACAAAAAAGCACAGATGGTAGCGACTCCGACGACCTTACTGACACTGGCCAAATCATAGACCAGATCAGCCACTACGGGCTCTCCTTTTTCAGGATCCGCTAGTCCCAGATAGTGCTCACTCCACTGACCCTTGCGGTAAAGCGCAAGAGAGGCACCTGGATAGATGCCTTCTTGGATTTGTTCGGTAATTTTTTCGATGATTGCATTCACGCTCATCACTCCATTCTTATTCTTCATAAGAAATATGGACCTGATCTTGATTGGCTTCAAACCAGAGTTCAATCTGACTTGGATCTTTGGCAATCAAGAAAGTTCCCTTACGGTGCACAAAATCGACAGTTTCTCCCAAGCGTTCTTTCACGACTTCCACATCAAAAGATGCCAATTCGACCTTGATCATGCTCAAATCCCAAGTCACCTTGTTCTCCACTTGGAGATCTTCTCCTTGAGCTTCCTGCAAATGGATAAAGTGGGCCAAAGCTGGCAAGTTGCTATAGAACTTCTCAGCCTCAGCAAAATCGGCCACATTGACCTCAAGAAAGTCCACATCAAAGCTGGTCAAACCTTTGAAATCTTCTGGCACGTCAACAAGAGGCGCTTTCTCCAACGGTTCTAGGCTTTCAAGATTTTCTTCAGCATGCACGAAAATGGTATCTCCTTGAGGAGACACAACTTCAAAGGCGCGACCATTAGCTCCTTGGTAAAGGGCGCTTGTTTCTGGCTGGCGGGCCAACAAATAATCAATTTCTTGAGCTTGTGCCACTTTCACCACGATGCGACCCAATTTCTTTGGACCTTCGACCTTACGCGAACGCATACTCGGTGACTCTTCTAAGACAATTTTCTCTACTTTTGAGGCATCTCCTAAAGATAGGAGAGCTCCTTCTTCCACTAATACTTTCATTCCCAATGTCTCTTCATAAAAGCGTTGATTGACATTTCGGTTATTCACTTTCAAGACTGGGATCACTCTTACGATCTGATTTGCTGTCATACTTTCCTCCAAGCACTTTTTATTGTAAAAGATTTTCTGGCTTTTTACAAGAAATCTTGTGCAAAAAAGACAGATTTTTCAAAAATAAAAATCTGTCTTTCTTTTTTTAGTATACTGTTCGTGTATGGACCCGCCCGTTTGGAGCTTCAAATTCGTATTCTAAGTAATCCTGATAGGTCCCTGGTGCAATCACTCCACGCACATCTAATACAGCCGTTCCTGCCTGTCCCACAATGGAATCTGCTAACAGGCAGCAATTAGTAGACAGAACAAAGTAAGATTTAAAACGCGAAGAAGTAAATTTATATAGCTCAGCCCCTAAATCATATTTCAATTTGTAAGCGTAGGTCGGCTGACCGTCTTCCAGTAACCTCCTAGGTGGATCCCAAGGTTCTAACAACTGATCAATTTCAGCTAGACGCTTCTCTACTGCCTGATTCTCTTCTTCGGTAAGGGATAGGCTGTAGCCAAACAGCGTCTTTTGACTCTCTTTTTTACATAGTTCGATGTATGGTTCCTTATCCACTTTAAACAGTACGCCATCCCCAATCGTCCCAAATAGACGCTCTGAAAAGGGATCGTAACTTCCGTAAGAAATGACCTTCCCCTGATAACAAATATCTACATGCCCAATCGCTCCAAATAAGTTGCTGTCAGAAGTATGAACCAAAATTTCTAATTCCCTTGCCTCTTCTTCTTTTTTCACCAATCGATAAGGGCCTGTGTGTCCCGCCGAGCTCCCTTTTTGAAGAAACTGGTTAAACCGTTTTAACTCCTTAGCAGGGATAAAGGCTGCAAAGATAACCGGTAGGCTAATACGAAAGCGACGTTTTAACTCTTGGCCTTGTTGGTCTTTGTCAAATAAAATACCATCTCGAATATTAGAAATCCCCAACAAGACCAGATAAGCCCCCAAGAGGATAAATTGGAAGTGCCCATCTGAACCAGGTTCCAAGACAGTTGCTAGACCAAGCCCACCGTTTAAAAGCGCATCCCATAAATAGAGCCAGCCTCCTTTTACCCGATTGGCCTTATAAAGCCAAAATGTGATCCCATAGACAATGGCACTCCCCAACTGATATGCCCCTAAACAAATCACAACTAAGTTTACGGGCAGACTACTCAGTCGATTCAACCAGATCAACGCAAGTGAAAGAAAAATAAACCAAATAGAGTGGCTATAGGAAATAGACTTGCGACGTAACAAAAAGCGAAGAAGAAAGCTTCCTAGTCCATCAACTAAAAAGTAAATGGCTAATAGATCCAAGGAAAATTTGGTGAAACCAACGCCGTTTCGAAAAATGAGAATCCCAAAAATGACGGCAAGAACCCCAAACAATAAGGTCCGTCTTCTTGCAACTTGTTCAAAAGATATTTTTTTCAATATTCCTTCTCCTTATAGACGAAAGGTCTTTAGACAAATACTATTTTATCAAGTATAATATAAGAAGTAAAGAAAAAAGAAACTGATAAAAGGAGCAGTCTATGAAATACAATCAATATAGCTATCTATCTGTTGACCAAAAAGACATTCTTAAGGAACTAAAAGAAATTGGGTTTGACCTTCCCACCCACCTCCCAGAAAAAGAACTGTTTGAATGGTTTGTCCGCAAGGTTTACTTCACCTATAAAGATACAGATTATCCCCTCTCTAACCTAGTGGTGGATTCTAAAACAGACTTTTTAACGTATATCCAATCTGACTGCGAATGGTCTCCGAACATTTTTTACACAGTAGCCCTCCAATTACTCGGTTTCCGCTATTTTATTGATTTTGAAGATACGGATAGCTTCTTGAAAGAAGTCCAATTTCCGATTGAGTATGGAAACTTGGTAGAAAACCTCTATCACCTTCTCAATACTCGAACAGTAAAAGGAAATTTACTCATCGATCAGTTGGTCAGCGATGGCTTGATTCCTGAAGATAACCAGTATCACTATTTTAACGGCAAGAGCCTCGCAACCTTTACGAGCCATGATGCCATCCGCGAGGTCGTCTATGTGGAAAGTCGGGTCGATACCGACAAAGATGGTCTGCCAGACTTGGTCAAGGTCAGCATTATCCGTCCTCGCTATGAAGGCAAGATTCCAGCTGTTATGACCGCAAGTCCTTATCACCAAGGGACCAACGATAAGGCCAGCGACAAGGCCCTCTACAATATGAATGTCGACCTCGAGGTCAAAGAACCTCATACCATTCAAGTAGAAGTACCTCAATTAGAATTGGTGGATCCTGTCGGTTCAGCTGAGCTAGTCGATGAAGCTGAAGAAACTCTCACCCATATCAATTCCAGCTATACCCTCAACGACTACCTCCTTCCACGCGGCTACGCTAATCTCTACGTATCTGGAGTGGGGACAAAAGATTCGCAAGGCTTGATGACCAATGGAAATTACCAACAAATCGAAGCCTACAAGAACGTTATCGACTGGCTCAATGGCCGTTGCCGGGCCTTTACAGATCACACACGCAAACGCCAAGTCAAAGCTGATTGGTCTAATGGAAAGGTCGCAACCACCGGGATCTCTTACCTTGGAACCATGTCTAACGGCCTTGCGACCACAGGTGTGGACGGTCTAGAAGTCATCATAGCAGAGGCTGGGATCTCTTCTTGGTACAACTACTACCGCGAAAATGGTCTCGTGACAAGTCCTGGCGGCTATCCAGGTGAAGATTTTGATTCCCTTGCCGAATTGACCTATTCACGCAACCTTTTAGGTGGGGATTATTTACACCACAATGCGGCCCACCAAGCCGATCTTGATCGCGTCAAAAAAGAGCTGGACCGCGCTTCCGGAGACTACAATCAATTCTGGCACGATCGCAATTATCTCCTACATGCTGATCGAGTCCAAGCAGAGGTGGTCTTTACCCATGGCTCCCAAGACTGGAACGTCAAACCGCTTCACGTCTTTAACATGTTCCAGGCCCTTCCAGCAAACATCAAGAAACACCTCTTCTATCACAATGGTGCCCATGTCTACCTCAACAACTGGCAGTCCATTGACTTCCGTGAGAGCATGAACGCCCTCCTCTCTAAAAAATTGCTGGGCTACGATTCAAGCTATGAGTTGCCAACTGTCATTTGGCAGGACAATACAGGAGAACAAAGTTGGACTTCCTTGGATGATTTTGGCAATCAAACAAGTCAGCGAACCTTCCTACTCGGAGATGGTGAAAAAGTCATCCAAAACCGCTACGAGACAAAAGATTACGAGCGCTATGGTAAGGCTTATCCGACCTTCTTAACGGACCTCTACCAAGACAAGGCCCAACAGGTAACCATCGATCTTCCAATCGAAGAAGACCTGCACCTCAACGGGAAAGCTCGCCTTCACCTACGACTTCACTCCAGCACCAATAAAGGCCTTCTCTCAGCCCAACTCTTAGAGCTTGGAAGCAAGAAATACCTCCAACCCTATCCTGCAGTCTTATCGGTCCGTACACTGGATAACGGTCGCTACCATATGCTAGACAACTTGACCGAGTTGCCATTTAAGGAAGCGGGCCAACGAGTCATTTCGAAAGGTTATCTCAACCTCCAAAATCGTCATGATCTCTTAGAGGTTGAGGACGTGACGCCAGGCGAGTGGATGGAATTTGACTTTGATCTCCAACCAACCATCTACAAGCTCGAAAAAGGAGCGACCCTTCGCCTGGTCCTTTACACAACGGACTTTGAAATCACTGTGCGTGATCAAACCGATTACCAACTCACCATTGACTTAGCACAATCAAGCCTCCATCTTCCTGAAATGACAGAGGTCCACTAATCGTGGTATCAAGGCTTAGCCTTTCTTTGCTTCATTTGACAGCTTAGCCTACTTATGTTACTATCTAATAGAGTATTTCATAGAAAAAGATATTAGAGGAAGTTATGGCGATTGAAAAAACTGTCAGCGAAATTGCTGAAATTTTAGGAGTCAGCCGCCAGGCGGTCAATAACCGTGTCAAGGCGCTGGCTCCAGAAGATACCCAAAAAAACGAAAAAGGGGTTACCGTTGTAACCCGTAGTGGCTTGATTAAGCTCGAAGAAATCTACAAAAAAACTATTTTTGAAGATGAGCCAGTCAGCGATGATGTGAAGCAACGCGAATTGATGGAAATTTTGGTAGATGAAAAAAATGCTGAAATCGTCCGTCTCTACGAGCAACTCAAAGCCAAAGACGAGCAACTCGCTAAGAAAGATGAACAGTTGCGCGTGAAAGACGTTCAAATTGCTGAAAAAGACAAGCAATTGGACCAACAACAACAATTGACTTTACAAGCAATGAACGACCGCGATACCTTGAAACTTGAACTCGAACAAGCCAACGAAAAAGTTCAAGAGCAAGAAAGCAAAGGTTTCTGGGCACGCGTTTTCCGTCGATAATCCGGGGCTGGATCCTACCAGTCCCTTTTCTTTTCTACCACAGGAGATTTCCCATGAAAGCATTAGAAGATTATATCGCCTTTGATCTCGAATTTAACCAATACGAAGGCGCCTATCAGATCATCCAGGTGTCTGCCGTACGTTTTACGAACGGTAAAGAAGTCGATCACTACGACTCCTACGTCTACACCGATAAGCCCCTAAAAAGCTTTATTAACGGCCTGACTGGCATTACCCAGGACAAGATCCAAAATGCCCCACAACTAGAACAGGTCCTCAGCGAATTCAAGGCCTTTGTAGGAGACCGGCCCTTGATCGGATACAATGCCAAAAAGAGCGACCTACCCATCCTACTTGAAAATGGCTTGGATCTAGAAGACCAGTACGCTGTCGATGTCTTTGACGAGGCTTTCGAACGTCGTCCATCTGACCTCCACGGCATTAAAAATCTCCAACTCCACACCGTTGCAGAATTTTTGGGAGTTGCAGGAAAATCACACGATAGCTTAGAGGATGCCCGCATGACAGCCCTTGTCTACCAACAATTCCTCGAATTTGATCAAGGCCGCACCCTCCTTGAAGAGCAAGAGAACTTCTCCACCAACCCCTTCGGAGGCTTGGACTTATCCGGATTTTTTGATGAATAAAAAGAGAGAGTGGGACAGAAATCGGTAATTCGTTAGAATTCGATTTCGTCGTC
>OLOY01001199.1_pt1 | contig 10771 bp, 6 predicted proteins | sample 1672771 | NCBI WGS metagenome assembly OLOY01 (sample SAMEA3136722, study PRJEB25190) | human gut metagenome
TCTCTGAGAGCATAGAAGCTATTAGAGATTTGCTTGACCGCCTTAAAGAAAATGAAGATTATCAAGATAGGCTGTTGCAACATGAAGAGTTTGTAGGGGTTAGTTTATCAGAATTCACCTTAGATGAACCGGATCAACATATCTGGAATCTGGTATTAAAGAATAGTAGAGTTAAAGCTACATGGTCTACAGTGGGTGAGTACTGGTCTTCCTTCAAATTTTCACCCGAGTTGTTCCAATTTATACAAAATAACATCGATAGTATAATTGCTAGTGATAGACTTGTATGTACCCAAGATTTTGTAGATGATTTGTTTATTAATGCTACTTGGGATAATGATACATTTAGTAGCTTAGCTCCATGTTTCAAGGGATGGAAATTTAGCGGTACTATCTCAGATATTCCGGAGCAGAATTTAAGAGTATTAATTGACCAAGATTTCTTTAAGTTTACACAGGAATATTATGACCAAGTAAAATCTGTGAGTGATGAGTTAGCTACAGCTTATATTTTGAAACATCAGCTAGAAGCACTTGATAAGTTGGATATCTCAGATATCAATGGTCTGGCAATTAATCTATTAGCAAGTCCATCTATTTCTTCTGAACTTATAAATAGAATTGTTGACAACAACTTACCACAAAAAATGGTAGATCAAGAAGTGGCCATGAATTTAGCTGATAAGATTTTTGATGTTAATAAGCAGTGGTTCTTCGCCATTTTGGAAAACTTAAGTGATGTTAAGAGAGTACCTTGGATGCAAAGAAATATAGCTCTTTTAGATAGAGACGATTTTCGCCAATGCTTTTCAAAATTACCTGGTACTTACCATGAATTTTATGAAAAGTATAATTCTTTGAAAGAGGTAAAATTAGATAACACTAAAGAAAATGTAGCATTGTCGGAACGCTTACGCAATGTAGGTTATATTACAAGTTCACGGATTAAGAATGATGGAAAATTAGCTGTCAAGCTAAAGAAGCTGCCATGACGACAATAAGGGATGCAGTCCAACAACGGATTGCATCCCTGTTTCGCATATAAAGATACTGGTCCCACATCTCACCCTGGCAATCCGGCCTTCTCCAGCCAACTGACGAACTGTCTGGCGGCTTGCTGGCTGCCTTGCTTCAAGATGGCGACACCATAGTCGGGCACAATCTTGGTGGAAAGGGGCAGCTTCGTAAGGTCGAGGTCATTAGGATCGGACACAAAGTTGGCCCAGATTCCCCAGCCAAGCCGGGCCTTAACCATGGCTCGCGCGGTCGCGATATTGTTGACATAGGCCAGGTCCAGAGAATGGTTGTTTCTGCAGATCTCTTTTTGCAATTGGTCTTGCGTAGGCGGGCACCAGCGGTGGTCCAGGAAGATCAGCCTGTTCTTGCTCAGCTCTTCCAAAGAAACTGGCAGAGGACCAAACTTGACTTCGCTGGGCACGATCAAGCAATAGTAGCCAATAAGCAGGCTGTGGTAAGCCAGGTTGTCCATTCCCGCAATGATGTCCGGCATGGTGAAGATCACGTCGCAATTTCCATGGGTCAAGTGGTCTTTTAGTTCCTGGTGGGCATAATTCTCCAGGAAAACGTTGATCTGGGGATGCTCTTGGCAAAAAGCCCTAACTAGTTCTGGCACCACAGTATGTTCATACGGCGTCCCGCTGTAGCCAATTGTTAGGTTCATCTTCTGCGCGTTTTGCACCTGCTGGACATGCTGCACGGCCTTGTTGTACTCGTTCAGCCAGGGCTTGACCCGGTCGTAAAATTCCTGTCCAGCTGGTGTCAGACTGACAGCTTTGCGGCTACGGTAAAACAATGTAACGCCCAGCTGCTTTTCAATCGAGGCAATCGCTTGAGAAACTGAAGACTGAGAGATGTTCAAGTTGACTGCCGTTTTGGAAAAGTTGAGCGTTTCCGCCAAATTGATGAAAGTCGTTAAGTGCTCCAGATACATTTTTTCTCCTCACTAATAAGTCATTCCGATTATCAATCACAATTATGATTATACCTTCAATAACCAATCTTGGTATACTAATCTTGAAAACGGTAACATGGTTTTAAGGAGAAAAATAATGACTTCATTAAAGGATGGAAAATATGCCGTAACCGCTCATGAACTGGAAGGGGCAACCATGCCGCTGATGGTTGAAATTGCAGAAGGCAAGATTGCCAAGGTAAAGCCGGAAAGAGACTACAAGAGTGCTCTTGAAGAGGCAGTTTTTGCCAAAGGGGCCGCGCAAATCGTGGACAAGCAGAGCTTGGAAATTGATGCCATCACTGGTGCAACTATTTCAACTAATGGCTTGATTGAGGCTGTTTCAGATGCCATTAAGGAAGCTGGCGGTGACCCAGCCGACTACGCTCAAGCTGAATTTACTCCAGCTGCTGAAATCAGCACGGAAGAAGCCACGGTCAGCCAAGCCGATGACTACGCTGACTGGCGCAAGGCCCCAAGTCAGATTGACAAGGAAATTTCAGTTGAATACCTAATTGTCGGTGCTGGGATCGCTGGCCTGGCTAGTGCGGTTCAAGCCAGAGAAGAAGGCTTGGAAACCCTGATTATTGAGAAGAATGGTTTCGTTGCTGGCAATGGTGGCGGCGTCGAAGGAATTTTTGGCATCAATACCAAGATGCAACAGGAAGCTGGCATCCATGCTGAAAAAGAAGACATCATCGCTAAGGAAATGGAACTGGGTCAATACCGGGCCAACGGTGCCTTCTGGGTTGACCTGGTCAACAACTCTGCAGATAATATCGAATGGCTCTTGAAGCAGGGCGTTCAACTAACCCACGTTGATGACTATCACGGCACCTGCATGTTCCCGACTTTCCACTGGTGGAAGGGGGGCTTCGCTTCTGAGGGCTACGTGCCATATATGAAGAAGCGCTGTGATGAATTGGGCGTCAGCTTTATGACCTCAACCAGTGCCATCAGCATCATCCAAGAGGCTGGTGTAGTCAAAGGTGTCTACGCCAAGTCACCAGATGGGATCGTCAAGATCAATGCTAAGGCAACTTTGCTCTGTACCGGCGGGGTGGGCCACTCAGCTGAACTGATTGAAAAGCAAGGCTGGTCAACTAAGAACCTGCACTACTGCTCAATGCCTTCCAACACTGGTGACGGCTACAAGATGGCCATGGCTGCCGGGGCTAGAGACATGCTGGTTGAATCCCCTGAGTTCATGATGAACTACATTATGGCTTTGCCACACGAAGGCGTGCACCTGTATATCGATCCGATCAATGGCTTCATGAGCTTGCCATCTGGTGGTCCGACGGTTTTTGTCGACCAAGATGGCCGCCGCTTCGTCAACGAAAATGCCAAGAAGTACAACCTGCTCTACCAGAGAATGGCCATGCAGTCAGTCAAGAATGCCTACGAAGTCTTCGACCAGGATATCTATGACCGGATTACCGCTGGCATCCCCGACGCGGACAAGGTCCTGGCCCAAGCTGTTGAAACTAACGAAGGTGACTCCTTGTACAAGGAAGACAGCCTGGAAGACCTGGCCAAGCATTTCGACCTGCCAAAGGATGTCTTGACCAAGACTTTGAACGACTACAACAAGTTTGCCCGCCAAGGCAAGGATGAAGAATTCGCCAAGGACAGTGACAATTTGATTCCAATGGAAGAAGGGCCATACTACATTGCCCGGCTTGACCCATCCAACTTGATCGGCGTTGGCGGGATTGGCTCTAACCGGAAGTTTGAGGCTATTGATCCTGACTTTAACACGATCCCAGGCTTGTACGTGGCTGGCATGGATTCAACCATGCAGTACCGCAACGTCTACACCATCACCTTGGGTGGTTCGGCCTGCGCTCACAATGTCAACTCCGGCCGTCACGCGGCCATGAATGCCAAGGACTACATCGCCAGCCTTGGATAGAATAAACGATGTTATTTAGTTGCCGCCCCCTTGAAACGTGCTCTCTTTGTTTCAGGGGGTGTTTGTGTGTGTTGACCCACAGCAAAGCTAAATCCCCGTATCTGCACTATCGCAGGCACGGGGATTTTGTTGTTATATCGGCATCTACCTCACAAACATCACTGTAAGTGAGAACCAGTTGTCCTTGCTGGTCAAGTTCATAGTTGCGTTGTAGCGTTCAGCAATCTGCTCAATGCTGCGCAGGCCATAGCCGTGAGGCCGGCTGCTGTCCTTCTTGGTGCTTTTCGGCAAACTACCATTTTCCAATTTAGGTGGGTCTTCAGTGTAGTTGCGGATATTGTAGACAACCAGGTTGCCCTTTTGCGTGATGCGCAGGTCAATCAATCTCTTTTCCGGGGCATCCAGCTTGCTGACGGCTTCAATAGCGTTGTCCAAGCTGTTGCCCAGCAGGCTGCAGAGATCCATCGTGTCAATTTGATCAAGTAAACGGCCATTGGCAATGCAGGTCAGTGTAATCCCGTGCTTGATGCAGTAGGCGTTCTTTCTGGTCAAGACCACGTCCACAATTGGGTTTCCTGTTTTGACATCGGCCTTAAACTGTTTGATATCATCCTGCAAGTGCTTGATATACTCGTTTCTCTTGTCGGAGCTGCTTTCAAGAGCGATGATATCAAGCTGGTGCTTCAGGTCATGGAAACGCTGGTTGACGATTTCATTGCTTTCACGGAAAGCCTGGTACTGCTCATATTGCGTGTTGAACATGTTGTTGATGTTGGCCAGATCCCGTTGCAAATAGTGCTCATAGCGCTGGTTTTCCTGCAGCGAGAAGAGCAGCAGGCCGCAGAGATCCACGAAAGTCCGAACTGTAAAAATCGTAAAGCCGTTGCCAGCATAAAAGTTCCCGCGCGGAAACAAGAAGCCGATGTTGCTGACAGAAAAGACCATCGCCATGATCAAGAGACTGTTTAGTGCAGATTTATGGGAAATGTGGAGAAGAGAGTAGTTATTCGGTGATGTTTTGGGTGAATAGTGCGAGACTGCAATGATCAGCGCGTAAATGACAATCATGGTCATAAGCTCAAAAGCCTTGCTGTAACGCTGATCAACGAATTGGATGCCCAGGCAGTAAACTTGCCAAGCCAAAGCCGCCATAAATTCAGCCGTTATGAAAGCACGGCTTAGGTGGTAGAGCTTGATGTCATTGCTCGTCTGCTCAAGCGTGTTAATCATCAGTCCCATCCAGGCCAGATTGGCCAGCATCCCCAGCAGCCAAAAGGCGAGTGAAAATTGTCCAGCCAAGTACTGTAAGGCCGTTTGCCCCAAGAAGAAAGCGAGGTAGCAAAGCCAGCGCTTGCTCTTAATCTGCTTGCGCGGCAGCTGCTCAATCATCATGATGCAGGCCAGCGTTTCCGCTAGGGCAGTGTAATAGCGGGGGATGTCAGGCAGATTGATGTCCATTATTTGTCCCCCATTCCCATATATTCGGTTAAAGCATTCATGAAGGCCTTTTTACGGGGCCGGCTGATCGGCAGCTTGGTGTCAGCGATCAAGACGTCATTGCCGCTGATGCCGGCAACATGCTTCAAGTTTACGATAAAACTGTTATTGCAGCGGTAGAAATTGTAGTCTGCCAGCTTTTGCTCAACATTCTTCATCGTATCTGAAGTTTCCAGGACTTTCTCGGCGCCGTCGCTGAAAACATGGTACAAAATTATGTGCGCGTTGCTTTCAACGTAATAGAGCTCATCAAGCAGGATCTTGACAATGCCTTCTGAAGAAGTGACCGCGATCGCGTCTTCCTGCCGCTTGAACCGGTCTTCGATCCGCTTGAAGTGCTCACAGAAGTTGAAATAATTGACTGGCTTAAGCAAGAAGTCGCTGGCATCGACTTTGTAGCCGTCGATGGCATATTGGACATAATTCGTGACAAAAATCAGCGGGATCGTCCGGTCGATCTCGCGGATCTTTGTAGCCAGGGTCATCCCGTCCATGAGCGGCATTTGTACATCCAAGTAGATCACGTCGAAATTATGGTTGAAGGCTTCCAAGAACTTCAAGCCATTGTCAAACCAGACCAATTCGAACTTTTGCTGGTATTCCCGCTGATAGCGGTCAAAGTGCGAGCAAAGACGCTCCATCTCTGTTTGATTGTCTTCAACGATCGCGATTCGCATAAATGCAACACTCCTTTTTGCTAGCATTCTGTAATTGCTTACAAACAGTATTTATTATAACTATATTTTTCCCTGTTAGCTACTAAGCTGACAAATTATGTGGTAAATAAAGCAAAAAATGCGGCGAGCAAATAAAACGCTTTCTATCAGCGTATGATTAGAATCATTAAGATCGATGGAGGTTAGTCTATATGCTAAAGAATCAAAAATTGCTTGAGCAATTGACACTTAAGGAAAAAGCCCTGCTGATGGCCGGTCAAGGCGAATGGCAGACGCGGGCAATCAAAGGAAAGGTAAAGAGCATCTTTTTATCAGACGGACCATTCGGCCTCCGCAAGCAGTCAGGTGCTGGTGACCACTTGGGCTTAAATGGCAGTGAACCAGCCACCTGCTTTCCCTCATCAGCAACCCTGGCTAACAGCTGGGATCAGGAAGTCGGCCGGGAAGTCGGCCGGGCCTTGGGCAAAGAAGCCCAACGCCTTAAGGTTGACCAGGTCTTGGGCCCAGCCTTGAATGTCAAGCGCAACCCGCGCGGGGGCCGGAGCTTTGAATATTACAGCGAAGACCCGTATTTGGCGGGGAAAATGGCTGCCGGGATGATCCAGGGCTTGCAGGAAAACGGCACGATCGCTACGCCAAAGCACTTGGCCGTCAACAGCCAGGAAACCCGTCGCATGGCCTCCAACTCAGTCGTTGACGAGCGGGCTTTGCGCGAAATCTACTTAACCAACTTTGAGATCGCGGTCAAAGAAGGCCAGCCGAAGTCAATCATGTCCTCCTACAATGAAATCAACGGTACTTACGCCAATGAGGCTAAATGGCTCTTGACGGATACCCTGCGCAAAGACTGGGGCTTTGCCGGCTACGTGGTCACGGACTGGGGCGGCGACAATGACCACGTCTCCGGCATCAAGGCCGGCAGCAATCTCGCCATGCCTGGCCTGGGCGTAAATGCCGCCGAAGAAGTGGTGAAAGCCGTTGAAAGCGGTGAGCTGAGCGAAGCAGTCCTGGACCAGCGGGTCGATGAGCTGCTCACGGTTATCTTGCATGCCGGGCAAAAGCCGGCCGATGACGGCTTTTCCTGGGAAAAGCAGCACGCTGTGGCTCGCGACGCCGCTAAGAAGAGCCTGGTCCTGTTGAAAAACCAGGATCAAGTCCTGCCGTTAGCTGCGGGGACCAAGGTAGCCTTGGTCGGCGACTTTGCCAAGACTCCGCGCTATCAAGGGGCAGGTTCTTCCTTGATCAACTCCCATGACTTGGAAAGCCTGCTGGACACGGCCAAGGACTATCCAATCGACTTGGTCGGCTATGCGCGAGGCTGCCTGCGCCAGGGAGAAATCAAGTCGGACCTGCTCGAAGAAGCCAAGGCTCTAGCTGACAAGTGCGATGTTTATGTCGCCAACGTTGGTCTGGATGAAAGCGCCGAATCGGAAGGGCTTGACCGGACCAATCTGGCAATTCCCCCTTGCCAGGCCAAGCTGCTGGAGGAACTGGCCGCGACGGGCAAGCCGGTTGTGGTCGTCTTGTCCGGCGGGGCGGCAATCGAGCTTCCTTGGGAAAACAAGGTCAGCGCCATCCTGCATGAGTATCTTGGCGGAGAGGCTGGCCCAAGCGCGGTTTGGGAAGTTTTGACCGGAAAATACAACCCATCGGGCCGCCTGGCAGAAAGCTATCCTTTAACGGAAGCCGATATTCCTTTTGACAATGAATTCCCAGAAATTAAACGCAATGCTTATTACAAGGAAAGTATCTTTGTTGGCTACCGCTACTATGAAACGGCTGGCGTTAAAGTCAAGTATCCCTTTGGCTATGGCCTAAGCTACACCACTTTTGCTTACAGCAATCTGACCATTGATGACCAAGGGGTCAGCCTGGACGTAAGCAATACCGGCAAGGTTGCCGGCAGGGAAACCGTTCAGCTTTACATTGGCAAGAAAGATTCGCCTTTAATCCGGGCCAAGCGCGAGCTGAAAGGCTGGACCCAGGTGGACCTGGATGCTGGTGAGACTAAGCGGGTTGCGATCCCCTTTGATGAATATGCCTTCCGTTATTTTGACCCAAACCTGGGCAGCTGGCAGGAAGAAAAGGGCCGCTACCAAATTATGCTGGGGCAGAACGTTGATGAGATCCTGTTGACTGGTGAATATGACCTAAAGCGGGGCATTGTCCCAGAAGTTAAGGAGACCAGCAGCTACCAGAAATACCGGGAAGGCAAGCTCTTGATGGTCCCTGACCGCGACTTTGAAGAAATTTACGGAGCAAAGCTACCGGAAAATCGCCCGGCTGGCAAGCGGGAACTGGAATGGAACGATCCTTTGCTGGAAATGGCCAATGCTAAATCCTGGCTTGGCCGGGCGGCTGCCAAATGGCTGGCCAGGAAGATCCAAGAGAGCCTGGATAAGAGCAAGCCGGATTTGAACTTCCTGTTTAACTACAATATGCCTTTTAGGGCGATGACTAAGATGCTGGGCGACACGATCAGCCGCTCGATGGCCGAAGACATTCTCTTGATCGTCAATGGCCATTTCTGGCGGGGCAGCGGCCGCTTGATTAGGGACTATTTCCAAAACAACCGTAAAGAAAAAAATGATAAGGATGTACAGCAATGAGTGATAAAGCAATGACGGCGGCTGAGATTGAAAGTGCTATTGACCGCCTGGAAGACAACAACGACAGTTTGACCAAGTGGATGCTCAAGCACCGGAAGAACGGCATGATCCACGGCCTGCTCAAGTTCCAGGCCAAGAATCCCAACCTCTACCAATTCCTGGTCTTCAATATTCTGAGCAATTGCGCCACTGTGACCAACTTTGTCGTGCTGTGGCTGAGCACCCTGCTCTTCTTTAAGAATATTACTCAGCCCTTCAAGTGGTTTATTTTTGACTACAGCAAGCCGTCAACTGGTGGGCTTGGCGGCTTTTACTCCTTTATCCTTGCTTACGTTTGCGCGCAAATCGTCAACTACTTCGTGCAAAGAGACGTCGTCTTCGGGGCGGAATTCGGGAAGGCCAAGCTCTTTTGGTACATTGTGACGGTGGTCTTTGCCGGGATCGTCTCAGTTTGGATGCCGCCACACATCATTGCCTTCTTAAGCCCGCATATTGGCAATTTCTCGGCAACCGTGGCCAATATCTGCAACATCATTGCCCAAGTCGTGATCAACTGGCCAATGATGAAGTTCGTTATTATGAAGTAACAACAAAGGAAAGTCCTTGCAAGCCAATTGCCTTGTTAGGGCTTTTTAATTTGATCTTCAGTAATTGAAAGGGGATACAAAATTTGCTGGAAAATTGACAAAAAATGTTCAAACAAATAAAACCGCTTTTTTTAAGAGTATGATTACAGCTGTTAAGAGAAAAGTAAGCGCTAGCTTACAAATGAACCGAAGTAATGATAGTGTTTAGGAGTAAAGATAGACGATGAAGAAGAAAAAACTTCGCAGTTTATGGATCTCACTCGGCGTAATTCTAGCTTTTGTATTAGCCGTTGCTGGGATCGGATATGCAGTGATCAACTCTTTGAAAGCTGCAGGTGTCGTTAGTGATAGAGACATTACTAGCACGATTCAGGTTGGCGGCAAGAACCTTTTGCCAATTCCAATCGTATTAGTATTGATTGTCATTTTGCTTATTGTTTTCTGGAAGAAGAGCAGCAAGTTCAACTTTTTGCTTAAGTGGGAATCCTGCGTTGCCTTCTTATTGACGGTGGTTATCAGTTTGGCAACCTTGGTCTTTGGCCCGATGCAAGGGCTGATGAACGTCAACAACGCTGGCTCTTCTATCAAAAAGGTCAGCGCGTCAACGGTCAATCAGAGTAATGAGCTTTCCAAGAAAATTACCAATGAAGGGACCGTCTTGCTGAAGAACGATAACGACTTCTTGCCGATGAGCGCGCGCAAGATCAACGTCTTCGGCTGGGCCTCAAGCAACCCGATCTATGGTGGCTCAGGCTCAGGTTCAACTACTACCAATGGCGCAGTTGATATCTACCAAGGCCTGCAGATGGCGGGATTCAAGACCAATAAGCAGCTCTTGAATTTCTACACTAAGTATCAAAAGAACCGTCCAGTCGTTGGCATGTGGGGAGCTGACTGGACTTTGCCAGAGCCAAAGACTAAGCAGTATTCAGCCAGCTTGCTTGGCCACGCCAAGAAGTTCTCTGACACGGCCTTGGTGGTAATTGCCCGGCCAGGCGGTGAAGGCGCCGATGTTCCAAAAAACATGTCCAAGATGGGCATGGGACAAACTTACAAGAACAAGGGCGACTGGGACAAGGACCAAAGCTACCTTGAACTGAACAAGCGGGAAAAGGCCATGGTCAGCCTGGTTAACAAGAACTTCAAGAATGTCGTTGTCTTGATCAACGCGGCCAACACAATGGAACTTGGCTGGCTGAAGGACTACAGCCACATCAAGGCAGCCGTCTGGATGGGCGGCCCGGGGATGAAGGGCTTCTCAAGCCTGGGCAAGATCTTGAAGGGTGAAATCAACCCATCCGGCCGGACGGCTGATACTTATGCCTATGACTTGAAGAAGAACCCGTCCTACAACAACTTCGGCAGCTTCATGTACAGCAACGCTAAGGCTGCTTATGTCCACTACGCGGAAAATATCTACGTTGGCTACAAGTGGTATGAAACCCGCTACCTCAACAACGAAAAGGCATATAAGAAGGCCGTGCAATATGCCTTTGGCTATGGCTTGAGCTACA
>OLOY01001203.1_pt1 | contig 10700 bp, 8 predicted proteins | sample 1672771 | NCBI WGS metagenome assembly OLOY01 (sample SAMEA3136722, study PRJEB25190) | human gut metagenome
GAATTACGCCCATGGAAATAACTGCTGCCGGAATGGAAGCAGATACAGTCATACCAACACGCAGACCAAGATAAGCGTTGGCTGCACCGAAGATGACTGCAAGGATAACACCCATAATAATGGATGTCACCGTAAATTCCGGTGTGATTTTCTCAGCCGGGATATACGGTTTGAACTCTTTGTTTTCGTTCATAATTTCCTCTCCCTTAAATGAATGAATTTATAACATAAGATATTATATCTAAATTCACACAAAAAATCAAGGATTTAAACCTATATTTTTGTACATCTTCAACGCATTACTAAGGCAGCAAGGTAGCGTAACGCAGTTTCATATCATCTATCCGTCACTGTCAAGCTGTTTGGTCAGATATTGCCCCACAATCCTGGAAAATTTCGAAATATCCCGGATATAGGCAAAATCTTTTCCAAATATTTTTTTCTCTGTAGCCAGATCTTTCTCTTCACCTGCGAAAACTCCCAGCACACTGACCCCCTGATTTCTCAGATTTCTCACCTCTGTAGCAGTATCCTTGACCGCATATTTTCCCATATATGGCTGGGGATTTCTGGCATGGGGACGATTTACGACCACATCATAGGGCCTTCCATCACTCAACAGGATCAGGATTTTCTTCTCTTCCGGCCGCTGAAGAAGCCCATATCCGACTGTTTTTACAGCAAGACCGTCACGATTATTGGAAGAAGTTACGTAATTAAATATATTTTCATTTGCAGAACGGGGATCGTCATATTCCCGGAATCTGTGCAGGATCGTGTAATCCCAGAAAGTACAAAAGCTCATTACCCTGTGAGGCAGATTTACATTGCTTAATGCTTCACTGATGATGTAAGCCTGTAATGCCACATCTCCCTGCCTGGACATCTGGGAACCGCTGGCATCAATCAGCACATCTACTACGAAATCAGATGCATCTGACTTCAATTCCCTTTTGAACAAATTTGCTTCACTGCTTCTGCCTACACGCCAGAGTCTGGACGGAATGATCGTTCCTCTGTCTGAAAGTACTTCCTGCGTCTCGCTTTTCAGCACAAGGGTCTTTTGCAAAAGATCTGTAAGGGATGCGATGTTCTGTTTTACGATTCTATGTTTGTCATGGTATAGCCAGATATTCTTATTCTTTAATCGCACTGCATATTCGTACTGATAATTACGTTTTACCGGATTCTTCAGGATCCCTTCTGTAAAATAAAGGCTGCAGTCTCCGTGGATTCCTTTGCACATCAGATAATTCACCCTCTTCTCTTCTGCAGGAGTGAGGTAAGTTTTTCCAAAATTCAACTCTACATAGGTGTATGCTTTCTCAAGTTCTTCCTCTGTAAGAATTGTGATCTTGTGTTTGGTCTGGCGTTGTTTTTCCATTTCTTCAGTGACAGCAGTGTCTTCCATGTCCGTAATCTTATTTGTCATCTGTTCGATGTAACTCTCCAGAGCTTCCTCATAGAGTTCTTCTGTGAGAAAATCTTCCCAGTCGTATTCTGTCAGTTCTTCCATGGTGACTGCCATAACCTGTTCCAGTGTTCCATGATCTTTCTCAAAATCCGGATCAATGATGGTGTTATAAAGACTGTCAATAATACGGATCAGTTCTATAGTGTCTGCAGCTGTTCTGGCTTTGTAAACCATGTCGCGGATCTTCCGAAGACGCTCTTCTACATAATGGTTTCCATTCTGCAAACGGTCACGCAGGATGGCAATCTTCAGGCGACCGAGAATATCTCCGTATGCGGGCATCTGTTCAAACTCCTGATCCAGGATATCCTCGAATGCTTCCTTCTGCATCTCCCGGACTCCCGGACGCTCCTGACAGATTTTGTCCCCGATTGCTTCTTCTACACATAGCTGTGCTACTGCAGTCAGTTCTCCTTCTCCTGCCTGGCAGAAGACTTTTTTTACCAGATATAAACCAAGCAGATTCCTGTCATAATATTTCGCCAGAGCGCCCTGCTTGATGCCGTCATACAGAGCAATTGCTTTTGAGCGCAGATACAGGGAAACATCTACTTTCATATTTAACGTGTAATCCCCGCTGATAGTCCAGAGGAGATTGCGGATCCTGTTTTCCAGTTCCAGACGGTAATCGTCGATTTCTACGATTTTCTCATCTTTCATATACATCATCCCTTGTCCAGTCTGCCGGAATTCTGGTTTTCACGATATCCTCTACGATTTCTTTCTCGAAAATATCGAAAGTCTTGTTCACCACTCCCATAGTAACTGCTTTTCTCGGAGAAAGTCCGGTTTCTACAATCTTCATGGCTGCAAGGAGACCTCGCAGATCCAGAGGTTTGGTGGAAATTTCACTGTTTGTGGCTTTGAGCTGAAGATCCAGGAAAACTCCTATGAACTGTGTTCTGGCGTTTTCTTTTATATTCGGGAACATCCGGCGGAAAATAAATTCCAGGGATTCTTCAGTCTGAGCCGGCATGTCAATGACCAGAAATCTGGATACCAGCGCTTCATTGAGTTCTTTGGTTCCTGCATAACCGTAATTCATGGTTCCGATAAAACGGGCAGCCGGATGAAGATCAATTTTGTCATAGCCCGGGACATCGATGGAACGACGATAATCCAGAGTTGCATGGAGAACGGAAACTGCATCGTTCTTTGCCATATTAATCTCGTCGAGGATTCCGAAACCACCGTATTCTGCACACTGATAGATAGTTCCTTTGCGAAGCTTAACTTCATTGTCCACGAAAGTGTCTGTGCCTATCAGATCTCCGCTGTTTGTATTTACATGAAAGGAAACATTGTATGCGGGACGGTTGAAAATATATGCCAGGTTCTCTGCAAGGATATTTTTTCCTGTTGCCTTCGGACCGGTGAGTAACAGGTTCTCCCCTTTGAGCAGTCCGGCAATGGCCATTTCCAGAATGTCTTTTCCGTAAAATGGAATGGATGGTTTCACAATCCTGTCTGCAGTCTCCGGTGCCACCTCATACTGGCTGCGGAATTCTTCTACTCTCTTTATCAGTTCAGGGGCTACCTGTTGCTCCTCCAGAAATTTTAGTTCTTCCATTTAGTTCTCCTTTATATAACTATTATAGTCCAGTTTGTGTTATAGAAAAAGGCCGCTTATCTTTTGCAGATTCACGACCCTTTTATTATAGCATTCTTCTTTATATTTTTACAACATTATACTTCAAATACAAGATCTCCATATGAAGGCATCGGCCACATTTCCTTATCTACGATCATTTCCAGTTCATCCACCGGCTCACGTAAAGCTTCCATTGCAGGAACCACCTTTTCTCTGCAGAATACGGCTCTGTCCCGTCCCTCTGCATATTCCGGGATCTTCTCAACCAGTTTGCTCAGCTTACTCATGGCACTGTTTGCAGCCTTTAAGAGTTTTGACGCTTTCTTGAGCAGGTCAAGCTGTACACTTACATCGATCAATCCTTCGCCCGCTGTTTTCACTGTATTGATAGATTCGCCAAGAACAGTGGTATATCTGATAACTGCCGGGATGATCTGCTTGGTTGCCATGTCGATCATTGTCTTTGCTTCAATATTGATTGCTTTAGAGTAAATCTCATATTTAATCTCTGCGCGTGATTCAAGCTCAGCTCTTGAGAATACATCAAAAGATTCAAAGAGTTTCACTGCCTTCTCTGTAGTAAGTGCAGGGATTGCATCCACCATGCTCGGAAGGATCGGAAGTCCGCGGCGTTTAGCTTCTTTCTCCCATTCCGGCGCATAGCCGTTTCCGTTAAATACGATCTTCTGATGATCTGTGGCATATTCTTTGATCAGGTCATGTACCGCCAGTTCGAAATCAGGAGCTTCTTCCAGGCGGTCACATACTTCCTTAAATACTTCTGCCGTGATCGTATTCAGGACTACGTTACATGCGGAAATAGAATCTCTTGAGCCCACCATACGGAATTCAAATTTATTTCCTGTGAAAGCAAAAGGTGAAGTACGGTTACGGTCTGTAGCATCCTTCATGAAATCAGGCAGAGTCTTAACACCTGTTTCCAGCTTACTTCCCTTTTTACTGTGAGTTGCTGTTCCTGTGCTGACCAGCTGCTCCAGAACATCCTCAAGCTGCTCTCCAAGGAATACGGAAATCACTGCCGGCGGTGCCTCATGGCCGCCAAGTCTCTGGTCATTTCCCACATCTGCCGCAGATTCACGCAGAAGATCTGCATGTTCATCTACTGCTTTCAGGATACAGGTAAGGACCAGAAGGAACTGAATATTTTCATGAGGTGTTTTGCCCGGATCCAGAAGATTGATTCCGTCATCTGTGGTAAGAGACCAGTTGTTATGCTTACCGGAACCGTTCACACCTGCAAATGGTTTCTCATGAAGGACACAACGCATTCCATGGCGGCTGGCAACCTTTTTAAGAATACGCATCATCATCTGGTTCTGGTCTGCTGCGATATTGACCGGTGCATAGATCGGTGCAAGCTCATGCTGTGCAGGGGCAACCTCATTATGCTGTGTCTTTGCAGGGATTCCAAGCTTCCAGCATTCTTCATTTACCTCTTTCATGTATGCGGAAATTCTCTGACGGATACTTCCGAAGTAATGGTCATCCATTTCCTGTCCCTTCGGAGGCATGGCACCAAAAAGAGTTCTACCTGTATAGATCAGGTCCTTTCTCTGAAGCCATTTCTCTTTATCGATCAGGAAATATTCCTGCTCTGCTCCTACTGACGGAGTTACCTTCTTGGAAGTTGTATTTCCAAAAAGTCTCAGCAGACGGAGTGCCTGGGTGTTGATTGCTTCCATAGAACGAAGAAGTGGTGTCTTCTGGTCAAGTGCTTCTCCTGTATAGGAACAGAATGCAGTAGGAATACAGAGTGTTCCGCCTGCTGCATCATGACGCACAAAAGCCGGTGATGTACAGTCCCATGCTGTATATCCTCTTGCCTCAAAAGTTGCTCTTAATCCACCGGACGGGAATGAAGAAGCATCCGGCTCACCTTTGATCAGTTCTTTTCCGGAGAAAGACATCAGAACCTTGCCGTTATCCATCGGAGCTGTGATAAAGGCATCATGTTTCTCTGCTGTCACGCCGGTAAGGGGCTGGAACCAGTGGCTGTAATGTGTGGCACCCTTTTCAATAGCCCATTCTTTCATCTCGTGTGCTACTACATCTGCAATCTCCATAGACAGTTCTTTGCCCTCTTCTATGGTTTTTTTCAATTCCTTGTATACCTTCTTGGGCAGACGTGCCTGCATAACAGAATCATTAAACACATCACATCCGAATGTCTCTACTACATTGATATACTCACCCATTGTTGTTCTCCTTTTTATTTATTAATGCAGATAATCCCATTGTTTTGGATTCTTCATTTTTTGTACTTTTCAGATAGAGATTCAGTGCTTCATGGCAGTTTAAAATCTTTACCTGTGTATGTTCTCCTCCGAACTCTCCATCCAAAGTCCAGGGGACAGATTCTTCTGAGGTAATGGTCAGCTGTGATGATTTAAAAGAATAGATCATGTCCGTATTATCCTCAGCTGTCAGCATTGCTGTCATGATTTCCTGTAATTCCAGCGGATTCTTTGGCTGTCTGATCATGGTCACTTCAAAAAGACCGTCATTCATATCCACATTCTTTCCTGTAAGATTCTTGAATCCTCCCACAGATCTGGAATTGGTCACCATTCCATAAATAAAATCATCTTCAACAGTCAGCTCCTCTGATTGGATTTTCATATGATAGAATTTGATATCAAAGAGACGCTTCACTCCCTCCAGAAGATAAGCCACATGTCCCAGAATATTCTTCAGATCCTGGTCTGTCTGATAAGCAACATCCGTAAAAAGCCCAAAGGCTGCTATGTAAGTAAAGCTTTGATTATTAAACCTGCCAATGTCACAATGATAAAGCTTCTCTTCCATAATACCTTCAGCAGCCTCAACCATATTTTTCGGCATAAAAAGACTATTGGCAAAATCATTGGTACTTCCTGCAGGAATATATCCGATAGGAACAGAACTGTTTACCTCCATCACACCGGTGACCACCTCATCAAGTGTGCCATCGCCGCCACTGCATACGATAAGGTCTACTTTAGATTCGTATTCTTTGGCTTTTTCATAGGCATCTCTTGGTTTCTGTGTGGAATAGATGATGACTTCATAGCCACCTTTATTAAATATATCTACAATGTCAAGCAAATTGGTTTTTATCTTACCTTTGCCTGCTTTGGGGTTGAAAACAAAGAGCATTTTTTTGTTCATTTCGAGCAACTCTCCTTTTTTCAGAGTTTGGAAACGCATACAAAAAGAGATATGCGATTTCTATCTATAATACTATAAAAAAAAAGGGGGGAAAAGTCAATGGGGTTTGGGGACGGCAGGAAATATTTTTGGTTTCAGGTGCGGTTTCGCGGGCTAATAACTCTAGGTGTGTGGAAATCTGCTAAAAATATTTCCTGCCTGTTGGATGGCTGTGGGACTACCGAGCTGTTACTGCTCACTTCGTTCACAGTAATGCGCCTTGCAGCGATAGGCTACGCAGATGAGATTTTCTCACAAAATATTTTGCAGGATAGTAACGCATGAATCGGAACTGGTGAATCGTTGCAATTTTTCTTAATTTTTTATGGCAAGTTATATTTGTGCATGATAAAATGAGGATTGTATTTATTAATAGATAGAAAGGATTTCTTATTCATATGATTAAATTGATTGCTTCAGATATAGATGGAACTCTGGTGAAGGATGGAACTCTGGCGATTGACAGGGAGTATATGGATGTAATCAGTCGTCTGCTTGATAAGGGTATTATTTTCGTTGCGTGCTCGGGGCGCCAATATCGAAGTGAGAGGAAGCTGTTTGCACCTGTTGCAGACAGGCTGCTTTACATCACTGACGGCGGCACTGTGGTAAGAACTCCGAAGGAGATTCTGAAGGTAGATACTATGCCTGATGAAATATGGAAAGGAATGCTTTCTATGGTTCATGAGAGCCTGCCTTCCTGCGATTACTATATTGCCACACCTGACCGTGGCTTTGCAGAGGATGGCGGCAGCCGTATGTTTCACTGGCTGAGAGATTCTTACGGATATGATATCCAGGAAATTTCTGATCCACACATCCTTGAGGATCAGCAGATCATCAAATTCTCTGTCTATCATCCTAATGCCTGTGAAGAATTATGTGCTCCTGTATTTACCCCTGCATGGAAAGATAAAGTCACTCTGGTCTCTGCAGGTAAAGAATGGATGGATGCCACTCTCCAGGGATCCGGCAAGGGTCCGGCTCTGGATTTCCTGCAAAAACATCTGGGAATTGCACCTGATGAAACCTGTGTTTTCGGAGATAATATCAATGATATTGAAATGCTCCGTGAAGCAGGTTATAGCTATGCAGTTTCTAATTCCCGACCGGAAGTACAGGCTGCTGCCCAAAATACCTGCCCACCCTACTGGGAAAACGGAGTACTGCAGATTCTAAAATCTTTCTTATAAAAGATACGAATTACTCCGCAGCTCTTCACGCTATGATGGACTGGATTGCTTGCAGTATTTTCAGTTCATACCAATACACAGCGCAGAAACATATTTCATTTCGTGTGCATTTGCAGGAGTCTTAGAACTTCTTAGCTGATAAAAATATGCGTTATAAGAAAAATGACCCACTGTCTGAGCCGCAGCATGCGGCGAGTTTGGGTCATTTTTCTTATGTTTTTAGCATATTTTTAGCAGCTTAGAAGTTCTTAGGCTCCGAAACCGCACACGAAATGAAATATGTTTCTGCGCGTCCCTTTTTAATTCCTAAGCTTCCATTACAGCATCTTTCATAGATTTCACATACTCTTTCACATAGGGCACACAATCCCTGCCATACTGTGCGCACAACTTAACAATAGCCGATCCCACAATCGCACCATCCGACTGCGCCGCCATCTTCTTCGCCTGTTCCGGCGTAGAAATTCCAAATCCAACTGCACAAGGAATATCTTTCGCCTGTTTTACCAGCTTCACCATCGCCCCGATATCTGTAGTAATATTCGTTCTTGTTCCTGTAACCCCAAGAGAAGAAACACAATACACAAACCCTTCCGCATCCTTCGCAATCTGTGCGATTCTCTCATTCTCGCGGAGGGTATCTCCGGGATGTGTAACCTGCTTTATGATTTCTTCTGTCTTTCCCTGTACATCTGTTTTACGGATCTTCAGGATACCATCTGTGCAGGTAATTTCCATAGATAGTTCATATCCAAGGAAAGAATATCTGCCCCATACCTCTGTCTGGCTGGCGCTTTCCAGCAAGTAACAGTGGCGGCTGGCTTTTCGCAGGGTGCGCATTACTTCTACCGGTGTGTATCTGTCTGCGTAAAGTTCTTTGCACAAGGGAATACGACGATATTCTTTTCTCTGTGCAAACTGTCTGATGGTTTCTAATGTTGAATACATGGGAACACCTCCTGTGGTTGATTTGACCATCTGTCAGGGAAAATGAAAACGCCCGCCCCTGACAGATTTGTACTATCTGTCAAGGACGAGCGTATTCTATACTTCACCCGCGGTGCCACCTTGATTTACGGTTTGATCCGTACACTTTGCGAAATACCTGCATATTTCCGGCAACTTACGTATGCCCTACGTCACAGGATACTCAGCCAGCTCTATGAATTCCGGCTTTTCACTGTGCCCTCAGCGGCCCATTTGGCAGCCTGCATTTCCACCCGGCTCTCACCTGCCCGGATTCTCTGTGCGCGCATAACTGCTTTGACTTCTGCTTCATCAGTTTAGTCTGTTAAATTTGCGTCTACTTTACCACTGTGAAGACGGTTTGTCAATCCTTAATTTTAAATATTGAAATATTTTATTTTGTCTGTGCTTCTGCCTCTTTTGGCAATACAATATTCAGAATAATAGCGATCAATGCTGCCGGTACGATTCCGGAACCGCCAAAAATCAGGCTTATAGAAGACGGAAGCTGTGCCAGCACTGCAGAGTTAGAACCAATTCCATATCCCAGACCCAGAGCTACTGAAACAATCGTTACGTTTCTCGGGGTTACCGGCCACTTGGTAATCAGCTGAATACCGCTGACTACAATGGATGAGAACATCATAACTGCAGCTCCGCCCAGTACACTCTGAGGCATAATGGAAATTACCGCTGCAAGCTTTGGAAACAGTCCGCAGGCAATAAGGAAAATACCTCCGGTTGCAATGGAAAATCTGTTCACGACCTTGTTCATGGCGATCAGACCTACATTCTGGCTAAAGGATGTGTTTGGAAGGACACCAAATAAAGATGCCAGGGAAGATCCCAGACCATCACACATAACGCCGCCTGAAAGCTCCCTGTCAGTAGCTTCTCTGCCCAGACCGCCCTCAGTAATACCTGAAATATCTCCTACAGTCTCCACTGCTGTTACAATAAACATAATACATACAGGAACAATAGCTCTTGGATCAAATACCCATTTTACAGGCATCAGCTTCGGAATTGCGAACCAGGAAGCCTGTGCAACTTTATCCCAGTTCAGAACCCAGGATTTGGTTGCTTCTACCGTTGCACCTGCATCATCTACATAAGTAAAGGTAGTAGGCAGGATCAGTGCCATAATGCTTACCAGAATATATCCTACGATAATACCGATCAGTATAGATGAAAAACTGGTAAATCCCTTTGTTCCATGCTTCAGGGCAATGATCACGATCAAAACCACCAGACCTACAAAAAGATTCTCCATAGAGCCATAATCATGGGCTGAGCTTCCGCCTCCAAAAGAATTAATTCCAACAGCGATCAGTGAAAGACCGATGGACAAAACCACGGTACCTGTAACTACTGACGGGAAAAATTTTCTCAATGGTTTCAGAAAGCTTCCCAGTATGGTTTCAAACAGACCGCCGATAAAGCAGGCTGCCATAATTGCCCCATATCCGCCGATGCTATTACCCATTACTGCTGATACGCTCTGACATACGCCGATAAATCCGGAGCTGGTTCCCATTACGATAGGAAGTTTGCCACCGATCGGTCCAATAGTAAAAATCTGTACCAGAGTCACAATTCCAGCGATCAGCATGGCGTTCTGCAAAAGTGCCACCTGAAGTGCTCCACCAGCCTCGATCCCACAGGCTCCTGTGATGATCAGCAAAGGTGTAAGGTTACCAACAAACATTGCCAGTACGTGCTGCAGACCAAGGGGAATCGCAATTTTCAGCGGTGGTCTTCCATCAAGGTCATAAGGTGTTGCCGTTTTTTTCTCTTGTGTTTCCATTCCTTTTCCTCTCTTTCGCAACTGTACACCAATTTCGGTGTACAATGCAGATTTTTCGTCACAGTTCACTAGTACATCGTTTTCGATGTACTAGGTGACCTGTAACATTTTATGAAATTGCAGCGTTCACAACAGGAAAAAAGACAGCTATCCTGTAGAATAACCGTCTTGTAGTTTTCACACCTCTGCTGGCACATCCTGTTATGTATTCTCTACAATCCTCTAATTCTTTACCAGTATACCGTATCTGTCCTTATCTGACAATACGGCAATTTATGAAAAATATCCCTCTTTATATATAAAATACTGTATATTTCATGTATTTAACCGAATCAATTCAATATCCACTTAACTTTGCACAAAAAAATCCGCAGATCTTAAATTCAGATCTACGGATTTTTCATTATAGTAGCGAGAGGGGGATTCGAACCCTCGACACCACGGGTATGAACCGTGTGCTCT
>OLOY01001204.1_pt1 | contig 10680 bp, 15 predicted proteins | sample 1672771 | NCBI WGS metagenome assembly OLOY01 (sample SAMEA3136722, study PRJEB25190) | human gut metagenome
TACAAATTTTTCTTGTAACCATTCTATCATATTGCATCCCAGACATCATCTATATCTTTACCTTTAATAATAAACCGCACACAAATCAATTATATCAAGAAATAAATTATACTGCTTCTTTGCTGTATCGTTCATTTCATGATTCATCGGTGCGTTCTGTGAATACAACGTTGCTTCCGAAAGCTTTGATGGTGCTGAATGATATAACATCAAGTCTTCTACCGTTATGTTGAGCAATTTCAGTATTTTCTGCAAATGGCGATCAAAAGAACTCTTACTGTCTATATTGCCATTCAGCACCTTATCAAGAGTTTGTCTTGAAATGTCTGCCTTTGCCGCAAAGGATACTTTTGTATACCCCATATCTCTAATACAATCTTTTAACTTCGAAGCCACCAGACTTCTCTGTTCAAATAATTCATCAAACTTCATTGTGATGACCTCCTTTTCTCTTCAATTTGTTTGCAAAAAAGCCATAAGATTTCTCTTTCCAAAATCTTACAGCTCTTCTATCATATTGCGTCCCCAATATCATCTATATTTACATGTAATATCTGCACAAAATACCGTGGGTTATTTTCGTGTTATTTTCTAACCGCCTATGCCCTCCGGACCGTGATTTTACTGGCTTTTTGGCGAAGCTTTCAAAGAGTGCCGTGGCAGATAAAGAGTACGCGTATACTCATAAAAACTCCTTTCTAAAAGCGCTGTCCTGCTGCCATTTACAGCGATTTGCGCGGTGTTATATCCGCATCCAGCTCCAACTTATCTAACAGATTCTGACTATAAACCAAAACATCCGCCAGCTCCTCCTTGACATGATGAAGATCATATTCTTCATCAGACCACTGGAAGCACTCCAATAACTCGGCCGCCTCAATTACGATTGATTTTGCAAGATTTGCTGGCGAATGAAACTGCTCTCAGTCTCTGTCCTCTGTAAATTTTCTAATTCTATCTATCGTTTCCTGCTTCATAATTAAACTTACTCCTTTATTTTGCTGCTTCTAATAATGCCTTCTGAAGTTCTGGATCACAGGCATAAATATACATTCCATTAACTCCTCGTGTCATTAAGACTCTCACTTCATGCTGAATCAATATTTCACCAAATTTCTGTTTTGTTCCATCAGATAATGTTCTATTTCGAATTGCCTTCTCATTACAGCTTTCCGAGGGATCAAATATTACCTTTCCATTACGATATTTAACAGATGGTCCAAGAATAACTCCAGCGTAATTAAGATCAAATCCTTGAATTGTAAATGTTGAACCAACTTCATTTATCGTTTGCGGTTGTTCAGCCCACGCTAATCCTTTGATAGCTCTTTTTTCTTTTCTTGTAAGTTCAGACTCCAACTCCCTATTCCAAGGCTTGTGCCATTTCCCAATCATTACTTCCCAATATCTCATAAACCTGTCCTCTGGTTTATGATTGGAACTATATTTCCAATCATAAGTTGCAATCACTCTTGATAACATCGAATCACTTTCTTTTGCTCTTTTCTGAATCTCCACATCAAGTAATTCCGGCTTATCAAATACCTTGATATCATATCCTCCAAATGTATCTGGAATTTTCTTTAAGCATCTTTCTTTTGTAAAGGAATCAACCCAATCCATTGTTGCAGAATCTACCTGCATACGAAGTTGCTTATATAATGCAATATGATTATTTTCCGCTTTTGCTTGGTTTCTGTACTTCTCAAGAATCTGAGATTCCCAAAACTGCTCTGTTGTGAGAATCTGATTTTCATCAAACATTACCACCGTCACACGAGCTCTATCTATAATGTCTTTCAACTGATTTTCACCTCGATATGACTGTTTGCCTTGTGTAAGAAGCAAATGTGCTTCATCAACAAATGCCACATCGATAGGAGCGTTTTCTGAATGATTATTGATAAAAGTCGTGGGTTTACTAACAACCTTCCCATATTTTTCTGTCAAACCAAGCTTCTCTGCTATTTGCTCATATACTATAATCTGTTCATCATGATTAACCAACAACTGACATTTTAATGCTTTATTACTCTCCTCTGCCTGACAATATAATTCATAAAATGTACTGCTAGTTAAAACAGTCTTCCCCGTTCCAGCTTCACCATCAATAAAAATTAGTTGCTTCGTTTTTTCTTTTTCAAGTGCCTCAGAAACTTTTTGAATAATAAGTTCCCTTGCCTTTACCTGTTCTTTAGTTAGTTTATGAAGTGGTGACGCTTTATATATTGCTGAATCTTTTATTTCACTTTCTGTCGGAAATAAATTCTTATTTTCTTTTCTGAGTCCTCTCCAAATTTTGCCGAATATTTCGTCAAATTCTCCCATGGGATAATAACTTGTCTGCGGATTATCTCTTAAATTATATACACGTTTCACACGCTCTACGCTCATCATATAATGCATTAAGCGATTCTCTATATCGAGCGTTAACGATTTATTGAAATGTTCATGACCTATAATAAAAAGGCTTGCGTCTTTTTTCGACAATTTACTCCGCCATCCTAGTTGATTTAAAGCAGCATCATAATGCTGTCGTGTTCTCTTAAAAATATTATTTGTCTCCCCAACATATACCTCAAACGCTCCAGAATCCTGCCAATTATGAATATAAACTGTAGGAAAATTCATTATAATATCCTGCGTTTTCTCATCCTCTGCAGGCAATGATACTGTTTCAAAAAAATCCAACGCTTCTCGATTATCTCTAATTTGTTTAATAATTGGTTTTGCCACACTACACATTCTCGTTAGCCTCTCTTTGGTTATATATCTTAAGTATATTCCTTATTTCTTCATGTTACAAATAGAATATTTCAACATAATCTAAAAAAAAAGATGTAAGATTATCCCACGCCTTTCCTATTCTAACTATTCCGATCTGATTTTCCAAAGGTGTAAATTCTATACTTCCACCCAAGAAATCCAATAAAATCAGGGCTTTTTACAACTTTTTCCCTGTACGTTCTATATCTTTTTATAAATTCTCATGTTTTAGCAACCAACAGTTGTAAAACCGCCTCTATTTTTCAACTTTACAACTCAAGCAAACCAGACATCCCAGCCCAGTTCATTACGAAGCGGATTACCAACACTTTTTTGAACAAGTACATTTTCGGAATAATCATAGCTCATATATAAGCTGATTGGTGCCCTATTAAGCAATAGCATTCATTATCTCAAGTTTTAATTCCTCATCTTTTTCATAACTTCCATCCATAATCGCTGTCATAATTTTATGAAGAAGTTCTTTGCTAATTTTTCCTGCAGCAACATGATAACTTATATTTTCAGTGATTTTCATGAAATTTTGAGCAATTCCCAAATAACCGTTAAATAATAAAAATTGTAATGATAACGTGATGGGATACTGATACATAAAATAATCCACAAATGAAAAAGTCCCACCGGGTTGCGCATAAAAATCAGAGGCGTGGTGGGTTCTGTTAATATTATTGTACAGCATTCAATGTTACTGTCAAGATTTCTTTTGTAAAAAATCGGCAACTTCCCATTGTTCCTTAAAATTATACCAGCATTCATCAATTCCAAATTTTCAGAACATATCTCTTTCAGTCTCCACATGTCTTGACTACCGACCAATCTTCCAAAGGTGTAAATAAGGTGTGAATTTTACGTTTTCATCCAAGAAACCCATTAAAATCAAGGCTTTTTCCCCGTCTCTTAAACACTGTCGTGGCAAATAAAAAGCACTTTTATCATTGTTTTGTTTCTCCTTGATTTGTCTCGGAATGCCCTGTTTTACAAGAAAATCCAGAATTCTTAGCCTTCTCCTGTCAGTGACAACACCACACTCAACGGAGCCTGCAATCTTCTTCCTAATCAATAAAATATCCCAGCTTCAAAACAACACGGCCAATTTCTTCCAATTCACACCTTTGATAATAAGCAGACTACAGCTCCGTATATTTCGTCGCATTTCCTTTTGCTTTATCTACCGGATACTTTGCTTCATTCTGTTTCATCTTCATATTCACGATTTCATCTGCATCAAGTTCCAATTTATCAAGAAGATTTTGTGAATAAACAAGTACATCTGCCAGTTCTTCTTTTATATGCTGCAGATCATACTCTGTATCACTCCATTGGAAACACTCTAACAACTCTGCTGCCTCAATCACAATTGATTTTGCAAGATTTGCCGGACTATGAAATTGATCCCAATCCCGGTCTTCTGTAAATTTGCGAATACGCTCTATTGTTTTTTCCTTCATAAACTTCTACCCCTTTATCATTTTTGTTTTAACAGTTTCTTAAAATATTGCGCCAAGGCGGCATCCGTGCAATATACATAACATCCCTTCATACCTCTTGTCATGAGTGTTCTGTATGTATTTTTTATAATTTCATCTGCAACCTGATCTGCTTTTTCTTTCTCTCTCTTCGCTAGTGTTTTTATTCCTTTCAATTTCAATACATAATCCTAAAATAATCCAAATATGCCTTATATTTGTCCTGTGCTATCAGGCAGGTATCTGTCAGATAGCCTTTTTTGTTGTTCCATTCTTTCAATCCACGATAATAGAACATCTTCAGATTGTCCTCGATGATGAACGGCACGATATTATATTTCAGGCATTCCTTGAACATAATCAATCTGCCTACACGGCCACTGCCGTCCTGGAACGGGTGGATTCGTTCAAACTTCACATGAAAATCCAGAATATCTTCAAGAATCTTTTCTTCTTTTCCATTGTACTCTGTCAGCAGCACTTTCATTTTATCGGCAACTTCTTCCGGAAGTGCGGTTCCCATGCCGCCAACTTCATTTGGTAATTTTTTGTAATCACCGACAACAAAACAATCTTTTCTGTAATCACTTGTTCCATTCTTCAGAATCAGATGTAGTTCTTTAATAAACTTTTCTGTTAAAGCCACTTTTACATTATCAATAATCATATCAATGCAACGGAAGTGATTTACTGTTTCAATCACATCATCCACATTCAGCACTTCTTTTTCTACACCGATGGTGTTGGTTTCAAAAATATATCTGGTCTGATCATGGGTCAGACGGCTGCCTTCAATATGATTGGAATTGTATGTCAAATCAATCTGTGTCTTATGGTAAATGCCTCCGGAATACTTACTTGCTTTCTGCTTCTGCAGAATATCCAGTAAGGTAATCGGCTGCTCTTTCTTTTTATTGGAACGCTCCGGTTTCTCTGCATTTTCGGGAATATTCCAGGTCTTGCCGGTAAGAAACGCACCGTCTACCCGTCCCTGAGCGCAGTAATTTCGAACACTTCTTTCCGACACATTCCATTTTTTCGCTATTTCATTAACTGAACGATATTGCATCCATATTCCTCCACTTTTCTAATGCTAAATCAAGTTAATCCTTTGTGTCCGTCAAATTTTCCATCTTAAACACATAATAACCTTCATAGTAATAACTGTGATCGATACCCTTCATATAAATTTCTCGATCATTTACATTATCCGTAAGAGCATTTTTCAGAAGAAACTTTATTTCGATATCTTTGATAGGACTTCGCTCCATGGCAAGCAGATAATCCTCTTTATCCACCTTGCTCCAGTCAACCACATAGCCGATTTCTTTTTTCAACATCAAGTCAAGCCATATTCTCGTACTTCTCCCATTTCCCTCTCGGAACGGATGAGCCACGTTCATTTCAACATATTTTTCGACAATTTCATCAAAAGTTGACTGTGGCATTTTGTCTATACTCTGTAACGCTGTTTCCAAATACATTAACGGAGCAAATCTAAAATTTCCTTTTGAAATATTAACCTTTCGTAATTTACCGGCAAAATTATAAATCTCATCAAAAAGATATTGATGGATCATCGCAAGACTTTTATAAGTCCCCGGTTCTAATGTCTCAAAAAAGCCACTTTCAAACATTTCAAGCGCTTTTTGCTTACTGATTTTTTCTTCCATTCTTGCTAATTCTGTAGAATCTGTAATACCTAATTTATTTTCAAGCATGGTTTACCTCATATTCTTCATGCGATTACTTTTCCAGTCACAAATCTATCTTTATAAGTATACCATAATATCGGCAATAAATCTATTTTATTATGGAATATCTCACTTTTATTTTGCCGTATTTAACCGAATCAAGTAAGTCCCCTGCTTCAATTGCGAAAAGCAATAAGCAGTGGGTGGGGACTTGCTGGTAAATAAAATATCCTATGAATAAGAAAAACCCACCGGGTTGCGCATGAAAATCAGAGGCGTGGTGGGTTCTGTTAAGCTTATTATACAGCTTTTGAAGTTACCGTCAATATTTCTTTTCAAAAAACGATAACTTTCCATTGTTTTTATTTCTTCTTTATATTTTTATAAGTTTTTTACAAATTCCACTGCATTTTGGATATCTTTATCATCCGGATGTCCTTTTGCAATACCTCCAACCAGTTTGAACGGCCCAAATGTATCGTATCCTTTGCATCCAAATTTACCATCTACACTGGCATGTTTTTTATCCAAAATCTGCTCTATGGATTTATAATTCGCACTTCCACCATAAGTACAGATCAAGAAGACCTTTTTGTCATCTGGTAAATTCTTTTCCGCAAATTTCAATATCGACTGATGAAACTTTGAAAAATAGATTCCTGATGCAAACCCGATCATATCATAACTACTCAGATCTGCATCTGACTGTTTTACTGCATCAATCAAATCGACCTGACACTCTTCTGCTATATTCTTTACTAATTTTTCTGTATTTCCATGATGCACCGATGCATATATAATTGCTTTTCTCATACCTATACCCTTTCTATCAGCTCAACAATAGAATTAATTATACCATCATTTGTCAGCTTGTAAATCTGTTTCATTGCAAGTAATCAATTCAAAATGATTTCTATTCGTTTTTATAAAACCTTCTTTTGTAACTTAAATATCTCTGTAAACATTGCTGCACGATCCATACAAAGATAATCTGCCAAAATCCTTCCTCCTGTTGGAAATCAAACATACAAGTTGTATTTACCATACTATAATTCTAGCAGAAACAAAAGTTAAATTCTATTGACGGAGGGTAAAAATGATAAGAAAGATTATCAGGATTAATAAAGACAAATGCAACGGCTGCGGCGCCTGTGCAGATGCCTGCCACGAAGGTGCTATTGATATCATTAACGGAAAAGCGGAATTGATGAGAGAACATTTCTGTGACGGACTAGGTGATTGTCTCCCGGAATGTCCCACAAGTGCCATTTCTTTTGAAGAAAGAGAAGCCCCTGAATATGATGAAGAAGCCGTGAAAGAAGCACAGAAAAAAACATTTGCCAAAAACCAGGCAATGTCCTCTCACTCTGGCTGTCCGGGATCTAAAATCATGCAGATTCAGCGAACAGAAACGCCTGAGCCTGTAAAACCATCTTCAACCGCTGATTCATATCAAAGCTTCAGAACTGGCCGGTACAGATTAAGCTGGCACCTGTTAATGCCCCATATTTTAACGGCGCCAAACTTCTGATCGCAGCCGATTGTGCTGCTTATGCTTATGCCAGCTTTCATCAGGATTTTATTCGAAATAAGGCAGCTTTAATTGGTTGTCCAAAATTAGATCAGGTGGATTATAGCGAAAAACTGACCGCGATTATTCAAAATAACAACATTCAAAGTGTGACAATTGTAAGAATGGAAGTTCCATGCTGTGGTGGATTGGTGGTTAAGTTCCTGTTTTGAAATTCCCGCTTCCATATTGGTGATACAGGAAATCCCACAGATTTGTCTGCACACTTCCTGATCACGTCCTGCAAACGCTGACTGTATACTTCGCTCATATCAGGAAATCTTGCTCCAAGCTCATCAATATTTTCCATCCTTCTGGAGTAAGCAATAAATGGTACATGTTCTCTGGTATGATCTATTCCTGTGTCATAATGCTTTCTCCATTTCCCATTTTGTACGATGCTCCACCCGCATACTGTTCTTTATGCAAGATTTTGCGGTCCGAATCCTAACGGAAGCAGTTCTTTCAGTGTATAGACATCATAATGCTCCGAATCCAAAGCCAGAATGATTTTGAATGTCTCCGGATCACAGAATTCCATCATTACCTGACGACATACACCACAGGGTGCTGCGTATTCGGTCAGGACTCCATCCTTTCCTCCTACAATACAGATTGCTTCAAACTCTTTTGTTCCTTCGCTTACAGCCTTAAAAAAAGCAGTTCTCTCAGCACAGTTAGTAGGTGTATATGCCGCATTCTCAATATTACACCCCGTGTAGGTTTCTCCATTCTTTGCAAGCAGTGCCGCACCAACCTTAAAACCGGAATATGGTGCATACGAGAACTTCAGCTGCTCAATTGCCGTCCTTATCAGTTTATCAATGATTGATCTGTCCAGATTCTGCATAATCCGTTACCTCCATAACTACAATCTTCATACCCTGTGCAGTCTCTCCGCCTGACTATCAATAACCTGTTGCTTCCTCATTCTTTACGATCTTAACAATTCTGCTTGTGCCAAGTCTGTCTGCTCCCAGAGAAAGGAATTTTTCAGCATCATCAAGGGAAGAAATACCACCGGCTGCTTTCATTTTTACATTTGGTCCAATATGCTTAGAGAACAGTTCAATATCTTCAAATGTTGCTCCGCTGCCACCAAATCCAGTGGATGTTTTTATATAATCTGCACCTGCTGCTGTCACGATCTCACACATTTTAATCTTCTCTTCCGTTGTAAGGAAACAGGTTTCAATGATAACCTTAAGGATTTTTTCGCCACATGCAGCTTTCAGAGTTCTGATCTCATTCTCAATCAGCTCATATTTCTTATCTTTTAACCATCCGATATTGATTACCATATCAATCTCTGATGCGCCGTTTGCGATCGCATCTTTTGTCTCGAATTCTTTTACAGCTGTGGTCATATTTCCGTTTGGAAAACCGATAACTGTACATACTGCCATCTTTTCTCCCATATATTCTGCAGCCTGTTTCACATAGCATGGCGGAATACATACAGATGCTGTTCCATATTTCATTGCATCATCACAGATCTGTTTGATTTCCTCCCATGTGGATGGCTGAAGAAGAAGTGTATGATCCACATGTTTTAAAATTTCTTTGATTTCCATTTTTGCTTGTCCTCTTTTCTGATTTTTATATACTGTCAGATGTATGGCAGTCATTATGTTTATTTTTCCTTATCTTCTCTGATCATTTTTCTGATGGCTTCCACTGCAATCTGAATAGCCATATCTGTATCATGAACTACCGGGTTCTCCAGGCCAAGTTTTTCTCTTTCCTGATTTGCGACTACCAGGAAACAGGATCCTGCTCTTACACGAAGTTTACCTGCTACTATAAAGAGAGCAGCGGATTCCATTTCTGATGCAAGACATCCCATCTTTTTCCATGCTTCCCATTTATTGATCAGTTCATAGCCTACAGGCATTGCTTCCGGTTCATGCTGTCCGTAAAATGCATCCTTACACTGTACAACCCCTGTATGACAGGAAAATCCTTTTTCCTTTGCAGCATATACAAGCGCATTTGTCACATCAAGATCAGCTACTGCAGGATATTCTATCGGCGCATATTCTTTACTGGTTCCCTCCATACGGATCGCACCTGTGGCGATTACCACATCACCACTCTTTACTTCTGTCTGCATTCCTCCACAGGTACCGATCCTCACAAATGTATCTGCACCGCAGCGATACAGTTCTTCCATTGCGATAGATGCTGACGGACCGCCAATTCCTGTTGATGTTACACTGACTTTTACCCCATCAAGGGTTCCTGTATATGTAACATATTCTCTGTTGTCTGCAACCAGGACCGGATCATCAAAATACTGTGCGATCTTTGCGCATCTCTTAGGATCTCCCGGTAGCAGCACGTAACGTCCTACTTCACCTTTTGCTACCTGAATATGATACTGTCTGCTTTCATCTTCTGAATAATTTTTCATGATCTTTCCATCCTTTCTTTTACTTGAATTTTTTTAGCTTGTCGACTGATTCTATTGTACCATCATTTGTCAGCTTGTAAATCTGTTTCATTACAAACAATCAATGTGACATGCTCCCACCACTTAAATCCCAGATTTTGAAATGGGGGCTTCTTGCCTCTTCACGGATATTGATCGCTGCATTTTTTACTTGAAGGGAAAAAGCACCAGCCAACTGAATGACTGATGCTTCTAACATCAAGATACTTTATTTTGTATAAACTGTATTCCCTTTTGCAATTACTTCAACAAGCTGAAGTTCCTGGTCAAGAATACAAAGATCCGCATCATAGCCTTCTTCAACCTTACCTTTTCCTTTGAGGCGAAGAATATCTGCCGGATTAGATGTAATTGTAGAAATAGCTATTTCTAAAGGAATTTCTGTTTTAAATACACATTCCTTTACTTCCTTCAGAAGGCAGCTGGACTGTCCAACGCCCATTCCAAGGAATTCGCCATCACTACTGTACATCGGAAGGCTTCCCTGTCCATCAGAAGAAATTGTCATGCGGTCAGGATTTACTCCTGCATCTAACATCCGTTTGATACCATTACATACACGTACCTCATCACAGATCGTTTCCTTATAGTCGATATCTTCATTTCCGGTAAAGTCTACTGCTCCGCCTTTCAGCGCATATTCAATCGACTTGACAAAAAGCATCTCATTTCGATTGATATGTGTTGGCAGTATTTGAGAAGCCGGTATCT